>OLQC01001915.1_pt1 | contig 15174 bp, 6 predicted proteins | sample 1672471 | NCBI WGS metagenome assembly OLQC01 (sample SAMEA3136689, study PRJEB25190) | human gut metagenome | biome: human gut; feature: human-associated habitat; material: faeces | place: Austria | collected 2013
GCCCGCTACCGCAACGCCACGGTGGAGCCTGACAAGGCCATCCGCGACACCATCTACCCGAACTTCGGGCTTGGTGGCGATATGGGCGAAGGCGTCGACTTCGGCGACGGCGATATGGCCGATGTGGACTTCTCCCACATCGACTTCGGCGATCTGAAGCTCGGCGAGGACTTCAACCCGGATGACTTCCTCAACGACGAAGGCGGCACCGCCGACTTCGGCGGAGAGACCGTCTGATCCGCTGAACAGCGGCCGGTTTGCATGACAAACCGCAACACCTAGAACGAATGGCCCGGAACCGGTAGAACGGTTCCGGGCCATTCGCATAGTTCAGGGCGTTATCGAGAATGCGTGATCAGGGATGCATGCCGTGTCCGCTGATGCCGTTCGTTTGTCGGCGTTTGTCGGCGTTTGTCGGCGTGTTTCGTTGCGTTTGCTTGCCGGCGCGTTCGGAACCCCCGCCGTTGAGCTTGCACGATGCGTGATTGGGCGGCTGGTCGACGAAGCCGTTGCGCAACCGACCGTGCAAACCGCTGCGGCCGCAAAGGCAGAGGCGTGGTCAGGGCCAGCCAACGGTGTGCAGGGGTCAGTGACGCCGATGCCGCGGAACGCACCTGATCGAGCTGCCGCCAATACGCCACGGCATCGGTCGCAGTCGCCTGCGCATCCGCGAATGCCGCGGCATCGGCGGCATCGGCCAGCTGACAAACCATACCGGCGATGGCGGGGCATTGCCGTTCGATGATTGACGCCTGCATACGCCGAGTACGGTTGAGGGGAACGTCAGCCAGACCGGTATGGCGAAGGTGCTCGACCAGCATCCGCCATCCCGCCGCCATGCACAGTCGTGGAACAGGTATGCGCCGGGCACGTCGCACTCGAAATGCGTTATAGAGCAACGCCGATCCCGCCGCGATCCCTACCAGCCATACAGGGCCGAGACACAGCACCACAACGCCAGCAATACGAAGAAACGCATGCCACGCCCGAGGCTTTTCCGATGCCGAGGTATTCCGTTCCCCTTGCTGCGCCTGGTCTGGAGGATCGCATTCCTCACGGAGCGGGTCGGCAAGCGAAGGCGATGACCGCACCAAAGGGGATTCAACGCTCGTAGGAGTAAGATCCTGCGACTCGTCAGGGGTCTTCGTCTCCTTCGGAGTGGGAAAGAACGGCACCCACCCGAACCGTTCAAGCTCGATCTCCACCCACGCTTCAATATCATTGCCCGTGAATTCGGTCACCGTATGGCCGTCGATCTGTTTCGCGCGCGTTGACGACAGCATGCCGTTGCCATCCTTGGGAATAACGCCGAGAACTACGCGACTGGGCAAACCGAGTTCCCGAGCCATCAACGCCATCAGGGAGGCATATTGTTCGCCATCGCCCACCATGCCGCTTCCCTGCAGCATCGAGAGCAAACGATGACTGCCATGCCCGGCCATCGAGGGATGCTCGCCTTGCAAGCCATGCGAGAACCATCCCTCGGAATGCAACCATGTAGACAGTGCCAGGGCCATCGCCCCTCCGGTGGTCTGCCCGCCGGCGATACCCGAAGCCAACGCGCCTATTTCACGAGGAACACTGTCGGCCGACGATACGGTGGCTTCGGCGCCCGCTGCCGCTGCGATATCCGTATTCTTCGGAATGGGGCGAAGCATGGTACCGACGGTGTAGACCATACCCTCCTCCATGCCGGTCGGATATATGGCCGCGTTGGTTTCTGCACTGTAGAACAGATTGCGCCGATCCGTATGGCCCTGCATGGTTATGCCGCTTGGCGTGCCGGCGACGGGAAGCCAGCTATGGCCGGAAAGCCCTTTGTCTATGGCGAAGGTGACGGTTGTGCCGTTGCCGCTGGCCGTACCGGTTTCGGCGCTATATGCCGTTGTGTCGTACTTGGCGGTGTCGTACTTGGCGGTGTCGGAAGCGCCCGATCCCATAACACGGTAGGTGGCGGTCCCGCGCTCGTCGGCGCACCCGGCGACATTCCACACATTGCCGTCGAAACAAGTCATGACAGCCATACGCACCGGAGTGGCGGCAGGTAGATCGTATGCGGTGAGAATCGTATCGTTACGATGTTCCTTGACAAATGTGCGCATGCCGGCAAGCGGACTGGTGGTGTCCCTCATGATGAGCGGCGGCTCGTAATAGTCGCGCAGTACGAATCGATGATGTGGCATGAGCCTGCATGAGCCCAAGCCGGCGCCAAGCGCCAGTGTCAGCACCAACAGCGATGCCAGCCAGCGTCGTGGCCGGCGCCATCCGCATCGCGCGGCGGTCCAGGGGAGAAGCACGGCGATGGCGGCGGCTCCCAACAGGCCGGCATGCCAGCCGTCTTTGGTTCCCAACAGGGCGGATAGGGCGAAGGTGACGAGAATGGGGATTGCTGGTGCAACGCCGAATCCGGCGATGCGGCTCAGGGCGGCGCTGGAGGCGGCCAGCGCACACCAGAGCGCCATCGTCCATACCGCCGGCAACGACATGGCATCCGTGCCGACCGGTGGTATGGCGGAGATCAGATACTTGTAGGAGGCAAGCAATTGATTCCATCGTTGGGTGATCGTGCCGACGGCAAACGCTGCCGTATCACCGGTCACGCCGGGGAAAACGAGCGCCGGCCCGATAAGAAACTGACAGAGCATCATGAACGTCAGCGTCGCCATCCACCGGATGACGGGCTTCGATCGGCTGGCACGCCGGAATACGGATGAACAGATCGCCGGCAGGCATCCGCATGCCGTTGCCGTCAGCACGCTGATTGCCCATGCGGTTGGATGGTCGTATACTCCGACAAGATTGCCGCATGCCAACACGGTGAGTGCAAACACGCACGCCAGATTGACGGTGACGGACGCAAACCCGCGCGAATCCGCTGTTTCGGACGCCAAGGCGCGTGGGGGAGCAGGGTATGACGCTGCCGTCGCGGACTGCCGCGCCGACTGCCGCGTCGACTGGATGGAGACGGTGACGGGGCGTGTGCGAGCCCATTCGGGGACGTCCCGCCGGACTGCCCTGGATGGGAGTGCGTGTGCCGCCATGACCAATGCCTTCGCTGTGGCGGGCGATGTTGGCGTGCCAGTCGATGCGGATGATGCGGTCGACGAATGACGTGTTGGCGTGTCATGCCATGCGCCCATAGCGGCTCACCGCCTTCCACAGCTGGGCAAGCTGATCGAGCGAGCCAACGGTAAGTATCGTCGCGTCCGCGTGGGGAGCGATGGATGGTTCGGCATCGGCGCTCGCCACTATGACGATGCGAGTGGCTTGTGGGTAACGCCCCTTGATCCGCGATCGCAGCGTATGGGCGTCATGACGGGAGCCGATCACATGGCAGTACATCGAGATGCCGTGCTGTGGTGGGGAAGCGGTGTCGCATGGCTGGGCGGTCCGGTTGGTCTGCGGGGTGAAGCCGCTGCACAGGTCGAGCAGATCCGCCACGCGTTGAATGCCGATCCGACCTGAAACGGCATCGACGTATAGGCGATCATGCCGGCTCAGACAATGCGCTCCGATCGACGCGACCACGGATACGGCCAGTTCGAATTCCTCCCTGTCCGAATAATCCGAGGCATTCGAATCGAAGCACAGCCGGGTCGTTGAACAACGGGTGCGATCATATTGACGAATCATCGGAACACCTGTTTTTGCCGTGCTCAGCCAATGCACGCCGCGCATGTCATCCCCTGGAACATAGGGGCGTAACCCCTGAAAGGAAATCCCATCATCCGCAATACCGGGCAGATCGTCGCCGTCAAGATCCTGGAAACGCCCTGTCAGCGAATATGGCAGGCAGACGGTTCTCGGATGAATGTGGACGGTTGGTCCTGTACAGAGCCGTTGCTCATGGCAGGTGAGGGCGAACGGTCCTGTCTGCTGTATCGACAATGATTCGATGGCGATCCGTGAGCGTGGCGGAGCGTTCAGACTCAGGTCGATCCGATGCTCCTGCCCGGCGTGGAGTGGAGGAACGGGAATATGGTGCGGGGTGCCGTCGATATGCAGAACCATAGCGGAGGGAAGCATTACGGAAACCGGGGTATGCAGAATCATCTGAATGCCGACATCATGCCCCTGAACCACATGCAGGGCGTCGACGCTCAGTGCTGCGGTGATACTGCTGCACGGTGTGGGGAGTATGAGTGCCGCACCCAGCACGCTCAGTACTACGACTGCGAACACCAGCAGTTCATGCCAACCCAACAGGGCGAAAGCCGGAATCAGAACCATGCCGAACAATCCGGCAAGTCTGCCTGATGGGGTGATGCCGGGCAGACGTCGCAGATACATGCTTCGGGCATGATGTTGCAAAACCGATGGAGTCAAAGAGCGTGCTCGCGCCGCCAGCACGCCGGCAAAGGATTTGACGGCGGCGAACGGTGAGCGTGCCAATGCCGGTGCCAACGCAGGACGACGAAGCCAATGGGATCGCGCTGTCATGGCAGGGCCCTTTCTCCGCCCATTGACGGTACCGGAACCTGTTCGCTGATGCGTCGCACAACATCCTCCTGACGTATTTCGGCGCATGCCGCTTCATCGGTGAGTGCCAGACGATGCGCAAGTACGGCGACGACATGCTCCATAACATCGTCAGGCAGCACGTAATCGCGGCCATTCGCTGCAGCGGCAACACGTGCGCAGCGCAACAACGCCAGCGCGCCGCGCATGGACGCGCCGGACGCCACCTGACTGTCACAACGCGTCTGTTCAACCAGTCGGACGATGTACTCGCCAATGGCGTCATCCACGTGTACGCGCTCGGCAATGCCGCGCATGGCAAGCATCCATGACGATGCATGCGCCGGGGCATCGGATGATGGCGATCCCGGTCCGCTCGATTGGTTATCCGATGGGCGAAAACCATCCGAGTCGATCGTCTCGACGCACTTGCGATGACTGGCATTGCGCAGAATCAGCAGTGCGGATTCACGTTCCGGATGCCCCAGTGATATACGCATCATGAACCTATCCATCTGCGCTTCCGGCAAGGCATAGGTGCCAAGATGGCCGGAAGGATTCTGCGTGGCGATCACCATAAAAGGCTGCGGCACGTCATATGTCGTTCCATCGATGGTGATCTGTTCCTCCTCCATTACCTCCAATAGAGCCGACTGCGTTTTCGGTGAGGCCCTGTTGATCTCGTCGGCCAGCACCAGCGAGGCGAATACCGGCCCCTTCCTCCACGAGAACGTGCCGGTGCTCTGGTCATACAACGTGACGCCCAGCACATCGGACGGCAGCAGATCCGGTGTGAACTGGATGCGTCCGAACGTCGAGCCGATTGTGTGCGCCGTGGTGCGGGCCAATCGTGTTTTTCCGGTGCCTGGCTCGTCTTCCAACAGCAGATGCCCGCCGGCGAACAATACCGTGAGCAGCTGCCTGATCGCAGTCGGCTTGCCGATGATATCGGCCGCTATGCGTTCCGAAAGTTCGGCGAATACTCGTTGGAACGCCTCGACGTTTTCCGGTGCTGCAGCGGGCGGCGTATCGCCGTTGCCATCAGGACTGGCATATGAGCTGCGGTCGGTGGCGGGGATTGCGCCCAACAGAGTATTGGCATCGGCATCGGCATGGGCATCGGTATGGGGGCGTGGCTGGTTCCGCCCCGCCTCAGGCATATGAAGCGGCACGGTGAAGGGGTATGCGCTCGCGGTTCGGGCGGTGGCCGATTGGCGTGTGGCATCCGATATGCATGTGGCGTCCGATATGCGCGTGGCGTCAGATATCCGGGTTTCGTCCGGTATCCGATTCTCGTCCGGTATCCGTCCCTCAATGGGCGGGTGCTCGGGGCTACCGGGAATACGTACGCAATTCATAGGTGTCTCCTGAATAGTGGTTGTTTGATGGTGCTATTGCATGTCCGGAATTCGTGTCGCGCCGGCTTCGCAGCATCGCCGGCACGGAAGAGGGAATGACGGCGCGTGCGCCCTCCACAAGATTCCCCGTGGACTCATGTACTGCGTCAAGCCGGTGGTCGCCGCCGTTGGCGCTGACGTGAACCGTCCAACGGTATGAGGCGGCATCCGGCAGCGAGGACACGTCGATGCGTTGGGCGACTGATGGTTCCCATACGAAGGGAACCGCATTGATGAACAGACGAATGGTGGCTGGTTGCCCATACGTGTCTATACGGCCGCCACGCACGATGATGTGGTTGCGTCCATCCCATCGGATGGAGGTCGGTGGCGTGATATTCGCGGCAGGCTTGTTCATACTGAGATCGGCGGGCCCGATCATGGTGGCTCCGGATTCGCCGTTCAGCAGAGCGGTGACGGTCCCCGTTTCGCATGGGGTCCAGGGGGCTGGCGTGTATTCCAATACACCGGTTTTCCGGGAACTGGTCATGCCATGCAATTGGGCCATAACGGAATCGGCTTTGCCGGTAATACGCCATCGCATGGTACAAACGGCATCCGAACCGTCCGCGTTCGCGAACTCGGCGCGCCCTATGGGCGTGACGGGAGTGACCGATGCCGATTCGGAACGCATCTGCAGACCATGATTCGTCTCCACGGTGGCGTTTATCGACAGTTGTGAGAAGAACTCGCCATCTGCGATGTCGAATGCGAACGAGGTGCTTGTGCAAGTCGGCTCCCTGCTCAATGCGTGGCCATTCACCGTAATGCCGGTGCAGGAATTGCCGCGCATCTCGCCTAGGGCGATCGATCCCCTGATGATATTCGGCTCGCTGGCATCCTGGCGCATGGTGATGACAGGACGATCGGGGATGCCGTAGACTTCACCGGCGTTCACGGTCAGGCTGGCCTGATTTCCGGATCCGACGGCATTCGCGGCGCGGACGCCAACGGTGAACGACAGGGAAGCGGATAGCATGGCGTCCGAGATCTGGAACGAGGCTTGTAAAGCATCGGCTTCGATCTGCTGTTCATGGCGGCTGCCGTCGGAACCGGTGAGCGTGACGGTGTAGGACGTCGGTGCGCTGAACGCCGTGCCGCTGCCGGAAGGAGGCTGCCACGTGACGTGCAAAGCGTTCCTTCCGCCGGTCGCCTGGAGTCGCAACGGCGTTCCCGGAGGAGCGTCCGGAGTGGCGGTGACGGTGTTGGAATACGCCGACCAGCCGATATCGTTTCTGGCTCGCACCGTGAACGTGTATTGCCTGCCATTGGACAATCCGTCGATGGTGCACACCGTATCGGTTCCGCACGATACCGTGTTATGGCCGGTGGCATGCACCTCGTATTCAAGAATCTCAGCACCATTGTTCCTGCCGGGATTCCAGACTAGGGTAACGGCTCCATCCTGCGATTGCGCGCGCATGATTGACAGTGACGGGGCGTCGGGAACGTCCGTTGTCGCCACATGCAGTATGCCGGTGACCATGCGGTCTTTCGCCCGGGTCGCGTCCGCGACGGTAACGGCGACATCATACGAGCCGCTGCCATTGATGGCGCGTACTGCGATGTCGCCTGATTCGTCGCATCGTATCGTGACGGACTCTCCTGTGGCTGTGCCAGTGTCTGTCCCTGTGCATTGCGTTACCGTAAGCGGAGTGCCGGGGAAGGGGTTATAGGCGTCGGCCAGTATGTTGACATGATGTGTTGCGCCGGCGTGCAGCCGTATGGTCCGTTCCGCGATGCGGGCGAGCGGACGCGACGAGGCCACGATGCGCACGCTCAATCCCGCTTTCACCGTATCCGTTCCGGCATGGATACGAATCGGAATGCTGACGGTTGCGCCGGGACTGGCCTCATCGGCGACGCGTATCCGCAACTGCCCGGTGTTCGACACGGTGGCTTGTATGGCTTGAGAGGTCAGTCCCCCCGAATAGGTGAAACGCTCCGAAGACTCGCGATGGCGGGTGGATACGGTCAATGCATGCAGGTCGATGAGGCGATCGGTATCGCCGGGTGCCATATCGATTGTCGTCGTGGGGAACGTGGGCAGTGATTGCCGCCCTCCCGTAACGGTGACGGGCACCATGATAGTTGCGGATGCGCCAGGCTTTCCGCTTCTGGGATCGGCGTCCGTGGCGGTGAGCGCGATCGAAGCCGGGCCGGCATAATCGTTCGGGGCGGTGAATCGTATGGTTTTCCCGCCGTCAAGCGTTATGCCGTCCCCGCCTTTGGCGGTTGCGATGGGTTCGCGGCTGTCGGCATAGGCTGTTTTCCCTGCGCCGACGCGTACATAATCGGCAAGGGCGAAGGTGATGGTTTTCCCCGATGGTACGGTCAGTTCCGGTGCGTCGGGTCGCAGCGTCGGTGGAAAGGCCCCGTATGCCGGTACATGGATGAAGGCGGTGGAGCTGAGTCCATGCACGGTATTCGTAACGGTGTATGGAATCGTGTACGCCTCCTGCGCGAGTTCCAACGTGATGACGGTACCCTGCACGCTGCCGTGCGCTTGTCGCCGGGCCGCATCGTCCACGTGCACGGATAATTCGCTGAACGGGCCGGAAGGGTTTGCGATCCGGTCCGCGATATTCACCGTCACCTTGCGTTTGCCGAGCGTCGTATGCGCCGCGATCCTGTGGTCGTAGGCTTGCGGGGGTCTGATTCTGGCGGTTCTGCTGACCTGTACGCTCAGTGTGGCAGTGTCTTCAAGACCTGCCTGATTGCGCACGGTATAGATGATGTAGTAGGTGCCTTCGTGCTCTGGCGCTGTGAAGGTGATTGCGCTGCCGGTCACGCGGGCGTCGATTCGCCCGTGGGTCTCCAGTTTGCGCAGCAGCGTAAGATTCGCGCCGTCGTGCGATAGGTCATTGGCGGTGACGGGCACGGCGAGTGTGCTTCCGGGGCGTACTGTTACATCATCGTCGCGGGCCGTTACGCCGCTGGGTGAGGATGCCGCGGATATGCCTACCCGGATCGTGGCTTGGGATTTGCGTCCGGACCAATCCTCCACCGCATAGGAGAAGCTGTCGGTACCGTTGGCATCGGTATAGGCCTCGTAGATCATGTAATCCGCGCCGGTTTCCACGATTCGCCCGCGCGCGGGAGTCTCGTTGCCCAATCCCAACAGCATCACGTCGTCGGCATCGTCGATGCCGCCAAGTGCGATGGGGATGCGTACCGTGCCACCTGGGGCGACTCGGGTTTGGATATCGCGCGGTTTGGGTGGTTTTTTGCCGTCGGCATCACGCTGGTGTACGGCAAAGGTGACGGTTGCGGACACGGTTTCGCCGTAGTCGTTGCCGACGGTGTAGACGGCCGAATATTCTCCGGGGCGATCCGGCGCCTGGTAGCGGATAGCATGTTCCAATGCGTGCACCGTGCCCTGAAAGGATGCCGTGGTGTTCAGCCTGCCTTCCAGCGTCATTCCGGCATCCTCGTCATAGCGTATATGGCTCAGCACATCCACGGTGCGGGTGCCGCCGCATCGCACGGGGACGGTGAAGTCCTCGGCGCGTATCAGTGCCGGCCCTGAAACCGTGCTTGCCGGATGCACGATGATGCTTCCCTGCGAGGTGCCGACCGCATTCACTGCGGTATAGGTGATGGTGATCGGAGCGTCCAACGGGTGCCGGGCTTCCAGATGCACTCTGTTTCGTGCCACTACGGTCGTGCGGATCGTGGTATCGGGCGGTGCCGAAGCGGAAGCGAGGGAAAGCACGCCGCCCATCGGGTCGAGGTCGTTGGATAACGGCTCGAGTATGGCGGTGCCGTTGGCTCCTAATACGACGACATCGTTTGTCGTGATGGGCGTGGAACGTTCCGTGGCAGTCGGACTGACGTTGAATCGTATGATTCCTGCGGATTGCTGTCGTCCCTGTCGCACCGTGAACGGCACGTGGTAGGTGCCTGGCGAGGCCGCGGTGAACGAGACGGTCATGTCCGATCCGTTCGCCGTCGCGCTCGTGTTCTCTGGTGCCGTGACGTCGGTCAATAACGGGGTATGCGTGCCAGTGGCATGAATGTAGGGCGACAGGTCGACGGTGACGGGAACCGCCGAGATGGCATCCTGCGATATCGGGTCGATCTGCGCGCCCAGACTATCCGCGGCGTGAATGGCGAAGAACACGATTCCCGTCGTGGCGGCGGTTCCATCGGAAACGGTCAGCTCAACACCGATCCTGCCTGATTCCACCGTTCCGGCGTCGAAGGTCAGCCGCCCATCCGCGCGGGCGGAGAGGCGTGTGCCACTGTTCTGGGGCTTTGCCGATACCAACGTCAGCGGATCGCCGTCCGGGTCGGTGAAGGAATCCAGCACGCTTGCCGTGTAGGATGCGCCCTGTTCGACGGGGATATCCGCAGGAACGTCGGTCTGCACCGGCGGCTGATTGCGATTGGCCTCGGCGACGTTCAGGCGTACGGAGGCGGAAGCGCTTTGGCCGTGCCCGTCCGAAACGCTGTAGGTGAACCGTATGGTGCCGCTTGGCAATTCGGAAGCATCGACCTGCAGATATCGCCCATGACGAACCGGCGTGATGCGCACAGCGCCTCCTGTCGGCGCGCCGATCCGGTCGATACGAAGCGCGGAACAGCCGGTGCTTTCGTCGTTACGTAGCACGTCAAGCGTCATGCGGCTTGACGGGCGAATGCCGAATTCATCATCCACAGCCCGTATATGGCCGGTGGACGAGGACGAAGAATCGCAGTCGGGCGTTACGGAATGCTTGGCTTCCAAGGCTGTGGAGGAATCCTCGCGCTGCTGGTCGCGATCCGGTTGCAGGGCGTTCCACTGCAGCGCGATGGTCTCAGGCGAACGCTGCGGGTTCCAGATGGTGCCGTTTGCAACATCATTGAGCACAACATGACGATGGTTGGCCCGAAACACCAGCTCCGAGGAAGGCGTCACCGATGCGAGCGATATGAAATCCGCATGCTCGGCAGACGGCGAGCACGCTTGGACGGCATTATCGGTATGCTGCGCGAACGCCGCATGCACGCATCCGCCAGCCGAAACCGGTTGCGCCGGCGCTCCCGAGCCTAGGGAATCCAACAGCACGGGTTCGGGCGACTGCGTCCGAAGGCTGATCAGGGCGAGTTTGCCCGGCAGAGCAATCGCAACCCAGCCGGATTGCCTGTCATCGGTCGGCGTCGACTGCAAGAGCATGCGCCCGGAATCATCGATGGTGGTTTCGCCTCCCGGGAACACGAGCCGATTGCCTGACAATACGACGGGAACACCGTCGACTACGGTGAATGCTGAAACAGCCAGGCGCTCACCGCCGGACAGGGAGCAGACCGATGCCGCTCGTCGGTCTGAACGTGTGAACGACAATACCGTGCCGTCGCTCGGCCGGTACCCCCATACGGTGCCTTGGTAATCGACGACCGCCTTGCCTCCGGCTCCCAATCGCATGACCGGCGTGCCGCTCGCCTTGGCAAGTTCACCGATGCGTTCCAGGGAGCCGGTGTGCAGGTCGCCGCTGCGACGGGAAACCATCGCCACGGTTCCGCCGCCCAGCAGCATGATGCTGTCGCGTGCGGAAACGTCATAGTCGGTGATGTTCAACGTCGGTGCGTCTATGGAAGCGATATGCGTGCTTCCGGCAAGCAGCGCATCGTCTCCGGATTGCAGGATGTCGAAGCGACCCTTCATGGCGCGCACCGCTCCTGTGGGCTCTTCGATGTCCGCATTGAACCGTACCGCCTTGCCGTGGCTCTGCGACATGACCCATACGCTGCCATCGTCGCAGTGCACCTGATGCCTGACCACGGACTGCACCACCAGCACGCCGGCTATGAAGGCCAGCAGCATAACGAGGATGAGCGCTGGGGGAATGCGCCGGCGTATGTGCGGCGGCATGGGGAAAGAAGATGGTACATCGGCGTTGCGTATGCGGCGCCATAGACGAGGTGAAGGCAAAGGCATGATGATCCGTTCGGTGAAGTGGTGGCGGGGATTATGAGGGCAGGGACTCGAAGTGAGGACGAATACGGTGCGATGGCGGTAAGGCGAAGCGCTATGGAAACGCCATCCGGCAGACTCAGGCAGACTCCAGCGGATTTTGGCAGACGAAAGCATGCAACGGCATGTAACGACAGGCAACGGAAATGGATCTGCGTCGCCATCTGCGCCGAATCGGCATGGGCGCAGCCAGGTCTTCCGGTATCCGGCCGGCTATAGGCGTGTCATGGCGCCGGCCGAGGTCAGGAGATCCGCATCCGCGCCTGAACGTTCGACTCCTCGGCATCAAGGATGTGAACCGGTTCCGGCATCTGCACCGAATCCGTATGCGTGCCGGCTAGCACGATCAGGAACAGCAGCAGCGGAATCGCGGAGAGTACCGCCATAGGCGTTTTGCGCCAAGGCGAGCGCCGATTGCGGTCTGCACGGCCAGACCGCGTGGCGGATCGTCCTCTCGGCGGAACGGCTGATCGCGGTGAGGAGATTGCCATGCCGGTGGGTGCTTCCTCGACCGGGGAGAGCATCGTGCGCTTGGAGGACACCAGTAGATCTGCGCGCCGCAGCTCCAATGCAAAATCCGGCATGGAGGGGAATCGGTCCGATGGATTCTTCGCCATTGCCCGCCGCAACAGCAGTTCGACGGATTCAGGAACGTCCGGGCGGTTGAGCGGGGGTACCGGCTGGGAGAGAATGATGCTCCGCAGCTGCGCACTGGACCGTGGGCGATACCCGTATTCGAACGGTGACGTCCCGGCAAGCAAGGCATACAGCAATGCGGCTAGGGAATACATGTCGGTGCCTTCGCATGGCTTGCGATGCGCAAGCGATTCCGGTGCCGACCAGGGGATCGAATAGCAGGCGTCGTCTGCCCCGTAAACGCTGCAGGCGGTGCCGAAATCGGCCAGCACGGGCTCGCCTGCCGCAGTGATCAGCACATTGCCGGGTTTGATGTCGCGGTGCACTATACCCGCGCGGTGCACCGCACAGAGCGCATCCGCCAATTTGACGCCGAGACGAAGCATGTCGGCGCAAGAGGTTTCGCGGGTGCGCAGCAGACTATGGCAGTTGCCGCCGGATGCATAGTCGAAAACAAGGTAGTTCAAGCCAGGGCCTGCGGTCCCCATCGCAAGCAAGGGAAGAATGTGAGGGTGCTGCGGCAGCAGCCCCAGAATGTAGGCTTCATGGGCGATGCGAGCCGAAGCCTGCGGGTGGCGGGCGACATTGCCCACCTTGACGGCCACCGGGCGGTTCCGGTCCAGCTGTCGGTAGAGGTATACGTTCGCGGTGGAGCCTGAACCAATCGGGCGGACGAACGTGAATCCGTCGATGGTCGGTGGCTCGGAGCCTAACGGAGGCGAGGTGTTCTTGATCATGATTCGTTCCTTCCACATTGAGGGTGTAAGCATTCTGCGTGACGGCATGGACGGGGGAAACGGAACAGCGCGGCGAGTCGTATCTCATCCGTTGGAACACGCGATGAAACGGCATGGAAATCCGTAAGGCCGGTACCTGCCGGCGTGCGTAAGCGGTTAGTCTGGAAGCATGGGTGATCTAGGGAATGCGACGAATGCAATCGAAACGCTGATCAACGGGGAAACGGCGAGACCGTTGTTGATCGCCGGTATGCCCGGTGGCGGGAAAACCACGCTGTGCTATCGGTCGTTGCTGTCCGCACTGCGCAGATTCGGTGACAACGGAGCCATCATGTGCGTTCCCAACCGTAATCTGGCCAGCAGCCTTTCCGACATGGCCATTCGCGAACTCGGAGCGCTCGCCCAGGCCAGACCTGTCACCACGTTATCGGCGGTCGCGTTCCGCATCATCGCGGCCAACCGGTCGTTCCGCAAACTGCCGATGCCCAAACTGCTCAATGGTGCCGAACAGGACGCGTTGCTGCGTCAGGTGCTGGCTGTGCACCTGCGGCATGCGGTCAGTGGTGATCTATGCGACACCTGTCATCTGCTCAGGTATTACTTCGCACAGGATGATTGGGCGAACGCCGTGGCCCCGACATTGAACGCCGGGACCGCTTCGAATGGCGGGAACATCGGCGCAGGTTCCACCGCCGCGATATTCGAAAACGGCATTTCCGCCTCATTCGTCAGCCAGCTGCGAGACATGCTTGCCCGCATGGATGAGCTTGGCGTGACACCGGAGCGCGAAGGTGATCTGCTGGAAGCTCCGCGGCATTTCCCGCAAGGCGATTGGCGAGATGAGGAACGCCTGACGGTGCAATGGCGTCTCGCATTCGCGCTGCGTGGCGAATACGCGCACGCTCTTGCCGACACCTATTCCGGCGAGTACCGTCTTGACGCCTCCAAACTGCTGGTCGAAGGCGCCGCGGTGCTGGAACGCCCGGATGGGTCCGACGACGGTCGGCTTGCCGATATGGTGCCCCGAATGCTGATTGTCGACGATTTTCAAGACACCACACTTGCCGGACTGCGTTTTATCGAAACATTGCACAACCGGGGAACGGCCATTGTGCTTGCAGGCAATCCCGACGAATCCGTGCAGACCTTCCGCGGGTCATATCCGGAATACCTGTTCGACCAGATTCGTCGTCAGCTTGGCGCCGGCATGGTTCGTCTGCCGGCTGGCGGTGCCGGAAATGGCCGAGTTGAGGAGCGTGCGGTGGACCACGTCGACGGTTATACGTATCGCGATCTGGTCGCATCCCGTATCTCCCTGTCCATCCGATCCACGCAGGACGAGACGGTTCCTCTGCCGCAGAGGCCGGGCAAATTGCCGCAGCTGCCGGCGAGCCTGCCGATTGTCGCATTGCCCCAGGCCGATCCGCTGCCGGGCGATGGCAGTCTGAAAACCGCGCTGTACCGCTCGGCCGACGAAGAGACGGAAGACGTCGTATGGCGCATCAAGCAAGCCCACATCCTTGAAGGACGCAACTGGAACGACATGGCTGTCATCGCGCACGACAACGCCACCGTGCGCACGATCGGCGAACGGCTGCGTCATGACGGCGTGCCTGTACGGTATTCATCGGTCACACGACCGTTGAAGGACGAGCCGTTCGTGCAGGGATTGTTCGCGCTGCTCGAATTGGCGATGCTCAGGAACCAGACGGCGCCCGCGCTGGGCATGAATCTGCAGCAGACCGCACTGTATGTGCGCTCTCGGGTTGCCACGGTGATGGGATGCCCGCTGGTCAGCGTCGGCGGCGGACGGGATCATGAGGGATACCCGGCCAGGCTGGAGCCGGTGGACGCCGCCATGAACGCGTTGGCATCACTCGGCAAGATCGTCACGTGCGAGGACATATGCGAGGGGGATGCGTCCGACGATGTGCCTGGCGGTGCCGCCGACGATGCGGGGAAGACCGGGGACGCTGGAATTGCTGGTGAC
>OLQC01001920.1_pt1 | contig 15134 bp, 11 predicted proteins | sample 1672471 | NCBI WGS metagenome assembly OLQC01 (sample SAMEA3136689, study PRJEB25190) | human gut metagenome | biome: human gut; feature: human-associated habitat; material: faeces | place: Austria | collected 2013
AGGCCCGCCAGCGCGAGGAACGCCGCCGCCGGGAGCAGGCCGACCGGGAACGCCGCCGCTGGGAGGAATGGGAGCGCCGCAACCGGACCCAGCAGCGCTCCGGCTCGTCCGGCCAGCGCTCCGGCAGCGGACCGCAGAGACGGTCCTCCTATGACCGCTATCCCGACGACTATCGCAGAAACGACCATTCCGGCCGCTCGGACCGGAGACGGTAAGGAAATCCTTTTTGTGGTACCTTTTTACCGATACGCCTTCTATCTGCGGCGTGGCCCTCATCCGACCCGGCTCTAGCCGGGCCACCTTCCCCCTTGGGGAAGGCTCTGTTGACGCAATACAACTTTACAGGGTAGTACCACCCCAAAAAGCCTTCCCCTGGGGGGAAGGTGGCTGCGAAGCAGACGAATGAGGGCAACCTGCCGCAACAGAGCCGCAGTGTACTAAGGTACCCACCCATAGTCCCACCCATCCAATTCCAAAGGAGGTCATCCCATGGACGAAAACATCCGTAAACTGCAAGACTGGATCGATGAGAGCCAGAACATCGTGTTCTTCGGCGGGGCCGGTGTTTCCACCGAGTCCGGCATCCCGGATTTCCGCAGCACCGACGGGCTGTATCACCAGCAGTACGACTACCCCCCGGAGACGATCTTGAGCCACACGTTTTTTGAGAAAAACCCCGCCGAGTTCTACCGCTTCTACCGGGACAAGATGATCGTCCAGGGGGCCAAGCCCAACGCCGCGCACTTGAAGTTGGCCGAGCTGGAGCGGGCCGGCAAGCTCAAGGCCGTGGTCACCCAGAACATCGACGGCCTGCATCAGGCCGCCGGGAGCAAGGTCGTCTACGAGCTGCACGGCTCCACCCTGCGCAACTACTGCACCCGCTGCCGGAAGAAGTATCCCCTCTCCTTCATCACCGAGTCCACCGGCGTCCCCCACTGCACGGAACCCAACTGCGGCGGCATCGTCCGCCCGGACGTGGTGCTGTATGAAGAGGGGCTGGACCAGGACGTGATCGAGGGGGCCGTGGCCGCCATCCGGCGGGCGGACATGCTCATCACCGGCGGGACCTCGCTGGTGGTCTACCCGGCAGCCGGCCTCATCAACTACTACGCCGGGAAGAAGCTGGTGCTCATCAACAAATCCCCCACCGGCATGGACTACCGGGCGGACCTGGCCATCAGCGCCCCGATCGGAGAGGTCTTCTCCCAGATCACCGTGAAATGATCAAACGGATGGAAAGGAGGTGTCCAGGGCTTGGACATTGAGCTGAATATCCTGAAAAATTGGATCGAGGGCAGCGACAACATCGTCTTCATCACCGGCAAGGATTTCTCGGCGGAGGCCGGGTTTCCCGACTACCGGGCGATGGACGAGGACTTTTTGGACAAGTATAAGTATCCCCCGGACGACATTCTCTGCCTGACCTTTTTACAGCGCTGCCCCATGTTTTTCTACCGCTACTACCGGGACAAAATTCTCACCCCCGTCCTGAACGCCCAGCCCAGCCCGGCCCACGAGGCCCTGGCAAAGCTGGAGGAATCCGGCAAGCTCAAGGCCATCCTGACCGTAAACATCGACGGCATCCACCAGGAGGCCGGGAGCAAGGAGGTCGTGGAGCTGCACGGCTCCGTGATGCGGAGCTGGTGCGCGAAATGCGAAAAGTTTTTGGACTTTTTCTATATCGCCGACAGCCCCACGCCCATCCCCTACTGCAACGTGGATATGTGCGGCGACTATGTGCGCCCTGCCATCGTGCTGAAGGAGGAGCCCTATGACCTGGACCTGCTGCAAAAAGCGATGGACTACGCGAAGGCGGCGGATGTGCTGCTCATCGACGGCTCGGCCTTGGCGGAGTTTCCCGTCCCCAACCTGATGAAAGCCTACCAGGGGCACAAGCTGGTGCTGTTCAACACCGCCCCCCTGGTCTTTGACTCCAGGGCGGGGCTGGTGGTGCGGGGACACACCTACACCGACGTCTTCCAGCAGCTCCAGCTGGACCTATGAGCAAATCCTCAAATCATCCAACAACCAAATAACCCCATGCCCACATGACCCTATAAGGAGGGATCCCCTTGGAATACAGAATGGAACACGACACCATGGGCCAGGTAGCCGTCCCCGCAGACAAGCTGTGGGGGGCGCAGACCCAGCGAAGCTTTGAGAACTTCCCCATCGGGGAGGAAAAGATGCCCGCCGACCTCATCACCGCCTTCGGCGTGCTCAAGGAGGCCTGCGCCGCCGCCAACCACAAGCTGGGCAAGCTGGATGACACGCGCTACACCCTCATCCAGTCCGCCTGCCAGGCCATCCGGGCCGGGGAGCTGGCGGAGCACTTCCCCCTGGCCGTGTGGCAGACCGGCAGCGGCACCCAGACCAACATGAACTGCAACGAGGTCATCGCCCGCTACGGCAACAACAAGGCCGGGGAAGCCCTGCTGCACCCCAACGACCACGTGAACATGTCCCAAAGCTCCAACGACACCTTCCCCACCGCCCTGCACATCGCGGCAGTGACGGCGCTGTATGAGCGGCTCTTCCCCGCCATCGAGGCCATGCTCGTCTGTCTGGAGCGGCTGGAGCAGGAGAACGCCGGGATCGTCAAGACCGGCCGGACCCATTTGCAGGACGCCGTGCCCATCACCTTCGGGCAGGAGATCAGCGGCTGGCGCTCCATGGTCGAGCACGGGCGGGACATGATCCGCGCCTCCCTGGACGGTCTGTATGAGCTGGCCCTGGGCGGCACCGCCGTGGGCACCGGGCTGAACGCCCCCGCCGGGTTTGGCGAGGCTGCCGCCGAAGCCGCCGCAGAACTCACCGGCCTGCCCTTCCGCACGGCCCCCAACAAGTTCCACGCGCTGACCGCCAAGGACGCCCTCACCTTCTCCCACGGGGCCTTGAAGGCCCTGGCGGCGAATCTCATGAAGATCGCCAACGACGTGCGCTGGCTGGCCTCCGGCCCCCGGTGCGGGCTGGGAGAGATCTTCATCCCGGAAAACGAGCCCGGCTCCTCCATCATGCCCGGCAAAGTGAACCCCACCCAGTGCGAGGCGCTGACCATGGTGGCCGTCCAGGTCATGGGCAACGACGCTGTGATGGGCATCGCCGCCTCCCAGGGCAACTTTGAGCTGAACGTCTACATGCCCGTCATGGCCTACAACTATTTGCAGTCCGTGCGCCTGCTTGCCGACGGCATCACGTCCTTCACCCAGCGGTGCCTCAAGGGCCTCACGGCCAACCGGGAGAAGATGGCAGACAACCTCCACCGCTCCCTCATGACCGTCACCGCCCTGACCCCCATCGTGGGCTATGAGAACGGGGCCAAAATCGCCAAGAAGGCCCACAAGGAAAACATCTCCCTCAAAGAGGCCGCCGTCGCCCTGGGGCTGTTCACCCCGGAGGACTTCGACGCGGCCTTCCACCCCGAAGAAATGGCATAACGAAACCACCCCCTCGGCACTCTATCATAGAAAGGACCCTGATCCCCATGGACATCAGCGCAGAATCTTTGGCCTTACATTACAAGCTCAAGGGCAAGCTGGAGGTCATCTCCCGCTACCCCATCCAGACCCAGAAGGACCTCTCCCTGGCCTACACCCCCGGCGTGGCCGCCCCCTGCCTGGAGATCCAAAAAGACCCCGCCAAGTCCTTCCAGCTCACCCGGCGGCAGAACATGGTCGCCGTCATCACCGACGGCTCCGCCGTGCTGGGCCTGGGCAACATCGGCCCCGTGGCCGGGATGCCCGTCATGGAGGGCAAGTGCGTCCTCTTCAAGGAATTTGCAGGCGTCGATGCCTTCCCCCTGTGCGTGGACACCCAGGACGTGGACGAGATGGTCAAGACCATCGCCCTCATCTCCAAGAGCTTCGGCGGCATCAACCTGGAGGACATCTCCGCCCCCCGATGCTTCGAGGTGGAGCGGCGGCTGAAGGAAGTCTGTGACATCCCCGTCTTCCACGACGACCAGCACGGCACCGCCGTGGTCATCACCGCCGCCCTGACCAACGCTCTGAAAGTGGTCGGCAAGAAGAAGGAGGACGTGAAGATCGTCTTCAACGGCATCGGGGCCGCGGGCGGCGCCTCCGCCAAGCTGCTGCTGGACCAGGGCTTTTCCAACATGATCCTCTGCGACAAGGACGGCATCCTCTGCGAGGGCGACGCCGGTCTGCCCCCCCATCACGCCGCCCTGGCCGCCCGGACCAACCGGGAACACCGGCACGGCACCCTGGCCGACGCCTTGGTCGGGGCCGATGTGTTCATCGGCGTCTCCCGCCCCGGCCTGGTGACGGGTGAGATGGTCGAGCGCATGGCCAAGGACCCCATCCTGCTGGCCATGGCCAACCCCGTGCCGGAGATCATGCCCGACGTGGCCCTGGCGCACGGGGCCGCTGTGGTGGGCACGGGCCGGTCCGACTTCCCCAACCAGATCAACAACGTGCTGGTCTTCCCCGGCCTGTTCAAGGGCGCCCTCTCCTGCGGGGCCGTGCAGATCACCGAGGAGATGAAGTACGCCGCCGCCAAGGCCCTGGCCGACATGATCCCCGAAGGCGAGCTCTCCCCCACGAACATCCTCCCCTCCCCCCTGAACCGGGCGGCGGCGGACGCCGTGGCGAATGCCGTGGCCGCAGAAGCCCGGCGGTCGGGACACGCACGCTTTTAAGCATTTGTAATTTTTCTTTAAGACGCAACACAGCCCGGACATTCAAGTGTCCGGGCTGTTCGCTCCGCAGGACGCACAATACAGGGTTTACCCTGTATAGAAGTGCGCCATTCCGCTGGAATGGATTTTTACTTTGAGATTAGTTCTCGTAGCGAGTCCAATCGGGATCCTGCTTCATGCTGATCCAGGTCTCGTAGTTACCGGCCTTGTGCTTGTAGTTGTGGGAGTTAGTTGCCTCCTGCACCGCCAGATAGAACCAGTCGCCGGGGTTGCAGTCCGGCCAGACGTTCATGTCGGGTAGCAGGTCGCTTGCATCCTCCGGGATACGGTTCAGCACACGGTTGATCATGGTCATGGCCTGGGCACGGGTGATGCAGTCATTGGGACGGAAGGAGCCGTCCTCAAAGCCCTTGACCCAGCCCAGCTCTGCGGCGCGCTCGATGTAGTCCTGCGCCCAGTGGCCGCGGATGTCCGAGAAGGTCTGGCTCCCGCTGCTCTTGCCGGTGTCGAAGCGGGCGCAGATGGCGGCGAACTCCGCGCGGGTGATGGGCGCGTTGGGGTCGAAGGTCGCGCTGTCGCGGCCCTGGAGGATGCCCAGGCCCGTCATGGTGGAGATGGCGGTGTTGGCCCAGTAGGAGGACGCCACGTCCTGGTAGGCGTTGCTGGTGAGGAGGTTGCCGTTGCGGACGGCGTCCTTCAGCAGACGGAAGAAGATGGTGGCGGTCTCCGCGCGGGTGATGTTGCCCTGCGGGCGCACTGCGCCGTCGGGATAACCGATGACGTAGGCGAAGTGGTCGGCGTCATTGAGCAGGTCCGGGGTGACGCCGCGGTAGTTGCGCACGGTCTCGGCGCTCTTCTCCGCCGTGGTGCGGCTGGTGGTCAGGTCGTTTGCGCTGACCGTGATCTTGTCCTTGTTCATCACATAGCCCTCAGGAGCAATCAGTTCCTGACAGTACAGATTTTTGTAATTCTTCGAGCTGAGCGTGAACATGACCAGACCGTTTCGGTCGGAGGTCGCGGTGGCCAGCTGCTTGCCGTCCTGATAGAGGCCGAACTGCGCGCCGCTGAGCGCGTGACCGTCCTGCGCGTCCACCTTCTTGAGGGCAAGGTAGTAGTTGGTCGTGGAGCCGCTGCCGCCGTTTCTCTTCCACTTGGCATAGACAGTCAGGTCGTCAGTCACGTTGGTTGTGGAGGTAAACACATTGCCCGTACCGTCAGTCTTTGTATTCCACCCGGTAAAGGTGTAGCCGCTGCGAGAGGGATCGGCGGGCATTTGATCGCCGACAGTTCCTCCTTCAACAACGGAAACTGTTTTCTTTTTGTTGCTGCCGTCGTTCCAATCAAATATGACATCATAGCGGCCGATCATTTTCGTCCGGCAGAGGTTGGCGGGGATCAGTACACTTGTACTTTGATCTATCATGCCCACGATGTTGCCCACGATGTGCCCCGTCGTGTTCAGATATTCACCGGCGGAGAAATCCGCTACCTTCAATACGCCGGTGCCTTTCAGGGTCATGACGACCGAGGTCTTATCCTTGACTGCGTTTGCCCAGTTGGTCACCGGCTTGCAGGGGACCGTGATCTTGTTGCCGCTTACCGTGATACGGCTCTCGTCCACCTCAAGGATGCCGTCGCCGTCAAAGTTGTAAAGGAAGTTTCCGTTATCATCCTTTTTCGCTGTCAGGCGGCTATCCAACTCCACAACAAAGGTCATCGGTACGCCGCTCTGTGCGTTCTTTAGCATACTGAGTAGGTTGTCCGACATGGTGTAGGTCGCGGTATAGGGGACCTCGTAGGTCGCGGCAGCTGAGTCCTTCTCGATCGTTGCAGGGCCGGTGATGACCACGCTGCCGAAGTCAGTGGTAGGCTGAGCCAGCGCCACCGCGCAGCCGTTTCCGGACACATCGGGAAGAGTGAACTTGGCCTCGCCTGTGTTGCCAGTTTTCTGTGCCGCAAAAACCTTCGGCGCTGCGCCGGTGCTCACAGCGCCGGTTTCATCCACCGGCAGAGTAAGCACATAAACAGGCAGATCATCGTTTGTCACCAGCCCGCCCACTGTCAGCTCGGTCCCACCGTTTCGCTGCGTCCAGAAGGTGGCGAAGGGATCTGCCCAGCCGTTGCTTTTGGAAGCGGTTTTTAAGGCTGCGTTGCTGTCGGTGCTGGCGTTGCCCAGCTTGATGTCCAGACTGTCCTCCGCGGGGGTGACGGTCTTGGTATTCTGTATCATGGTCACAAGGCCGCTCTCCAAATCAAAACGGTCGGCAATGTAAACATGGCCTTTGCTTGGCGAGGCAGATACATTTGTTGCAAGCGTGACGCTTTGTGCCTTGCCTGCGTTCAGCTCCACGGTCGGCGTTCCATTCTCAACATAGATCCCGGCTTCACCGCGTGTTGTGGAGGTGTTGCCCGTCACCTCGCCGCCGTTCATTATGAACTTGGCGCTGTCCTTGTGTACTTGTACCGCACCGCATGGACCGCTGTTTCCGCTGATCGTGCCGCCATTCATGGTGAAGGAGCAGCTATCTTGCTGCAGCTCCACGGCCGCGCCGTATTTGCTGCCGCCGTTGGTATTGTTGCAGATCTCACCGCCCTGCTCCAGCGTTGCGTGGGAAGCAGGGCCGTTGTTGACAATAAAGAGTGCCGCGGCATTTTTGCCGGAAGAAGAGTAATTGTCATTGATCTTGCCATAAATGGTTAGATTTGAACTATTATGAACGTAAGCCGCCCCGTGAGAAATAAGCTCATTCTTGTGGATGATGCCATCTTTACCAAGAACAACGTTGGCGGCTTCCAAACGGAGCGGGATGGCACCGCTTACTTCGGTAATTTCACCGTTGAGTTGGACGTTCTTATTGGAAACGCAGTTAACGCCAATCGTTTGCGTTAGTTTCCTGATCGTGGAACCTTTTTCAGTAAGGAAACGATTGCCCACGCCGGTCACAAAGACCGCGCTGCCGCCGCCGGAGATCTCTTCGATCACAGCGGTAGAGGCCAGGACCGCACTGGCATTCTCACCGCGCAGGTGAATGGCCGTGCCCTCCTTGCCCTGCCACATAGCGGGATTGCCGGTGATGCCGCTGATCGTGCCGCCGACGCTTACGCTGCCGCCGTCCGCGTAGACCGCGCGGCCATTAATATTTCTGATCTTGGCGCCGTTCTCCATTTCAAGGCTGCCGCCTTGCAGCCAGACCGCACCGGCGGGGCCGACGGAACGAGTGTCTGTGCCTTTGCTGCGGGTATAGCCCGAGAGCGTATCCTCGATCACGCTGCCGGATTTCATAACCAGTTTGGCCTGATCTGTCACCCGTACAGCAGACATACCGCCGAAGTTGCGCAGCACCGCGCCCTCGCCCAGCGTGATCGTGCTGGCTACGGTGGCGTTGGAGGCGATGATCGCGTCCTGTACATAATCGGTATTATGGCTGGTATCAGCGGTGCCCGTGCCGTCAGCGCTGACGGCCTGAGCAAACACCGTGCCCTTTTTCTTGCCGGCATCGTCAAAAATGATGTTCGTCAGGGTCAGGCTGGCGGCGCTGGCCGTCGTCTGCACCTCGATCATGGCGGGGTTGTAAGTTCTGCGGGCGACATCCTGCTGCTGCTCAAAGTTATCGCCGCGCGTGACGGTGTAAGTCTTCTCACCGCCGTAGCTGGTGATCGTGAGCTGCTTGCCGTAAAAACGAGCGCAGCTTGTCATGATCAAGTCGCTCATGACATAGATCGTAGCGCCGTCCACCGCCTCTCCGACCGCCTTAGCCAGCGTGGCGTAGGGTGCGCTTTGCGAACCGTTACCGGTAGCATCGTTGCCAGTGCTGCTTACATAGATACCGGTTGCCGCCGGTTCTGGTGTATCTTCTCCTGTATCTGCCGCAAACGCCGGTGCGGGCAACAAGGTGAGACACAACACTAATGTTAACAAGCTGGCTATTACTCGTCTCTTCACTGTGGCACATCCTTTCTTTTATCAGTTTTGAAATGTGTACTTTTGCAAATCGCTGAAATATTGACACAAATCAACAAAAAATTCTTGCATACTGCAAAAAAGTGTGATATTATAGGCATGAAATCATTTAGCATATAGATTTGCAAAAGTACACTTTTTCAAATCCTATTGATCGTTATCTTTTTCCCCTTTTTCTATCCTTACTGCCTTACCATAGAACGTTCCCTCGGCCATGCCGCAGGCGGCTGCGGCTTGCTTTAGGCTGATTTTCTTGGCACGCCAATCTTGGTGGACCTGATGGAAGTTTTCTGGCAGAGGATGAGGTGGGCGGCCAAATTGAACGCCCCTTGCTTTGGCGGCGGCAATGCCTTCAGCTTGGCGCTGGCGGATGTTGGCCCGCTCGTTCTCTGCCACAAAAGAGAGCACTTGCAGGACGATATCACTGAGGAAAGTCCCCATCAGGTCCTTTCCCCGCCGGGTGTCCAATAAGGGCATATCCAAAACAACAATGTCGATCCCCTTTTCCTTGGTCAGCATCCGCCACTGTTCCTGGATCTCTTCATAGTTTCTTCCCAGGCGGTCAATACTCTTGATATACAGCAAGTCTCCATGCTTCAGGTGATGAAGCAAACGACGATATTGAGGACGCTCAAAATCTTTTCCAGATTGTTTATCCATATAAATATGACCGGCAGGGACCGCCACATCTATCATGGCTGTCATCTGCCGGTCTTCTTTTTGTTCCCGTGTACTGACCCGAATGTATCCATACTTTTTTTGCAAATTCTTTCTCCTTCTAAAAAACACGCCGGACAAACTCTCAAAGAATCGTCCAGCGTGTCTTTCTATTTCTCTATATGATTTTATAGGTTGTATAGGAAGAATTACATTTTCTCCGGTGCGGTCACGCCCAGCAGGCCCAGGCCGTTGGCCAGGACGGAGCGGACGCTGTCGGCCAGCTTCAGGCGGGCGGCCAGGATCGCAGGCTCCTCGCCCTTGATGCGGCAGGCCCCGTAGAAGCGGTGGAAATCCCCGGCCAGCTCGGTGAGGTAGCGGTTGATGCGGGAGGGATCATAGTCGCGGGCGGCGGCGTGGATCTCCTCCGGCAGACGGGCCAGGGTGCGGATGAGGGTCGTCTCCTCCTCGGTGGTCATGAGCTCGGCGTGGGTGTCGGCGGCCTTGGGGACGGCGTGGCCTTCCTCCGCCAGGCGGTGGATCAGGGTGCAGATGCGGGCGTGGGCATACTGGACATAATACACGGGGTTCTCGCTGTCCTCCCGGACGGCCAGGTCCAAGTCGAAATCGACGGGGCTGGTGGAGGAGCGGGAGTTGAAGAAGTACCGGGCGGCGTCCACGCTGACCTCATCCAGCAGGTCGTGCAGGGCAATGGCCTTGCCGGAGCGCTTGGACATGCGGACGGGCTGGCCGTCCTGGAGCAGGTTCACCAGCTGCATGAGCACCACGATCAGGCGGTGGGAGCCGTCCAGACCCAGGCCGTCCAGGGCCGCTTGCAGGCGGGCCACATGGCCGTGGTGGTCGGCGCCCCAGACGTCCACAGTCTTGTCAAAGCCGCGGACCTCCAGCTTGTTGCGGTGGTAGGCGATGTCGGCGGCGAAGTAGGTGTAGAAGCCATTGGCGCGGCAGAGCACGTCGTCCTTCAGGTCCAGCTTGTCCACCTGCTTCTGGCTCTTGCCCTCGGCCAGGTACTTGTTTTTTAAGAGCTGGGTGGTGTTGAGCCACAGAGCGCCGTCCTTCTCGTAGGTCCAGCCCTTTTCGGTCAGCAGGCCGACGGTCTCGGCCACATAGCCGGACTCGTGCAGGGAGGACTCGAAGAACCACTCGTCATACTCGATGCCGTAGCGCAGCAGGTCGGCCTTCATCTTGGGGATATTGGTCCGGAGGCCGAAGGCGGCCAGGGCATCGAGACGGGTCTGCTCGTCTGCGTCCGCGTAGCTGTCGCCGTGCGCGGCGTAGAAGGCCTGGGCCAGCTCCTTGATGTCGTCGCCGTGGTAGCCGTCCTCCGGAAAGGGGACGGCGTCCTCGCCCTTGAGGATCTGGAAGTAGCGGGCCTCGATGGAGACGGCGAACTTATGGATCTGGTTGCCGGCGTCGTTGACGTAGAACTCCTTCCAGGTGTCGCAGCCGTCCCGCCGGAGGATGTTGGCCAGGGTGTCGCCCAGCACGCCGCCGCGGGCGTTGCCCATGTGCATGGGGCCGGTGGGGTTGGCGGAGACGAACTCCACCATCACTTTTTCCCCGTGGCCCTCGTCGCTCTGGCCGTAGAGGGGGCCTTCCTTCTCGATCTCGGCCAGCACGTCGCCGTACCACTTGTGGCCCAGGCGGAAGTTCAGGAAGCCGGGGCCGGCGATCTCCACGGAGGAGAAGATGGTGCCGGCGAGATCCATGTGGTCCACCAGGGCCTGGGCAATGGCGCGGGGGGCCATCTTCATGGCCTTGGCCCCGGCCATGGCCACGGAGGAGGCGTAGTCGCCGTTCTGGGGGTCCTTGGGGATCTCCACGGAGCCTTTCAGCTCTACCCCGGCGGGGAGGACCCCGGCCGCGACGGCCGCCTCGTAGGCCTGAACGGTCAGCTGGCTGACCTGAGCTTTTGCCGATTGAATCAAATTCGCCATAACGCTTGTGTCACCTTTTCTTTCTTGTTCAAAGTGCCTGGTCCAGGGGTGCCCGCTGGTCCAGGGTGGGTTCAGTTACTTGGATCTCAAAGGCGTTTTCCCCGATGAGCTGGCTGTCCGCCTCCAGGGCGTAGCGGATGGAGAGGCTGCCGCCGCCCTCCCCGATGCGGGCCTTGGCCCGGTGGGTGTTCACGCCCAACATGAGGCCGCCGAAGGGCGTCTCATAGAGGGAGAAATGCTTCTGCCCTTCCTCGAAGATCATCTCGGAGTTGATGGTCCCCTCCCGCAGGAGGGTGATCCGGTCGGGAGCGATGCGAAAGGTGGTGAGGGTCCCCTCCAGGCCGGTCAGCTCGCTTTCGGGATAGACCAGGGCAAAGCCCTCCTCCTCGCTGTGCCGGAGGACCCCCTGGGTCACCAGCTCAATGGTATCTTCCTGCCCATCCATATTTTGGGTCGATTTGATGGAGATAATGACTGGCTTTTCCATGCGTTCGACTCCCCCCTTGTTCTTTTTACCAAATACAAAAGATTATACCTGATTCTGTGGGGATTGTAAAGTGGGCCGCTGCCTTCTGCCACAGCAAAAGCAGGAACGGTTATCTGGAGTTGTCTCAGATCGGAACCCTGAGCGCCCACTCACAATCGAGAGAACTGAAATAGGCAAGCGTGCGAATCGCTCCGCCATATGGATCGACGATAAGAAAATCATTGCGCGTCAAGCTGCTCCGGTTTGCATCCTGGGCGACACCAACAATGGTGACAACATGGTCTGAGCTATAGCCGTTTACGCCAACGATCATCGGCATTTTGCTGCTCAGGATGCAGTCATAGGCAGCTTTCAGCGCTTCCGCTTGAGTGAATGTGTTCCCCCGATATGTTCTCTCGCCATCGGAATAGCGGGTGCAGTATTCCCATTTCGTGCCGCCGCTGCTCCATGCAACATTATTAGGGCTGAGCTCTGTGTCATGATAGATAGAATACGCAATGCACATCGCAGTCGCTGTGCAGCCGCGATTCTTTCCGGAGCTATTTTCAAATCGGGGATACGCGTTCTGATCGAAGCAGTAGCCTGCCTTTAGATTCGGCACCACAGTAAAAGCCCTTCCGCCATAAACGTATCCATCCCCGGCAGTGCTCGTCTGTCCAACGATCTCAAAGTTAGAGGAGATGAGCTGGGTATAGGTCTGCCCTCCTTCGCTTTCCGTCCAGACCTCCACGATATACCGATAGCTGCCCGAAGCAAGGGTATCAAAAATCAGGTCATTGTTGATAGAATACCTCAGGTTATTGGAGGTCGCATTGGGATAGCAGATTGCCTCTTGGACCGTGTTCCCGGACGAATCCACGATCGAGCCGCGAATCTTCACGATCTTACCAACCGCTGTCTCCACTATGCCTCGGAGGCCAAAGTTGTTGCCCTGCTGGAGGCGTCCGGAGGGAGAGGTCTCACCACTGATCTGCACGAAGTCTTTTTGGGCAACGACTTCACAGCGGTCGCTGCAGATCCAAAGATCCCGCGCGATCTGATACCAGGTGTTCCCATAGTGGTTCACGGTCGTACCAATCACAGTGAACTTTTTTCCGATATAACTCTCTGTAAAGCAGTAGTACTCCGAATCACCATAGGGCTTGGACTGCACATAGGCTTTATCCGTGAGCTTTACTTCAAAGTAGGCCTCGGTGACCTTGTAGGGATACATCGTCCCGCACTTACTACAGAGCCCCAGGCTGTTATACACATGCGTACACTGCTCTTCGCCGCCGACAGGCTCTGTCGTATCCGGATCCGGCGTAATGGGTTCTGACTCGCTCTTGTGCGCAGTCGAAAGGGCGCGCCAGGAGATCGTAGCCACATCGCCCCGAGTAAAGTATAATGCATCCGCGTCGTACTCGCCATTCGTCAGCCCGATGGCATCCGACAGTACCCATGCCTGGTTCCAGTCGAAGTCCTCCCCGGTCTCATAGCCCAGCGCGCGCAAAACGAACGTGAGGTACTGCGTTGCATCGATGGTCGTCGAGCCGCTATAGGTCGTGGCAGAGGTCCCGTTTGTCAGTCCATACGCGTATGCATAGCCTACATAAGGCTTTGCCCAGTCTGCAACATCCGTGAACGGCATCTGCCATGTTCCGGAGAGCGCCTCGGATTCTTCCCCGAGCAGGCGGACCAGCATCGTCACAGCCTCATTGCGCGTTGGGGTACGGTCAAGATCAAAGATCGGAAGACCGTCGCTGTCTGTGCCTGTGCCTTTGAACAGGCCTCTTGCGTACAGTTCCTCTGCTGCGTTGACGGCCTCGTCAGAAGCTGCGCCGACCGGAAGTGCCAGCATCCCCATGCACAATACCAGGGCCAACACTAGACTCAATGCTCTTCTTCTCTTTCTCATTTCATGTCCTCCTTTTTTGTTTTGGGGTATTGTGGTATCTTACAATATACAAAAATTATATAGGAAACGACAGAGGATTTCAATCCTTTGCCTTTGACATTCTCCGCCGGGGACACTATAATAAGTGAACAACAAGCACACCCCGCCGGGCTGCGGGCAACTTTTGCCCCGGCCGGGCTTATGATAGAGTGCGAACACCGCACCCCAATCCCACTGCGAGGAGGTCACAGGTATGCAGCTGGAACTGAGCAAAAAGGAATTTCGGCGTCTGCTGGACATGGTCTACATCGGCAACTGGATCCTCAACTCCACCAGAGGAGAGGACCGCTTCCGGGACTATGACCAGGTAGAGAGCCTTCTGTTTGAAAAGGCCCGGCAGGAGGGCATGCCCATCCTGGCCGAGACCTATCGGGGCGAGACCGTCCCCTCCCGCGCCTTCGTCGAGGGCGGCATCCACGAGGCCATCATGGAGTATGAGAACAACGTCTTTTTCGACATCCTGGCCGAGGACCTGGCCCGCCGGGACATGAACGACGCCCCCATCGACGAGACCAACTGCGAGGAGCTGGCCCAACGCATCGAGACCTATATCAACGAGTTTGAAGAAAACGGCACCGACAACATCCTGGTGGACCTGGACACCACCACCTGACTCCACCCAAGACAGGAGGCATTTCCCCATGAATTTTGACCGCGTAGAACAGGCCCTCACCCGCGCCCGCTTCCACTGCCACCGCTTCGCCACCGGCCAGGACGCCGCCCAATGGCTGGCGGCGGAATGTTCCGGCAAGACCGTCGGCATCGGCGGCAGCATGACCGCCAAGGCCATGAAGCTGGAGGAACTTCTTCCCCGGACCAGCACCGTCTACTGGCACTGGCTCACCCCCGGCCCGGAGACCCTGGCAAACGCCGCCACGGCCCAGGTCTACCTCACCAGCGTCAACGCCCTGGCGGAGACCGGCGAGCTTATCAACATCGACGGCACCGGCAACCGCATCTCCGCCGCCACCGGTGCCCATGAGCGCGTCTACTATCTCGTGGGCCGCAACAAGCTGGCCGAGACCTTTGACAAGGCCCTCTGGCGGGCGCGGAACATCGCCTCGCCTCTCAACGCCCGCCGCCTGAACCGGGAGACGCCCTGCGTGAAGAACGAGCTGAAATGCTACGACTGCAACAGCCCCCAGCGCATCTGCAACGGGCTGTCCGTGGTCTGGAAACCTTTGGGCGGGGCGCAGGAGACCCATGTTCTCTTGATCGACGAAGACCTGGGTTATTAAAATTTGATCTGAACCCCAAAGCAAGCGAGCGTCGGAAGTCCCGACGCTCGCTTGTTGTTTTTCTATGGAGTTGTTTCTCAGTCGTCCGGTAGAGCAAACTTCTTGCGGTACTCTTCATAATACTGGTCGAAGCTGTGGGAGCGGACGTCCTTCAGGCTGATGAGGTACTGGTGGGTGTCGAAGGAATCGGACTCCAGCTCGATCATGGCCACGGCGATGTTGGAGCAGTGGTCGGCCACC
>OLQC01001923.1_pt1 | contig 15093 bp, 20 predicted proteins | sample 1672471 | NCBI WGS metagenome assembly OLQC01 (sample SAMEA3136689, study PRJEB25190) | human gut metagenome | biome: human gut; feature: human-associated habitat; material: faeces | place: Austria | collected 2013
ATTGCCATGGTAAGGGAGAAGTCAGCACGGCTTGCAGAGGGTGTAAGGGTAAAGGTATTGTCCTGGATGAAAAAAGGACCCGGCTTCATGGCACACCTGTTTATAAGATTTGTGGGCGTTGCAATGGAAAACGGTTTAGTCGTTTACCAACCACACTGGCGCGGCATCATGTCCAGAAGCTGGTACCGGACCTGAGTGATTATCAGTGGTATAAAGGATATGCAAATGTCATTGATAAACTGGTTACAAAGTGCTGGCAGGAGGAATCTTACGCTGAAGCACAATTGAGAAAGGTGACGAGATAAGTGATTTTCGCCGAAGATGGCGACGTGATGCTTGCATTTTTCAAAAAATATGGATAAAATTTTTTCAACGATGGGCTTTGTATACCCGAAGTTAAGAAAAAGTAGAAAACCCGCTGATGAGCGGGTTTTTGTGCTTTAAATAGGGTAATAGAGATGTTGAATCTCATTACGGGATTCATGTTAGTTTACTTATTATTTATCGGGTGACTTTGTTTTTTGCCTGATGTTTAAAATGTTTTCTTCCAGTACAATGTCCATAGATACAATGAGTCTGCTTATTACATTATTAGCAGAGCTATTAAGGTCAAAGTACAGCATAAGCTTTTAAAGCCAATCAACCAGTCATCAAGACAGACGGGTTTATTCATGAAAACTCTCCATGTTTGATTCGATGGGGCTTGAAGTTAAAGCTTTAATATAGCTCATGAAAGGTAAACATTGGCAGCTGATGGTCCACGCAGACCATTTATCCGGCAAAATTCCACGCGTAATCCGGTGGTAATTTCTTCTGCATCGCGGAGATTGAGCGCTGAAACATGAAGCTGGACATCGATACGACCATCGGATGGGGTTATAAGACCTTTGCCGCTTTTGCCGTCAAAGGTTTTGAGAATTCCTGTCATTTTACGGGACAAAAAAATTCCTTAATACTGATAACTTGGCGCACTATACACACGTTCCTGAAGAAAGCTATAGTTTTTTGATGGGGTTGAAGATGGCTGGATGTCTAAAATAAACATTGCTTCATATGTTCAACTATGCGTTAATGATTGCGTCGGTTTGAAGAACAGACGATATACGAAGTAGTTTACTAAAGCAGTTCTCATTTCAGGTGTTATTCACTTATTCCTTCTTTGAGTCTCTCCAATTAAGTACGAAGTCGTTTCTGTTATACAAGCCATTTATGCCGAAAGGCTCAAGTTAAGGAATGTAGAATGTCAAATAAAATGACTGGTTTAGTAAAATGGTTTAACGCTGATAAAGGTTTTGGCTTTATTTCTCCTGTTGATGGTAGTAAAGATGTGTTTGTGCATTTTTCTGCGATTCAGAATGATAATTATCGAACCTTATTTGAAGGTCAAAAGGTTACCTTCTCTGTAGAGAGTGGTGCTAAAGGTCCTGCAGCAGCAAATGTCATAATTACTGATTAAAATTCATAGTTTGTCTGTATACGATAACGAAGAAGGCTGATGCCTGAGTGGAGATACAGACAGAGTGGTGAATATTGGATCTCTTTAATAAATAGTAAGGAGGTCCAATACATGAAACAATGGCCAGCATATTTGGCAATAACTTAATCAGGAAAAGTATGCTAACCATTGTGGTGAAGTGCAGGTTTGCTGCATGAATAGTTTTACAGCAGAAGCTAACTGCTGGCATAGCAAAACAAAGTGCGTAAGTGGATGACTCCCACAAAAAGTACCACAATATTAAACCCGCTCAGGCGGGTTTTTTATTATCTGCTTTAAATATGCTATTAAAATATAAAAAATACTTGTTACGAATAAAATCAATCAAGCTACAGCTTTAAGATTTGTCTGGAATACTTTGTTGCAATGAGGGCAGATCAAAAGGGCACCTTTTTGTATTCTTGAAAAACTGTGTTCTGACTCTTGGGTGCAGTTTGGGCAGGAACATTTAACGAGATAATTACGGCGTGATTTTGAGTCTTTACGTTCTGACATAGGCTTTTCCTGTATAAATGGCCGTATACAGTACACTAAATATGAAAACATATCTCGTATTATTATTTAACATATGATTTTCTTTTAAAATAATTACCCACATTTTTAATGTGTCTGTTTTTTAGCGCCGTTGAGAACAACGTTTGCTATAAAAACTACCCCATAGACTCCGATCTTTTCAAACATATTGCACCATCTGTGTACATCGGGGTGAGGATATGAAATCAATGGATAAGTTAACAACAGGTATCGCCTATGGCACATCGGCTGGTAATGCTGGTTTCTGGGCATTGCAGTTACTCGATAAAGTAACTCCGTCACAGTGGGCTGCAATCGGTGTGCTGGGTAGTCTGGTATTTGGCTTGCTGACGTACCTGACAAACCTTTATTTCAAGATTAAAGAAGACAAGCGTAAGGTTGCACGGGGAGAGTAATTCAATGACACAAAACTATGAACTGATTGTGAAAGGGATCCGCAATTTTGAGAATAAAGTTGCGGTAACTGTAGCATTAAGGGACAAAAAACGCTTTGACGGTGAAATTTTTGACCTGGACATCTCGCTGGACCGTGTTGAAGGTGCCGCGCTGGAGTTTTATGAGGCAGCAGCCAGAAGGAGCATCAGACAGGTCTTCCTGGAAGTTGCAGCCGGGTTATGTGAAGGGGATGAGCAGTCGCCGGAAAAGCGCCCCATAATTTTAGAGGCGCAGAATGTGTGGATAACCTACAAAGGAAAGCTACCGGGAAGAATTACTGGTTCTCTGAAGACGCCACCGACGGCATTGCGGTCAGAAAAAGATGATATTGAATCGCCCATTGAAAAACTGGAGGGCAGCGTCGCTGATCTGAATAAAAAATTGTCGGTGCTGATTCCTTCTGAAGATGAAAAAAAACGCCGCGATGAGCAGTTTGCGGCGTTTTACGATTATTGCATTGAAGTTACTCGCAGGAATTTTGTGAAGATTTTTGAGGAGGGTAAATCTCTTCAGTAAGCTTAATGGCGGACGCTGCAATTAATTCAGGAAGGTCCGCAAGGTCATCTGTCAGTGGATATGATGAAAAATCGGCGGCAGTTCTGTTAAGAAGCGCTTTAACTAATTCCTTTTCCTTCTCCGGCAACAAGTTGATTAGGGCTACGACTGCTTGCCTGAGTGCGATTAAATCAGCAAAAGTTTGTTTTGGTAGATTTGTGTAATCCATAGTCACCTCTGTGTTTATCAGATTGACATCCTCCTCCCGCCAGTGCCCATCACTGGTGAGGTAAGATTTAACATATCCAGGGATTTGAAGCCGATAAATCCTGATAAATATCCATGAACGTAAAAATCAGATACAGCCTGTCGGCTGCTGTTCTGGCACTGATTGCCGCCAGTGCTCCTGCCCCTGACATTCTCGATCAGTTTCTGGATGAAAAAGAGGGGAATCACACCACTGCATACCGCGATGGCTCCGGCATATGGACCATCTGTCGGGGAGCAACGATGGTGGACGGTAAACCTGTTATTCCGGGAATGAAACTGTCGAAGGAAAAATGCGCCCAGGTTAACGCCATTGAGCGGGATAAGGCGCTGGCATGGGTGGAGCGCAATATAAAAGTTCCACTGACCGAGCCACAGAAAGCCGGTATCGCGTCATTCTGTCCCTATAACATTGGCCCTGGTAAGTGTTTTCCGTCGACGTTTTATAAGCGGCTTAATGCCGGTGATCGTAAAGGCGCATGCGAGGCGATTCGCTGGTGGATAAAGGACGGTGGACGTGATTGCCGCATTCGTTCAAATAATTGTTACGGTCAGGTTATTCGTCGTGACCAGGAGAGTGCATTAACCTGCTGGGGGATAGAACAGTGAATCAGATATTCACGGTGATTTTGCTCGTGTTGGTAGGATTTGTCGTAGGTAATGTCTGGAGCGACAGAGGATGGCAAAAAAAATGGGCGGAGCGTGATGCTGCCGAATTATCTCAAGAGGTAAATGTCCAATTTGCTGCTCGAATAATTGAACAGGGGCGAACTATATCCCGTGATGAGGCTGTTAAAGATGCACAACAGAAAGCCGCTGAAATTTCTGCCAGGGCTGCTGATCTGTCTGATAGTGTTAACCAGCTGCGTGCCGAAGCAACAAAATATGCCATACGCCTTGACGCAGCGCAGCATACCGCAAATCTTGCCGCTGCCGTCAGAGGCAAAACAACCAAAGCCGCCGAAGGAATGCTCACCAACATGCTCGGAGATATTGCAGCAGAAGCTCAGCTTTATGCTGAAATTGCTGACAAACGCTACATCGCAGGAGTGACTTGTCAACGGATTTATGAATCTTTAAGAGATAAAAAATATCAGATGTAGATTAATATTAAATCGGATTATTTTTAGCGCTGAATGTGAAATTTAAATAAAAAGGACTCTTCCATGAGTCAAAATCCTTGAAATCTTAAGGGTAAGATAAAAGGTCATTAGACAGAATGACACGTTTTATTAATAAATAAAGCTATTGTTTCATTCGTGTGTTTTTCTTTACAAAAGTAATCCTTGCTATGGTTGGTTAATCATGCGTTAATGGTGTTCTGGTTTGTTACAAAATTATCTGAAGCAGTCATTGTTATAAATTTATTATTTGTACCTCTTGAGATTTCCTTGTTGGTTTTTCTCTCTGATATTTTTTTTTCGGACCATTCTGCCCAAGGGCTAACTTCTTCAAAAGGTAATAATGATGTCTAACAAAATGACTGGTTTAGTGAAATGGTTTAACCCTGAAAAAGGTTTTGGTTTCATCACGCCGAAAGATGGTAGCAAAGATGTGTTTGTCCATTTCTCAGCTATTCAGAGCAACGATTTCAAAACGTTAACTGAGAATCAGGAAGTCGAATTTGGTATTGAGAACGGACCTAAAGGCCCCGCGGCTGTTCATGTAGTGGCACTTTGAGGTAGAAAATATTACAAACCATATTCACTTTAGATGCCCGTGTTGCCATGGTTCTCAGTATAGAACATCATCTTTTGATGTTTCTGACAGGAATCCTTTCGGGGCAAAATGTATCTTTTGTAAATCAATGATGATTACATTTGATAATATTTCACAATACTTAAATGTTAGCCGTCTGTCGTTAGATTTAAGAAAGTGAAAATGAAGGCTCCTTCGGGAGCTTTTTTGCTTAGTGTCTAGTCGATGGATACTCACATATTACGGTAACATTATGAAAAAAATAATAGTTTTTTTTAACTCTGAACCAGCAATGGTAGTGCCAGTGATGACCGGAGTTAACACCATCATGCGTGAATATCCAAATGGCGAAACAACACACCTCACTGTAATGGCTGCAGGGTTTCCATCTCTGACCGGAGATCATAAAGTCATTTATGTAGCAGCGGATCGACATGTAACTTCAGAAGAAATTCTGGAAGCAGCAATGAGACTCTTGAATTGATTTGATTCTAATGCATTGATAATAAATGATAATCATCTTTATCTGTTTGTGTGAAATTTAGACCGTCGTATGTTGATTATTGCGATGTTTCATCTTATCTTTTATACGTTTGCTCCATATAATTGACACTACTGTGTACCAGGAAAGTCATAACAGACTAAAAGAGGAAATGATGAACATTGAAGAGTTAAAAACAAAAACAGAAGCAGATATTTCTGAATATATAACAAAAAAAATCATTGAGCTTAAGAAAAAGACCGGGAAAGAAGTTACCAGTATCCAGTTTACTGCACGGGAAAAAATGACTGGTCTTGAAAGCTATGATATCAAGATTGATTTAATCTAGTATGTTTATAGTATTAGCATCAATTTCTCATCAGATGCTATTCAACAATACAAATTACCCATAAACCTCGTTTTTACGGGGTTTTGTTATATTTAAACATTACCGAATAGATATAAATCTCGATTGTCGATGGTATTGGTTGTGTGACAATACCTAGTCTTTCCGGTATACCTGAAGAGAATACAAATGACAGATTATGTAAGGGAAACGCGCTGAAACTTTCACTCTTTCATGCTGAGTGATTTGACGTTATATTTTTAGCCGCAAGTGAAGAGCAAACGCATGGAGCGACAAAATGCATAAAGATCAATACACTGATGCCCCCTCCCAGGAGCAGGTTCGTGTAAAAACTATGCTTAATAGCACCATTTCGATGGGTTACCCGGATGTTGTAATTGCATGTATAGAACATCAAGTGTCTCTGGAAGCATTCAGGGCAATTGAGGCAGCGTTGGTGAAGCACGATAAGAATTCGAAGGATTATTCCTTGGTGGTTGACTGATCACCATAACTGCTAACCATTCAAACTATTTCACCTGTGACAGAGTCAATATCGCATTCTGTCACTGTCAGGCTAATACAGAACTACAATTCAACTACTGCAATGCCTCGTAATTAGGTGAATTTACAATATCGTCCTGTTCGGATGCCAACTGCATTTCTGAGGATAAGGCGTTTATGACTCACATATTTGTCCCACACGCTCGCCAGTCCTGTGCGGGGTGGGAGGGGAGGTAAAGAAACCGGGATATTCATTCTTCATCACTTTTGATTGATGTATATGCTCTCTTTTCTGACGTTAGTCTCCGACGGCAGGCTTCAATGACCCAGGCTGAGAAATTCCCGGACCCTTTTTGATCAAGAGCGATGTTAATTTGTTCAATCATTTGGTTAGGAAAGCGGATGTTGCGGGTTGTTGTTCTGCGGGTTCTGTTCTTCGTTGACATGAGGTTGTCCCGTATTCTGTGTTGCTGATTTGTATTGTCTGAAGTTGTTTTTACGTTAAGTTGATGCGGATCAATTAATACGATACCTGCGTCATAATTGATTATTTGACGTGGTTTGATGGCGTACACGCACGTTGTGATATGTAGATGATAATTATTATCATTTTTCGGGTCCTTTCCGGCGATCCGACAGGTTACGGGGCGGCGACCTCGCGGTTTTTCGCTATTTATGAGATTTTTTGAGGGGGTGGTTGTTGTTTAATTGTTTGGTATATCTAATTGATAAGTAAGGTGAAAATAAAATAAATACAACAACCTTACGATGTGCTTTGATGTCATTAATGTGAAAAAATTAAATGATATCAAATGGTTTTGTAAAAACACATGGTTGTTGTATCGCTTTTTATCGATGACTTATGGAGAGGAGATGGCCTTTTTATTGAATAAAAGTGATATGGCCTCCTCCATCGGTATCTCTGTTCAGGCATTTGATAAATGGGGCGTTCCTCCTGTCGAGCGTCGGGGGAGGGAAGTTTTTTATGACGTTAAAACTGTACTGGAGATAGATCGCGAGCGGCGACAACACAATCATAGAACACCTGATGACGGGGGCGATCTGGAGGAAAGGCTGCTTCGGGCCAGAGCTGAACTGACAGAAGAACAGGCCGTAGCTCAAAAACTTAAAAATCAGGTAACCGAAGGTAAGCTCATCGATTCAGACTTCTGCGTTTTCGCCCTCAGCAAGCTGGCGATGGCATTGTCCAGTACGCTTGATTCTATTCCGTTATCCATGCAGCGACAGTTCCCGGATTTAACGCCACGTCATCTTGACCATCTGAAAACCCTTATTGCGAAGGGCGCAAATCAGTGTGCGCGGGCAGGGGATAAATTACCGGATTTGCTGGATGAATATATCAGAGCAACAACTGAATAATCTGATGGCTGCCGTTTCGGTTGCGCTGCAGCCTCTGGTCAGGGTTGTACCGATGACGGCAGTTGAATGGGCTGACCAGTATTATTATCTGCCGAAAGAATCCTCATACGGTGACGGCGAATGGAAAACGCTGCCGTTCCAGATCGCCATCATGAACAGTATGGGGAATGATCAGGTCCGCACTGTTAATCTGATTAAATCTGCCCGTGTTGGCTATACAAAGATGTTGCTGGGGGTGGTCGGGTATTTTATTGAGCATAAATCCCGAAACAGTCTGCTTTTTCAGCCCACGGATTCTGCCGCTGAAGATTTTATGAAGTCTCACGTGGAGACGACGATTAGGGACGTGCCATGCCTGAAAGACCTTTCCCCATGGCTGGGTCGTAAACATCGTGATAATACCCTCACGCTGAAACGCTTTTCATCGGGCGTCGGTTTCTGGTGCCTGGGCGGCGCTGCCGCCAAAAACTACCGTGAAAAATCCGTGGATGTGGTCTGTTATGACGAGCTTTCCTCGTTCGAACCGGATGTTGAAAAAGAGGGTTCGCCAACCCTGCTGGGGGATAAACGTATTGAGGGCTCTGTATGGCCAAAATCCATTCGCGGCTCGACGCCTAAAATCAAAGGCTCCTGCCAGATCGAAAAAGCCGCTAACGAGTCGGCACACTTCATGCGTTTTTATGTGCCCTGTCCGCACTGTGGGGAGGAGCAGTATCTGAAATTTGGCGATGATGCCTCGCCTTTCGGTCTTAAGTGGGAGAAGAATAAGCCAGAAAGTGTTTTCTACCTTTGTGAGCATCATGGCTGTGTGATCCATCAGTCTGAGCTTGACCAGAGTAACGGGCGGTGGATCTGTGAAAACACGGGCATGTGGACCCGTGACGGCCTGATGTTTTTCAGCGCCCGGGGTGATGAAATTCCGCCGCCGCGCTCCATCACTTTCCATATCTGGACGGCGTACAGTCCGTTCACCACCTGGGTACAGATTGTCTATGACTGGCTGGATGCACTGAAAGATCCCAACGGCCTGAAAACCTTTGTGAACACCACGCTGGGCGAGACCTGGGAAGAGGCTGTGGGCGAAAAACTCGATCACCAGGTGCTGATGGATAAGGTTGTGCGTTACACGGCGGCGGTGCCTGCCCGGGTGGTTTATCTGACGGCGGGCATTGACTCGCAGCGAAACCGTTTTGAGATGTATGTCTGGGGATGGGCTCCGGGAGAGGAAGCCTTTCTGGTGGATAAAATCATCATTATGGGGCGTCCCGATGAGGAAGAGACGCTGTTACGTGTGGATGCGGCGATCAACAAAAAATACCGCCATGCAGACGGAACCGAAATGACTATTTCCCGTGTCTGCTGGGACATCGGGGGGATCGATGGCGAAATCGTTTATCAGAGGTCAAAAAAACACGGTGTTTTCCGGGTGCTGCCGGTAAAAGGCGCATCTGTCTATGGCAAGCCGGTGATCACCATGCCAAAAACCCGCAATCAGCGGGGCGTGTATCTGTGTGAAGTGGGGACGGACACCGCAAAAGAAATTCTCTATGCCCGTATGAAAGCCGATCCCACGCCTGTGGATGAAGCCACGTCGTATGCTATCCGTTTTCCTGATGATCCGGAGATTTTTTCGCAGACAGAGGCGCAGCAACTGGTCGCGGAAGAGCTTGTGGAGAAGTGGGAAAAAGGAAAGATGCGTCTGCTGTGGGATAACAAAAAGCGGCGTAACGAAGCGCTGGACTGCCTGGTGTATGCCTACGCGGCATTACGTGTGTCCGTGCAACGCTGGCAGCTTGATCTGGCTGTACTGGCAAAATCCCGGGAAGAAGAGACGACCCGGCCAACCCTTAAAGAACTGGCAGCGAAGCTGTCCGGAGGAGTGAATGGTTACAGTCGCTGAACTGCAGGCGCTGCGTCAGGCGCGCCTTGATTTATTAACCGGTAAACGGGTGGTGTCTGTCCAGAAAGATGGTCGCAGAATTGAATATACGGCGGCTTCTCTGGATGAGCTTAACCGGGCGATCAATGATGCGGAGTCGGTACTGGGGACAACCCGGTGTCGCCGTCGTCCGCTGGGAGTGAGGTTATGAAACGAACGCCTGTCCTGATTGATGTGAACGGCGTTCCGCTTCGTGAGAGTCTCAGCTACAACGGGGGCGGTGCAGGATTTGGCGGGCAAATGGCTGAGTGGTTGCCACCGGCGCAGAGTGCCGATGCGGCCCTGCTGCCCGCGTTGCGTCTGGGGAATGCCCGGGCAGATGATCTGGTGCGCAATAACGGAATAGCGGCTAATGCGGTGGCTCTGCATAAGGATCACATTGTCGGGCATATGTTTCTGATCAGCTACCGTCCGAACTGGCGCTGGCTGGGGATGCGGGAGACCGCAGCAAAAAGCTTTGTCGATGAGGTGGAGGCGGCCTGGTCGGAATACGCCGAAGGGATGTTTGGCGAGATCGACGTGGAAGGAAAACGCACGTTCACGGAATTTATCCGTGAAGGTGTGGGCGTTCATGCGTTTAACGGCGAAATCTTTGTGCAGCCGGTCTGGGATACGGAAACCACGCAGTTATTCCGTACGCGTTTTAAAGCCGTGAGTCCGAAACGGGTGGACACGCCTGGACACGGTATGGGGAACCGTTTTCTGCGGGCCGGTGTGGAGGTCGATCGATATGGCCGTGCCGTCGCGTACCATATCTGTGAGGATGATTTTCCGTTCTCTGGTAGTGGACGATGGGAACGGATCCCGCGTGAACTTCCCACCGGGCGTCCGGCCATGCTGCATATTTTCGAGCCGGTGGAGGACGGGCAGACCCGTGGGGCTAATCAGTTTTACAGCGTCATGGAACGGCTGAAGATGCTCGATTCCCTGCAGGCAACACAGCTTCAGTCGGCCATAGTGAAGGCGATGTATGCAGCGACGATTGAAAGTGAACTTGATACCGAAAAGGCCTTTGAATATATCGCCGGCGCGCCACAGGAGCAGAAGGATAATCCGCTTATTAATATTCTGGAGAAGTTTTCCAGCTGGTATGACACGAATAACGTGACACTGGGCGGTGTCAAAATTCCGCACCTTTTCCCTGGTGATGATCTGAAACTACAGACTGCGCAGGATTCAGACAATGGATTTTCTGCGCTTGAACAGGCGCTGCTGCGGTATATCGCCGCCGGTCTTGGCGTTTCCTACGAACAGTTGTCCCGTGATTACTCGAAGGTCAGTTACTCAAGTGCCCGCGCCTCCGCCAATGAGTCGTGGCGCTATTTTATGGGGCGGCGAAAATTTATTGCGGCCCGGCTGGCCACGCAGATGTTTTCCTGCTGGCTGGAAGAGGCACTTCTTCGGGGGATTATTCGTCCGCCACGGGCACGTTTTGATTTTTATCAGGCGCGATCAGCCTGGTCACGGGCAGAGTGGATTGGTGCCGGAAGAATGGCCATTGACGGGCTCAAGGAAGTCCAGGAATCAGTGATGCGCATTGAGGCCGGACTGAGCACGTATGAGAAAGAGCTGGCGCTGATGGGCGAGGATTATCAGGACATTTTCCGCCAGCAGGTCAGGGAATCTGCTGAGCGGCAAAAAGCCGGACTCTCACGTCCGGTGTGGATAGAGCAGGCGTATCAGCAGCAGATAGCGGAGAGTCGCAGGCCGGAAGAGGAGACAACACCACGTGAGACGTAATCTTTCACACATTATTGCCGCAGCATTCAATGAACCGCTGCTTCTGGAGCCCGCCTATGCGCGGGTTTTCTTTTGCGCGCTCGGGCGCGAGATGGGGGCAGCAAGTCTTTCGGTACCACAACAGCAGGTACAGTTTGATGCTCCCGGAATGCTGGCTGAAACGGACGAGTACATGGCCGGAGGTAAACGACCGGCCCGTGTTTACAGGGTGGTGAACGGTATTGCTGTACTGCCGGTGACCGGCACGCTGGTGCACCGGCTGGGTGGTATGCGGCCATTTTCCGGAATGACAGGCTATGACGGTATTGTCGCCTGTCTTCAGCAGGCAATGGCGGATAGCCAGGTGCGGGGCGTACTGCTGGACATTGACAGTCCGGGCGGGCAGGCCGCCGGCGCGTTTGACTGCGCTGACATGATTTACCGCCTCCGTCAGCAGAAGCCGGTCTGGGCACTGTGCAATGACACGGCCTGTTCTGCAGCCATGCTGCTGGCGTCGGCCTGCTCCCGACGGCTGGTTACCCAGACATCCCGTATCGGTTCCATTGGCGTGATGATGAGCCATGTCAGCTATGCCGGTCATCTGGCGCAGGCCGGTGTGGATATCACGCTGATTTACTCAGGGGCGCACAAGGTGGATGGCAATCAGTTTGAAGCGTTGCCGGCAGAGGTTCGCCAGGACATGCAGCAGCGGATTGATGCGGCGCGCCGGATGTTTGCCGAAAAAGTGGCGATGTTTACCGGTCTGTCTGTTGATGCAGTCACGGGAACAGAGGCCGCTGTTTTTGAAGGTCAGTCCGGCATTGAGGCCGGGCTGGCGGATGAATTAATCAATGCGTCGGATGCCATCAGTGTGATGGCCACGGCGCTGAACAGTAATGTCAGAGGAGGCACTATGCCGCAATTAACTGCAACGGAAGCCGCCGCGCAGGAGAACCAGCGAGTGATGGGGATCCTGACATGCCAGGAAGCGAAAGGACGTGAACAGCTTGCCACGATGCTGGCAGGACAACAGGGCATGAGCGTTGAACAGGCCCGGGCGATTCTGGCCGCGGCGGCACCGCAGCAGCCGGTGGCATCCACGCAGAGTGAAGCCGATCGCATTATGGCGTGTGAAGAAGCGAACGGTCGTGAACAACTGGCGGCAACGCTGGCGGCGATGCCGGAGATGACGGTGGAAAAAGCCCGCCCGATCCTGGCTGCTTCACCGCAGGCGGATGCCGGACCATCACTCCGTGATCAGATCATGGCACTGGATGAGGCAAAAGGGGCTGAGGTGCAGGCTGAACAGCTGGCTGCCTGCCCGGGAATGACTGTGGAGAGCGCCCGGGCTGTGCTGGCTGCGGGATCAGGTAAGGCAGAACCGGTCTCTGCATCCACAACCGCCATGTTTGAACATTTCATGGCGAACCATTCACCGGCAGCGGTACAGGGTGGCGTGGCACAGACGTCAGCAGACGGTGATGCGGACGTGAAAATGCTCATGGCCATGCCATGAAGCCAGTGCTGACCATCAATAGGAGGTTTTTACAATATGGTGACGAAAACCATCACTGAACAGCGTGCGGAAGTACGTATTTTTGCCGGTAATGATCCGGCTCATACCGCCACAGGCAGCAGCGGGATTTCCTCGCCAACACCGGCACTGACGCCCCTGATGCTGGATGAAGCCACCGGGAAACTGGTGGTCTGGGACGGACAGAAAGCCGGTAGTGCGGTTGGCATACTGGTACTGCCGCTTGAAGGCACAGAGACGGCGCTGACGTATTACAAGTCGGGAACCTTTGCGACGGAGGCAATCCACTGGCCTGAAAGTGTGGATGAACACAAAAAGGCCAACGCCTTTGCCGGCAGTGCCCTGAGTCACGCGGCGCTGCCGTAACACGTTATCAGGCCACCGCGGTGGCCTGACTGATTTCTGAATGAAAGGAACTGATTTATGGGATTGTTTACGACCCGCCAGTTACTCGGTTATACCGAACAAAAAGTTAAATTTCGTGCGCTGTTTCTGGAGCTGTTTTTCCGCCGTACGGTGAATTTCCATACCGAAGAGGTGATGCTGGACAAAATTACCGGAAAAACGCCGGTGGCGGCCTATGTCTCCCCGGTTGTTGAAGGAAAAGTGCTGCGTCATCGTGGTGGTGAAACCCGCGTGTTGCGTCCGGGCTACGTCAAGCCGAAACACGAATTTAATTACCAGCAGGCGGTTGAGCGCCTTCCTGGTGAAGATCCATCTCAACTGAATGATCCGGCTTACCGCCGTCTGCGTATCATTACCGATAACCTCAAACAGGAAGAGCACGCGATTGTCCAGGTGGAAGAAATGCAGGCGGTAAATGCTGTGTTGTATGGCAAATACACCATGGAAGGAGACCAGTTCGAGAAAATTGAGGTCGATTTTGGCAGGTCGACGAAGAATAACATCACTCAGGGTAGTGGTAAGGAGTGGTCAAAACAGGATCGTGACACGTTCGATCCTACACATGATATTGACCTCTACTGCGACCAGGCCAGCGGTCTTGTGAATATTGCCATTATGGACGGTACCGTCTGGCGTCTGCTGAATGGTTTTAAGCTGTTCCGCGAAAAACTGGATACCCGTCGCGGTTCAAATTCTCAACTCGAAACGGCAGTGAAAGATCTGGGCGCAGTGGTGTCCTTCAAGGGGTATTACGGCGATCTGGCCATTGTGGTGGCGAAAACGTCTTATATAGCAGAAGACGGTATCGAAAAACGTTATCTTCCAGATGGCATGCTGGTTCTGGGGAATACTGCTGCAGATGGGATCCGTTGTTACGGTGCCATTCAGGATGCGCAGGCGTTGTCCGAAGGTGTGGTGGCCTCTTCCCGTTATCCGAAACACTGGCTGACGGTAGGGGATCCCGCCCGTGAATTTACCATGACGCAGTCCGCGCCGCTGATGGTGTTGCCGGACCCGGATGAGTTTGTGGTGGTACAGGTGAAATAATCCGTGAGCGGGGGCGAAATGCCCCCGTGTCTTTTTTCACAGGGGGCTGATATGGCAACGAAAGAGCAAAATCTGAAACGGCTTGATGAACTGGCCCTGATTCTGGGGCGTGAGCCGGATATATCCGGGAGTGCCGCAGAGATAGCGCAGCGGGTGGCGGAATGGGAAGAGGAAATGCAGTCATCCGGCGATGATGTACAGGTTATGAATATGGATATCCGGGAGCGTGAAACCGCGGCTCATGATGTTCGTGAGGAAACATCCGGCGCGTTAACGCGCATCAGAGTTCTGACCTGCCTCCATCTCTGTGGCGTTGATGGTGAAACGGGGGAATCCGTTGAGCTTGCGGATGTTGGTCGGGTGATTCTGATTATGTCCTCAGATGCAAAAACACACGTTGATGGTGGAATGGCTGTTTATGCGTGATTTTCAGAATGCCTTTGATGCCGCCCTTGCCGGGGTGGACAGTACGATTGTTGAAGTGATGGGCATCAGTGCGCAGTTCACCTCCGGTGCACAGCGTGGCGGCGAGGTTCATGGCGTTTTTGACGATCCGGAGTCGCTGGGTTTTGCCAGTAGTGGGATCCGTATTGAAGGAAGTAACCCGTCATTATTTGTGCTTACGGATACGGTTTGTGCTGTACGGCGTGGTGACACGCTGACCATTAACGGCGAGATGTTCTGGGTGGACCGTGTTTCTCCGGATGACGGAGGGAGTTGTTATCTCTGGCTCAACCGGGGGCAACCACCTGCCGCCAGCCGTCGCCGCTGAAAGGGGGATGTATGGCCATAAAAGGTCTTGAGCAGGCCGTTG
>OLQC01001925.1_pt1 | contig 15073 bp, 10 predicted proteins | sample 1672471 | NCBI WGS metagenome assembly OLQC01 (sample SAMEA3136689, study PRJEB25190) | human gut metagenome | biome: human gut; feature: human-associated habitat; material: faeces | place: Austria | collected 2013
GTGTCTGAAAAAGGCTTTCTGCAAGATGTGCGTCACAATTTGTGGGAGATTTTGTTCGAATAAGGGCGTCATAGCGGACTACGACAACCGAATTCGGACAAAATATACCACAAAATGGGGCGTGCATCTTGTGAGAATGATTTTTCAAACACGCTCTAATACCTGTTCTTAATTTTACAGCATCATCGTCCGGAGAACAAGCTTATTCCATATTATTTATTTTTTCAGTTTCTCTTTTTTTCGTTTCGTCATCAACCCTCCGATCCGTCCGGTCTCTTTCGCAGACAAACTTTTCCATCCATCACTCAATACTCTGTCCAGCAATCCCATTTCCTCTGCAATTTCATACTTCATTCTGACCTCCGGCAATAATTCTCCATCAAGGTAAGCTTTTATTTCCTTCTCTTTATCCAAAACAGCCCACACTCCTTTTCTTTTGAGTATGGGCTGTTTTCTTAATTTTTATACTGTATTTCACTGTATTTCATGCAAGCGGATATTCGCAATCCGCTTCGCTGCTTGCTTGATTCGGTTAAACTTCTGTCTATTACAGATTGGATTCTGAGATTCTGTTATCTTTTCGGAATAATAATTGCCGCAATGATATATGCCCAGATTCCCGCACCGCCAAAACAGGTAAGGATCACCCATGCCAGACGCACCAGCGTAGGGTCAATATCAAAATATTCTGCGATTCCTCCACATACACCGCAAAGCATACTGTTTTCTGATGATTTGTATAAACGTTTGTCACCCATGTTCCATTTCCTCCTTAAACTCAGATTAGTCGAGCAGATAAAATCATCCGCTTCGCTACTTACTCTACACCAATAACTTCTTGATTCGGTTAAATACTACTTTTGTTTCTGCCCGTCAGGGTGTATAAGTATATGGCTCCTCAGGACATTTGCAAATCTCTGTGCTCTTTCCCGGAGAAATCTACTGATATATTTCCCATACCGCACTCCAGATCCAGTTTCCTGTCTGCGCCTTTATTGGAAATGGTTTTCTCCCGTCCAAGTCCACTGTAGGAATCAGAACCTACATCCAGATTTCCCACTCCACATTCCAGATCATAATTATAATCCTCCTGCGTACCGGTCAGTGTCAGATCCAGTTCACCCAGACCACATTCTCCATCTGTCTTCCTGGCGCTCAGATCTGCAAATGTCATACTTCCGGTTCCGATTTCCAGATCTGCCTCCCTTGCAGTCACCGGATTCTTACTTTCAAATTCCCCGGCTCCCATCTCCACACTCAGCTTCTCTGTCTCAATATCTCTGTTCAGATAAACAGTACCTGCACCCATCTCAATCTCCAGCTCCTGAAGCTTAACATCTTCCGGATAGGAGATACACACCTTTCTGTTTTTAGACAGTTTTTTCGTGCTTCTGACCTTAAGAGTATCCGAACTCTCCTTCACTGTCACATTCTTCCCACTGTCATCATAAACTCTGACACAGAAACTGTCACCCTCTTCCAGAATCAGCTCATCGTACTTCAGCTCTATATCCAGCTTTGTGGGCTGATACTTCAACTGATATACAGTGCTATCTTCCTCATTCTCATCAACAGCGCGGGCATAATCCTCACTGTCGTCACAGTCGTCGCTGTCGTCATAATCATCGCTGTCATAGTCATCGCTGTCATCATAATCATAATCATAATCGTCATAATCATCATCGTCATCATAATCATCGCTGTCATCATAATCATAATCCCCGTCTGCCACCAGAAGCACCCTTTTCAGACTTTTCACCCCTGTCAGTTCCGACATACTGGCTCCCATAACACCACCGGCAGCTGTCAGCCCGATTCCCACAGCACCAAAAATCCCCGCTGCGATCAACATTCCTTTTGTAAACTTCTTCATTTAACCTCCTCCTTTCTCTTTCTGTAAAGCACCCTGTTAAAAAAGTCAGTAATCTTCCGAAACCATTTCGGCACAATGCGTACTGCAATGCTGATCAGTCCTAATATCATAAGGATTGCCAGAGCAATCATCAGACATCCAATTCCTATGGTCAGGATCCCGGTTCCGGTCATTACAGCCAAAAGCCCTGCTCCAGCCACAACAGCTGCGATTCCGCCAACCAGTAAAACCACAGCACCTATGCCCAATCCAACGATCAGCCAGAACGGAAGCAGTAAAATTCCAACTGCAAATGTCAGAATCCCACCAACAGCCCCCTTAACAAAAGGAGAAATAAAAACCAGCAGGATCACCGCAAGGATCAGCACCGCCTGATTCCCCTTTCTGAAAAAACGCTTCCCTGTTCCCGACTCTTCTTCATATCTCTCAGGCATCTGGCCTCTCTCTTTAGTCCGGGCATCCTCATAGCCATGCTCCGTATATTCTCCATACTCATAGCCTCCTGCCGAACCTTTCAGATCCGCCTTGATGATCGCTGCAACCTTCTCTGGACTTCCAAGTTCCCTGAGCACCGAAGCTTCATTCTCAGCTCCTGCATCATCGAAATAACTATTATAAAAATCAAGGGCATCCTGCCTCTCTGTCTCGGAAATATCAGCAAGCAGCTTCTCCAGCTCCTGCATAAACTGCGCCCTGTCCATCATCCTATTCCTCCCTCAAACATCCCGCTTATCTTGGATGCATAAATTTTCCATTCAGCTTTATAAAACTCCAGCTGCGCAGCACCTCTGTCCGTCAGCTTATAATAACGCCGGTTACGTCCTGCATACGCCATATCGTAAACCTCCAGACAATCATCCTTCTGCAGCCTCCTGAGCACCGGATACAAAGTAGACTCCGAAACATCCAGAACTCCACGCACATCCTGCGTGATCTTATACCCGTAAGTCCCTTCCTTCTCCTTAGAAACAACCGCCAGAACAACCGCATCCAGAAGCGCAGCACCCGTATTAAAAACCATATGCTCACTCCCTCGTTTCAATTATGTTCTGTACAGACAGCATCATCTCTGCAATCCAGCCTTAGAGCGTGTCTGAAAAATGCTCCAGACTATACCAAAGGTAAACGCCATTTCACATCTGATACATTTATTCCATCCTGTTCACATACTATACAGAACATCAATATTGTTTTGTTAACGATATTATATGATGTATAATATGATTTTGTCAATACTATTTAGCAAAAATCATTTATACTTTATAATCATATTGATACCTTTACTGAAAATACCTCCTTAACGTCTTCCGGTTTACTATAGCAATCTTCATAAATAATGCATTTGAAAGTATTGTTACATATCAATTTCTTATTTCATAAATTACTGCAAACAATCCAGTCCATCATAGCGTGAAGTCCTGCTGAACTGTCTTGATTGCATTATTTTATGGAATTGCTATAATATTTCATAAACTTAATATTCCATAAACCTCACGTTATACTACAGTTATTTTCAGTAAACAGCGCAGGAAAATATATCTGTCTGAGTGCATTTGCAGGCATCTTAGATCTTCTTAGCCGGTAGAAATCTGCGTTATGGAGAAAAATCGCAACCTGTCTGAGCGAAGCCTGCAGCGGAGCGAGTTTTGCATTTTTCTCCATGCTTTTAGCAGATTTTTACCGACTTAGAAGATCTTAGATGCCGAAACCGCACTCAGACAGATATATTTTCCTGCGCGTCCCCCACCCACCAATCAAAACTACAGCAAAGGAAACCAACCCATTATGAACGAAAATACAACACCCCTCCACCCCGCATTCCTCACCCGAATGAAAGAAATGCTCGGCAACGAATCCCCCGCATTCCTCTCCAGCTTCAGCGCTCCCCGAACCTACGGCCTGCGCATAAACACCTCCAAGATCACCTGCGAAGACTTCGAAAACCTGTCTCCATTTCCAACCCGTCAGATCCCATGGATCAAAAACGGCTACTTCTACGATGAAGACATCCGTCCTTCCAGATGCCCATACTACCAGGCCGGCCTCTACTACCTTCAGGAACCCAGCGCCATGACCCCCGCCTCCCGCATCCCCATCGAGCCGGGTGACAGAGTCCTGGACCTCTGCGCAGCCCCGGGCGGCAAGGCAACTGCAGCAGGCGCAGCACTTCAGGGACAGGGACTTCTGGTAGCAAACGATATCAGCACTTCCCGCGCCAGAGCCCTCCTTCGCAACCTGGAACTCTTCGGCATCCCAAATGTCTTCGTAGCAAACGAAACACCTGCAAAGTTAACCAAAGCATTCCCCGAATTCTTCGACAAGATCATCCTGGATGCTCCATGCTCCGGAGAAGGAATGTTCCGTAAGGAAGAAGCACTTGCCAAAGACTGGACTCCCGAAAAATCCATGGAGCTTTCCGAAATCCAGAAAGAGCTTATCCTCCAGGCAGCCGATATGCTCCGTCCCGGCGGACTGATGCTTTACTCTACCTGCACATTCGCGCCTGCAGAAGACGAACAAACTGTTTCCTGGCTTCTGGAAAACCGTCCTGACATGGAACTGGCAGAAATGGAAGATTATGAAGGCTTCTCCCATGGAGTTCCTGAATGGGGAAACAAAAATCCTGAGCTTATCAAATGCATCCGGATTTTTCCACACAAAATGAATGGAGAGGGACACTTCCTTGCGCTCTTCCGTAAAAAAGGACAGGCCATCAAGGAAAGCTCCCGTCCTCACACAAAACCGGACAAAAACGCATTTCCACTGATTGAGGAATTTCTGAACGAAATCGGTCTGAAAACCCTCTGCGGCCAGCCATTTGACTGGGAACGTGTGGAAATCCGCGGTGATAAAGCCTACTATCTTCCCCCGGTTGCCCACAACTTCCGCGGCATCACCTTCTTAAGAAACGGTCTCTATCTCGGTGACCTGAAGAAAAACCGCTTCGAGCCGTCTCAGCCACTTGCACTGGCGATCCGCAAAGATGAAGCAGAAGCAGTCATCTCTCTCTCCGCTTCTGACGAAAGGATCACCAGATATTTAAAGGGCGAAACCTTAAATATCGAACCCGAAGAAGCAGCTCACAAAAAAGGCTGGCATCTCCTCTGTGCAGATGGATATCCCATTGGCTTCGGTAAACTGGTCAACCAGATCCTGAAAAACAAATATCCGGCAGGGTGGCGCGTATAACACGCGCTTATCCCTGCCGGATATTTGAATTCACAATAATAATATTTATTCCGCTTACAGCAATATCTCTTTCTGCAATGTAAACGAATAAATGATCTTTTCCTTCACTCTTTTCCCCGTCATCCGCTCCAATGCCCGGGCATAATCCTCAAGCTGCACATGATACAGATCGATCAGCTTCTGTTCCTGTCCTCTCCTCACTCTATCCGTTTTATAGTCCACAAGAACAATCTCTTCCTCTTCCATAAAATAGGCATCGATAATTCCCTGCACCAGCACTGTTTCGTTCTTCCAACCATCATCGAGCATAGAAGCACTTCTCTGAATCACAAAAGGCTGTTCTCTGTAAAGATGTTTTTTCATGGCAGCCTTCTTCATTCTCTGCCCCAATCTGGACTCCACAAACCTCCTGATATCTCGGATCCGAATACATTCCGCTTCCTGCTCTGTCATTTTCTGGCTCTCCAGAAGTCTCTTTAACTGAGCCCGAAGCTGTTCCTCTGTATCTGCTTCTGCATAATCCAGACATTCCATTACTCTGTGGTAAGCAGTACCTCTGGCAGCCCCCTTATACTCTTCCTGCTTCTCTGCCATAAATGCGGGAACCGGCGCTTCCTGTTCTTCCTCCTGCTCTTCGGCAGACACACTGATATTCTCTTCCAGTTCACTTTCATCATGCCAGCTTCTCTTTTTCAGATCCGAAACACTGACTTTAACCGGAATATCTTCCAGATATTTATACGGATATGCAAAGGAAAATCTCTTCTCTATCTCTTCCTTCACAGCCTCATCATACACTTTATTTTCATCCCAGTTCTTCAGATATTCCTCCTGCATCTGGTTTCCTGCCTGGATGAGAACTGCCTTTTCTGTCATCTGACGGACAGTGATCTTTTTTATCACAAACTCAGAGATATCATCGTAAATCCCCGGCTGTTTCTTCATGAGGATTCCATATTCCCACAGAAGTTCACTCATGGCCCGATGCCGCACCAGTGCAGGCAGTACAAAAGCCCAGTAATTCTTTGCTTTCATTCTGGTTCCCAGTGGGAGCAGTTCTTCTTCCTCATCCAGAAAACGCGACAGCGACAGCATCTGCTTTTCCAGCTTTCCGACTGTTCCTGTAAGGATCAGTTTCTCTTTTGCTCTTGTCATGGCAACGTAAAGTACCCTCAGTTCCTCTCCCAGACTCTCCTTCAGAAGCTGTCTTCTGATCACCTGCTTATTCAGCGAAGATGCGATCACCCGTTTCTCCGGTATGATAGCATCAGCCCCTATTCCCAGTTCCGGATGAAGCAAAAGACCTGCATTCATATCCTGAAAATTAAACTGTTTTCCCATACCGGCCACAAATACTACCGGAAATTCAAGTCCCTTACTCTTGTGGATCGTCATGATCTCCACTGCGGTATTGCCCGCTCCTGTCAGATTGACTTCTCCATAGTCTACCTGATATGCCTGTAGCTGTTCGATATAACGAACAAAGTTAAACAGACCCCTGTAGCTTGTCTTCTCATAGTCCATAGCTTTCTCCACAAGCATGGTAAGATTTGCAAAACGCTGCTCCCCTCCCGGAAGTGCCCTTGCATAATCTCCATACCCGGTTTCTTTCAGCACATAAAGGATCAATTCGTGGACCGGCGTATATGCAGCCATATTTCTTACCTTTTCAAGGAGACTCAGAAATCCTCTTAATTTAATATTCAGAGAGTTCTTTTCATCTGTTCGCAGATTACTGTTTAACAATTCAGATTTCAGCTTATCCGGATCCAGTTCTTTTTCGGGGATTTCATTTTCTCCTGCATATGCCGAAACACTCTCATAGAGCAGACCATCAGGATACTGTATTCTAAGCTCTGCCAGTTCCTGTGAAGTGCATCCGACGATCGGTGAACGAAGCACTCCCATAAGCGGAATATCCTGCAGCGGATTGTCACACACCTTCAGATAATTCAATACAGTCACAATCTCGGTTGCAGAGAAATATCCGGTTCTTGATGTACAATATACGGGAATCCCCTGAGATGCCAGCACTTCCCTGAATGTTTCTGCCCATCCATAGGCAGTGCGCAGCAGGATTACAATATCCCCGTATTCCACAGACCGGTATTCCTTCTTCTCTTTATCTACGATCTGTTCTTTTCCCACAATTTCTTTAATTCTCTGTGCAATGGCCAGCGCCTCCAGTTCCTGCCCGGTCTGATTTTCCATTTCCCTGCGGTTTCCCGATGCACCTGCGTCTTCATAGTCCTGTACATCAGACAGTTCTTCTCCGTCTCTCTCGACCAGAAGAACCTCTGTCTTTACAAATTCCTCTGACTCTCCTTCCGGAAAAGAAGCTCCGGGATAAAGGGCCGCATCTTTGTCATAGGTAATCCCTCCCAGGTCTTCCCCCATGATCTGTCGGAAAATAAAGTTTACACTCTCCAGAACCTGTTCCCTGCTCCGGAAATTTTTGTGCAGGTCAATTCTCTGCTCCTGTGCTTCTTCTGTGGAATAACTTTTATATTTTTCCATGAAAAGCTCCGGCCTTGCCAGACGGAAACGATAGATACTCTGCTTTACATCTCCTACCATGAAGATATTTTTCTTCTGGTTGATCCACCCGGATACTGCTGTTGTCAGAAGCTCCTGCACTAAGTTACTGTCCTGATATTCATCCACCAGGACTTCATCATACTTTGCGGAGAGCTCTCTCGCAGCCTGAGACATATGGATTTCTTCCCCTTCTTTCGTCATCAGTATCTGCAGGGCAAAATGTTCCATATCCGTAAAATCCAGAATATTCTTTTCTCTCTTCGCCTCTCCGAACTGTTTTTTAAATCGTGCCGTCAACTCAACTAACATCTCTATTGGGCCTCTGATATATCTGATCACTTCCAGAAGTTCTTTCTCTGCACTCTGGAAATATCGCTGCCCCAGTTCCTTCAGAATCCCCTTTTCCTCATCCCGGAGATCTTTCACTCTCTGCTTCTTCTGTTCATCTACATCCGCAGCCTTCTTTGTGCTCAGCCGGGCAAATGAGGGTTTCATAAGTATTTCTGCAGTTCCATTATAATCTCTTTTCTCTGCCAGTTCCTGCAGACTTCTTATAAGAAGCAGATCACTGCTCAGTGCCTCATCATACAGATACGGACCATCCGGCTCTGAGCAGATTCTTCGAGCCTCCTGCACCAGAAGCTTCGCTTCCTGCAGTTCATCCTTCACTGCATCCCAGAGCATCCTCATCCACTCAGTCTCTCTTAACTCTTCCAGGGAATCAATCCTGTAATCATCCATACACCCGGACAGCCATTCCTGCGGAAAAGGATTGCTCATAGCCATTTCATATAATTTCTGTATCAGGTTTCCCAGATTTTCATCTGACTTTCCTGTTGCAAAGCATTCCACGAATTTCTGAAACTTTTCATCTTTTTTGGCATAATATTCTTCAAGCAGTGCTTTCACAACATCTCCTCGCAGAAGCTTCAGTTCCCCCTCATCTGCCGTCCGATATCCCGGATCCAGTCCGATCAGATGAAAGTAATTCCGGATAATATAGGCACAGAAACCATCAATAGTTGTAATCTGTGCAGTATGAAGCAGAGTTGTCTGTCTCTGCAGATGCTCATTATCGGGATCCTCACAGAGTGCTTTTTCAATAGCTGCCGAGATCCTCTCTTTCATTTCACCTGCTGCCGCTCTTGTAAATGTCATGATCAGCAGTCTGTCAATATCCACAGGGTGTTCTTTATCTGTTATCTTACTCAGGATACGTTCTACCAGTACTGCCGTTTTTCCGGACCCGGCTGCCGCACTGACCAGAATATTTCTGTCCCGCAGCCGTATAACCTCCTGCTGCTCCTTTGTCCACTGTACGCCCATCTTATTCTGCCTCCCTGTCAAATGCTTTCCATAATTCCTCATCAGAGAAGTTTTTCAGTCTGCGGAATTCATATCCTGACAGCCTGCGGTCAAATCCGCATACCGTCATATACGGACAATAAGTACACGCATTCTTTTTTCCGAGCTCATAGGGAGAAACCTCTGCATCTCCCTCCAGAATAGAACTTCTTATCTTCTCAATCTTCGTCCTTACATACCGTCCAAGCACTGCGAACTGTGTTCTGTCTGCCACAGAAGAATTTTTGCGAAAGCTTCCGTCCTTATTAAATGCGACAGGAATGGAGCCAAGACTGCTGTCCATCCTGTACACAAGCTCCGGATCTGCCTGAGCCAGCCCATTCATCTTCAATTCTTTCATAAGACCTGCACTGACTGCTTCCACATCCGCATCTATCTTCTCCTGGATCATAGGATCCTTGATATTGTAATAAAAAACTCCCGCAGGAATAATCTCCTTATCCGGATATTTCTTCTGCTCTACACGCAGAGCACCATCCAGATAGATCATCAGCTGTAACTGCAGGCCATGATACAGATAAACCAGGTCAAAGGATGTATTTCCGGTTTTATAATCAATCACCTTCACATACACCTTATTCTGATCTTCCATAATATCTACTCTGTCAATCCGTCCTCCCCCGAAGGTTACCTCAAAGCCTTCTGGCTGAAATTCTCCCTGTTCCAGCTGTTTCTGAAGTGCCCATACCGTCCTTCTGAGGATTCTCCTTGTTCTCTCGATCATATATTCATTTCTGGCACTGCTTTTGAGCACCGTGTTTCCATAATCTGCCACAATATTATCCAGACACCGGTCCGCAATCTCATTCCGTTCCTGTTCTGTCAGCTCTGTCCATTTCATGCCTCTTTTTCGCACTTCTTCTGCAAAGCTTTCCAGTGCTTCATGCATAACATTTCCCATATCCATAGGTTTAAACTCATATTCCACACGCTCGGTAAGCTTCATTCCATACTGAAGGAAATGTGCAAATGCACAGGCTGCAAAACGTTCCAGTCTGGTAGCACTGTAAGGTGAAACCTCTCCGTATAATGCCTTCGCCACACTCTGGCTGATAATGTCCTCTGGTTTTCCGGCAAAAGCCGACTGTACCAGCTTCTGTACTCTGCTTCTGTATTCCGGATTCCGCAGATACCAGCTGTAAAGCTCTCCAAACATTGCATCCGTCTCATCTGCCTGCTCCAGAATATCCTCATGTTCTTTCTCTGTCTCCTGTACCAGCTTCTCCAGAAACAGATCAATCCCAGCTTCCGGATTTTCCGGATAACAATAATTGTTTATAGAATTTTTATGGGGTCTGACCCCGGCTCCACCCTCAATTTCCAGCTTCGGATACAGACTGCGTATACTCCCGATCAGATATGCCGGACTTATGCCTTCTCCTTTTGCATTGGTATCACTATAGGAGAGGATCAGCTTTTCTCCCGGTTTCGTCATATTCAGATACAGATAAAACCTCTGCATATTCATCAGTTCTTTAGGCCCCGGTGCCAGTTCCACTCCCTGCTCCTGGAAGAAATCCCTGTCAAGCTCTGATAAGATTCCGCCTGTCTGTGTGCTCTTTGGGATATTTCCCTCATTCACGCCAACAAAGAACAACGCCTTAATCTCCTTTAAGCGGGATCGTTCCATATCACCCACCATTACCTGATCTATGCTCGGCGGAATCAGCGCTACTTTTGCCTGAGAAAGTCCTGATTCCAGAAGCTGTCGGAACTCCTGTCTGTTTACCGTTTCTTCGCCAAGAATCTCAACCATCTTATCCAGCAGGTCCATCACAATTCCATAAATCTGGTTATATTCTTTTTCCATTGCTTTATCGCCTGACTCTTTAAACTTTCGCTCCTGTCGTTTCAGTTTCTGCCAGACATTGCTTTTTTGGATAAACTCATAGAGAATCCGGCAGTACTCTTCCACTGTCTTCTTCCCGGAACCAAATCCCTGCGCAAGTTCCCTTACTTCTTCCGCAAAGATTTCTCTGATCTCATTCAGTTCCTGTATCTTCTCCGCTTCCATTCCTCTGTACACACGAACCCATTTTTCAGACCATTTCTTATATCCCCGGATTCCCAGCGCCAGCACGTAATTCTCCAGCTTATCAGCCTGTTCTCTGGTAACTTCTGACATCCCGCATCTGAGATAACGGAAAACACTCTCATAAGGAAATCCCTGTACCGCCATCTCCATGGCAGCGCGCAGATACTCCACAAAAGGATTCATCATTACCGAGTGCTTCTCGTCAATAAAATATGGAATATCTGCCTCCTCAAATACCTGTGCTGCAAGTCTTGCATATTCTTCCAGATTTCCTGTGATCACTGCAATCTCACCATAGCGGTATCCGCAGGTACGCACAAGTTCTGACATCCTTCTGGCAGCCTCCCGCATTTCTTCCAGGGGGGATGGCGCAGTAAATATTTTTATCTCCTGCTGTTCTTCGGCATACACGCCCTTTCTGTAGCGGAAGATATTTTTCTCCAGAAACTGTAAGGCAGGTGCCTGTGCAAACCGGGACTGTCCGGATGGTTTCAGATACACTGGATCCTCCAGATCTCTGGTCAGCCCTGCAAGTGTCCGTATCATCTGCTTGCTCATAAAGAAAAGCTGATAAGGTTTTCCCGGAGAAAAAGCATCCTCCCGTTCGTCCATAGTCACAGTAACACTTATGCGGTCAGCAATGACCAGAAGTTCCCTGAGCACATTGACCTGAATTGGCGTGAATCCGGTAAATCCATCAAAGAGAAATTCCGCTCCCTTAAGTTTTTCGGAAAAAGGAAGCTGTTTAAGCAGGACATCCATCACCTCTTCCCCTGTCATATAATGCCCCTTCAGGAATTCCCTGAATGACTGATAAAGGATTCCCACATCCTTAAGCTTCATTTCAAGTAATGGCTGATCTTTGGCCTTCTCTTTCATTTCTGCCAGATTCTCTTCTCTGATATCATACTGCATAAATTCTGAAACCAGAGACTTCACCTCATCCAGATATCCCGGCTTATTCATCTGACTTCCCAGATAGGCAAGTTCCTTTCTGTGCTGCTGCACCATTTTCTGCAGCACCATGCTTTTTCCCGTATCTTCCAGAACCTTTCTGTTATCTCCGCCGGTTTCTTCAAATACACGGTACGCAAGACGTTCAAAGCTCAGGATGTCAATATTCAGGATTCCTTTTCCCGGGTGCATTTCCACCAGCGTCTTCTGTGTCTGCATGGTAAACTGCTCCGGAACAATAATATAGTAATTTCTCTCCGGATGTTCCATGGACTCCCGGATTACTCTCTCATATGCAAAATAAGACTTTCCGGCACCGGAACTGCCGATAATAAACTGTAATGACATTCTTCTCTCCTTACTGTCGGTTACTCACATTCGTTGTTTCAGTATATCATAATTTAATCACTTCTGTAATAGAATATACAAAACCATCCAGGAGGCGTGTACCATGAGTGCAAAAACAAAAATCATAGTCCTACATATGAAGGAAGTTATATACACCGGCATCTTTCTCCTTCTTGCTGTCATCCTGGCTATTGTACTTTTTTTCATGTTTGGACCCGGTCAGAAAAAAAGTGCCTCAGCCGATGCCAAAAGCCTGTACAAACCGGGAATTTATACTTCCTCCATCGACCTGAATGAAAACACCTTTGACCTGGAAGTAACCGTTGACTCTGACAGGGTAACTTCCATCCGTCTGGTAAATTTAAGCGAAAGCACCGCAGCCATGTTTCCTCTCATGGAACCGGCTCTGGAATCACTGGCCAGCCAGATCTATACCTCCCAGTCGCTGGAAAATATCCAATATTCCGAAGATCAGAAGTATACTTCCATGATTCTTTTGAATGCAATTGAAACAGCACTGAAAAAAGCGGAGAACAACTGATCGTTCTCCGCTTCGCCATGCAAAATCACGCGGATAAAATCCTCCACTCCGCTATGCGATTCTAAATATCCATATTTTCAAGCTGCTCCAGCCATACTCCTGCACTTGCATCACTTGGCATTCTCAGATCACCTCTCGGTGAAACCGCAACGCTTCCCACCTTCGGGCCATCCGGAAGGCAGGAACGTTTAAACTGCTGTGCAAAAAATCTCCAATAGAAGGTTTTCAGCCATTTGAAGATTGTCTCCTTATCATACATTCCTTCAAAAGTCTCACATGCCAGCCTGTAAATTTTCTCCGGTTCAAATCCTGCACGAAGCATATAGTACAGATAGAAATCGTGAAGTTCATAAGGTCCCACCAGATCTTCTGTCTTCTGTGCGATCTTGCCATCCTTAGGCGGCAGAAGCTCCGGACTTACCGGTGTATCCAGAATATCAAGAAGAACCTCTGTCAGCTTCTCATCTTTGCAGGTATCCGCATAATAACGTACAAGATGACGCACCAGAGTTTTCGGCACTGAAGCATTCACGCCGTACATGGACATATGGTCACCATTGTAGGTTGCCCATCCCAGAGCCAGCTCAGACAGATCTCCTGTTCCCACCAGAATCGAGCCATCCTGATTTGCACTGTCCATCAGGATCTGCGTTCTCTCTCTTGCCTGGCTGTTCTCATAAGTCACATCATGCACAGACGGATCATGAGCAATATCCCGGAAATGTACATTTACTGCTTCTTTGATATTGATCTCACTTAAAGTCGCACCCAGACACTGACTTAATTTGCAGGCATTCTGATAAGTTCTGTCTGTGGTTCCAAAGCATGGCATGGTAATACAGTGGATATCCTTTCTGTCCGCACCGGAAAGGTCAAAGGCTCTTGCGATCACAAGCAGTGCCAGTGTGGAATCCAGACCTCCGGAAAGTCCCACTGTTGCCTTATGGCAATGGATATGATCCATACGTTTCTTAAGTCCCATTGCCTGGATATTCAGGATTTCATCACAACGCATATCCCTTTCTTCTTTTCGTGAAGGTACAAAAGGATACTGCGAATATTTTCTGGTCAGTTTTGTCTCTTCCACATTCAGATGGAAGCTCACTTTAATATGATCACTGTCGTCAGTCGGCTGATAAGTAGTCAGTCTTCTTCTCTCATCGTTCAGCCTCTGCACATCAATCTCACTGCATACAATACCATTGTGGAAACGTTTTCCTTCCGCAAGGATCACTCCATTCTCTGCGATCATATTCTGACCGCCAAAGACCAGATCCTGTGTAGACTCACCTTCTCCTGCATTTGCATATACATATCCGCACACCAGACGTGCAGACTGTCCGGAAACAAGATCTCTGCGGTAGCTGTCCTTTCCGACCATCTCATTGCTGGCTGACAGATTCACGATCAGATTCGCTCCTGCCTGTGCATGGAGAACGCTTGGCGGCAGTGTCACCCATAAATCCTCACAGATCTCTGCTGCTGCCACAAGCTCCGGCTCCTCCTCACAGATAAAAAGAATATCTGTTCCGAAAGGAACTCTCTTTCCCTCAATATCCACATATTCCAGACAGCCAAGACCTGATGCAAAATGGCGCTGCTCATAAAATTCTCCATAGTTTGGAAGATAAGTTTTCGGAACCAGACCAATGATCTCGCCTCTGTTTAAAACTGCTGCCACATTATATAATTTTCCATGATTTCTGAAAGGCACACCTACAAAAACAAGGGCATCCACATCAGCAGTTTCCTTTGTGATCTTCAGCAAAGTTTCCCAGGCGCTGTCGAGAAGACGTCTCTGCAGGAAAAGATCCTGACAGGTATAGCCTGTGATACAAAGCTCCGGAAAAGTCATAACCTTCACATGTTCTTTCTCCATCTCATGGATCAGTCTGATAATCTCATTTCCATTGGCATTGCAGTCTGCAACTGTGATATAAGGTGTTGCGGCTGCTGTTTTGATATAACCGTTTTTCATTTTCTACCTCTTCTTCTCTGTGCTCCGGCAGATCCATCTGTCAGTACATTGGCATCTCTTATTTACATTTACGCAGGATTTCTTTCAGTTCTTCCACTGTAAATTCATAATTCTTATTACAGAAATGGCAGTTCATCTCAATGGACTTACCTTCCTGGATCATTTCATTGAGTTCTTTTCTTCCGATGCTGATCAGGGCTTTCTCCACTCTTTCTCTGCTGCAGTTACAGTAAAATTCCGTAGGAACTTTCT
>OLQC01001935.1_pt1 | contig 15000 bp, 26 predicted proteins | sample 1672471 | NCBI WGS metagenome assembly OLQC01 (sample SAMEA3136689, study PRJEB25190) | human gut metagenome | biome: human gut; feature: human-associated habitat; material: faeces | place: Austria | collected 2013
GTATTAACAGAAATGTTTCTGTTTTACACATATAGTATGTCAGAAATAATTTTGAGGAATGGCTTTCCATATAAAAATGAGCTAGACAAAAAATTAGTCAAGTGCTGTATATTTTGTCAAAGAATCTGTCAAGTATTGCATATGCAGCCTGCAAATTTGTCAGTGCGTTTTGCAAAAACTTATATGGAAAGCTGTAAGCCAAAAACAGATTCAGCATACGGCCGTGCGATGCGCACGGCTTTTTTACGCATACAAATAGCGGTTTGTGCAAAATCTATCATACTTTCTATATAAAAAAGAAAAAAGGAGGACAAAAAAGTGAATAAAGAAAAAGGAACGAGGAGTAATCGTGAAATGCTTCGGGCATACCTTGACCTCAACAACGGAGTGTTTAAAGTTGACGAGGTTAATGATGCAAAATTTCATGTTGTGGATCAGACGATCCCGTATGACCAGTGTGGGTTTGATTTGGAGGTTAAGTCCGGACGCGTCACCTGTAATGGAACAGACTGCATTGAAAACATGAAGTCAGCATTTGATGGAGATACTCATATGCTTGAGAAAATCAAGGCATTTGAGGACAAATATTACGGACCAAACGAGGCTGGTCTTGAGTTTGACTGGAGCTGCTTCACGGAAAAAGACCTGCGAAGGATGAACAAACAAAAACATTCTGACGGGTATGGATGCATACAGGTGTTGCAGGGCAACGGTACACGCTATATCGTGGATGTAACGTGGGAGACAAAGGCGAGCTGTGACAGGGACGGTATCTGTCTTGATTTGTATGAGATGACAGAGGACGGCTGTCACGGAGACTGTATCGACAATATACAGTCGATTGACACAGCAGCAGATTACAGACATTTTGTTGCCAGAGCAGAAAAAGCTGTTGCCAAATCGCTTAAGCAAAATAGATGGATTTAAAGAATATGGAGGAATTAAAATGAACGAAAACGGAAGAATAGGATGCCTGTTAAAGAAGATGGAAGGAAAGAAAGTTCTTGAAGCTTTCCTTGAGACGCAAAAGGGTACTTTCAAGGTTGAAACAACATCAGACATGGAAAAATTCCATGTGATTGATACAGAAAAGTATAATGAGGACATGGATGCGGCGGTTGATAACAATACCAGGACATTTGACCGCGGTGATACTGCTTCGATAGGAGCCTTCATTGCAACGTTAGAACCAGGCACAGACATTGGCATCAAGGTGACAGATGAGAAAATCACCATGCTTGATGAATCAAAAGCTGCTGCCGCGATGACTCAGGCATCAAAGGACAATACAAGTCTTTGGGCCGTGATCAATGGCGTGTGTATTAACACAGACTGGAACCAGACCGATGATTTACAGTATGTAAGGCAGGTTGAAGAATATGTATATGAGCTTGCAGAGGCGCGTTACATAGGTCCGGCTGAGAAGGACAGCTATCTGATTGTATCCGGCAGGATTGACATCAGGGACTGGCTTGATAATGATGACGGCAATTATACAGAGGACTGCGTGGAAATCATAAAGACGTTTTACAGCAGCATTGAAGATTATGAGCAGGCTGCAGAAAATGCTGGAGAAGGATACCAGTACCTTGCGGAGATGATTTTTGAGGAAACCGCATATGAAGAACTGGATTACCGCATCATAGAAGGCGATGAAGATGCAGCGTACCATGAGCTTAAACACAGGCTTTATATGCTTGAGCCGCTCAGCATGAAAGGAGAAACTGATGAGTAAAAAGTTAAACAAATTCCACAGAAAGTGGATGTTCTGGAACAGCGTATTAAGCATTGCAACAGCACTTATACCGCTGTATTTCCTGTTTGAAATGCGAAAAATTGCACTTCCGGGAGGTGATGTTGCGTATACTGCAGCATCAAGCATTATATGCTTTATTTCAATCATAGCAATTTCAAGAAAGCGTAAAGCACAGGAAAGCTATATAGATTCGGTCATTACGAAAAAAATGTCTGAGTCCGGTCTTAACGATGACATCGAGCGTGCTATTAACGCAGATACGCCGGAGGAGAAAAAAGAACTGGCAGAATGTATCAACGCAAAAACTGGCAGACTTGCAACAGAGCTGCGTAATGAGCATAACGGGCTTTCACCAAAAAACCTGCTCATACGTGAACTGCCGGAAATGTACAAGATGTACGACGCGCTTCTTACACTGGTGCCGTTGTTTTCACTGCCGCTGTTTATGTTTATGGATCTAAAACTGCCTCTGGCCGTGGCTATAACAGCGGTTGAGACAGTTGGAATTGTGGCAAACATGATTCTGGCGGCAACAAACAGATACGAAAAATAGGAAAAATAGGAGAAAAGCTGTAAAGTAAAGGAGATAAAAAATTATGATTATTACAGGCTATCAAGGAATCGGAAAAAGCACTTTAGCAAAAACAAATGATAAAATTATAGATTTAGAGAGTTCCTGCTTTTGGAAATACGATTTATATGATTTTGAAAAGAAAGGTGAAAAAACAAGACCTGATGATTGGTATGTATATTATTGTCAAATGGCACAGTATTTATCAAAGCAAGAATATATTGTATTTGTTTCTTGTCATCCGGAGGTCAGAAAGTTTCTTTCAATCCATAACCAAGAACGATTTTGTGCGATTTTTCCAAGCAGATCAATTAAATCAGATTGGTTAAATAGACTAAGGGATAGATATGAACAGTCTTTATCAGAAAAAGACTTAAGAGCCTTAGAACATGCTGAAAAATTTTATGATTCTGATATTGCTCGACTTTGGTACGAATGTCAATATGGCGAAGAATATTATCATGATGTACAGATTATTGATGATATAAATTATGATTTGATTGACCTGGTAGAGAGATTAAAAGTCAATGAAAAAGAAAGTTGAAACAGTGAACATTATGTCAGGTCTTGAGGCTACGGTAATGCCGCGTTACAACACGCATGCCGTTGGCCATGGCCTGTGGAAGAGCAGGAAGGACAAGACGAGACGTGCTGAAAAAAGAAACGACCGTAGAGCCAGACTTGACTACTGCGGCCGATGAAAACTGAATATTGAAAAAAAGATATCCGCGTGGGAATGCGGGTATTTTTTTGTAAAATAGACAAACGTATAGCCGGACACTTTCGCGCCCGGCTCATATTTAAAAAGAAAATGGAGTTGTATATTAACAGCAGTATTCCTGTTTTACACATATAGTATGTCAGATTTGGTTTTCGGGAATGGTTTTCCATATAAAAAATACATTATGCCAGAATCCCGTGTTTTGGCAAAACTTATATAGAAGGACATAAACAAAAATCTGAAAAATCATACTTATATCAGAAAAAGTTTTTTGTGCGGTAATTCTCCGAAAAGGGGTATGGAGAGTCTGAGCAGACGGATAATAAGCTGGTATTGAGGTCCGAGTCCTACGAAAAATAAGCTTCTGCAATGGGGAACTCCAGCTTCGCTGCAAGGTTCAAATCCTTGCCCGCACGATAAGACAAAAAGGAATTGAGAGGAGAAAAAATCAATGAGACCAATCGACGCAGACAGAGTTGTAATGCATTTAAACGACTACGCCCTGCAGATAAGTCCGACAGGGTACGAGACGGGAAGCAAGAAAGAAAAGGCAGAGGCAGCGTATGAGACAGTACAAAACTGCATAAAGGCAGTCGAAGAGGCACAGACTGTCTTTGGTGTGGATGATGCCATGAAAAAGACAGGAGAATGTGTAGAGAAGAAGCTTGACGAAGCAATTGAGCGAGAGAGGCAGATGGCAGAAGAATGCAGCATTCCATGCGCTGCATATAAGGAAGATGAACGGACTTGCGAAAGCTGCAGGGAATACCACAAAAAACTTGTTGGATGGCTTGAACAGCTGAAAGAATACAAGCAGCTGGAGAAAGAGGAAAAACTCCTCAAACTGCCATGCGAGACAGGCGACCATGTCTACATTGTAAAAAGCTACGGAACAGAAGAGGCAATCATCATGGGAATTTCAGAGGCAGACGATATAGACAGTTTCTGTTTCAGGGTATATATGGATCCGGACCGCGAGGAGATTATCGCGCTTGATGAATTCAAAGATTCGTGGTTTCTTACAGAAGATGAAGCAAAAGCGAGATTTGCAGAATTAAGAGTTTAATGGGAAACAATAAACCCCGGTACTTGAATGTTAATGTCATTAAGTCAAGCTAAAAATTACCCCCTTCTCTTTTTCTTAAAACGAAAAGGTAGGGGTATTTTGGAAAGGAAGCAATATGAAGATAATTATTATACAGGGTATGACCTGTTTAGGAAAAAGTACGCTATGTAAACAACTAGAAAAAGATCTCCCAAATTGTAAACACTTTTCTTTAGATGAGTATAAAGAAAACATATGGGACAAATTTGGATTCGATTCTGTTGAGCAAAGAGAACATCAAAGTAAACTCGCAAGAGCATTATTTTACAGCGATATAAATGAAGCTGTAAAAAAGGCATTGTACGATTATATTTTAATTGATTATGCTTTTACTAATAAATATTGGAATGAACTTTTAAAAAATTTAGCAAATTGGAATGGGTTAGTAAAAACTATTTACTTAAGACCTACCAATTTGCAGGAACATAAAAAGATATGGGAAATTCGTAGCAGAGATTTCTCTGTCAGACACGCAGGACATGGAGCAACTCACTATCATGATGGGATAGGTAATGGTTATGTGAATAAATATGAGACTAAGGTATTCAAAGATATGCCTACTATCAATCAAACGCTGACAATTGATATTTCTTTTAATCCATATTTAAGAAATGTATCATACAACTCCATTATAGCTTTTATTAAAAATACATTTGATAGCAATATCAATTTTATTGATTAAAGAGGTATGCATTATGTTAAAAGTAATTAAAGGACACGAAAAGTCAATAGCAGATGTTGTTAGAACTAATCTTAGAAAAATAAACAGAGAAAAATGTTCTTGGTTGAAGGAGAATAGTCCCATTACACCAACAACTGATAATAACCATGATTTTTATTTATATGATGACAAAAAGTTGATAGGCGGTTTATTAGGTCACATACAGTATGGTTGGTGGCATGGAGATTGTTTATGGATAGATGAGGGATATAGAGGTCAAGGATATGCCTCAAAATTAATGCATCAAGCTGAGATATATGCTGAAGATAATGGCTTAATTGGGATTTATTTTGAAACTTGGGATTTTCAAGCAAGACCATTCTATGAAAAACTGGGGTATACTGTTTTTGGTGAATTGTCCGATTGCCCATTTGGTTCTACATTTTATTTTATGATGAAGAAGTTAGGGACTCCTCATCAAAGACGTTTAAGAGCATTAGCACTTAAGAATGGACTTGATGATTTTTGCTGATTTTATTAAAGAAGAATTTGCAATGATTAAATTAAAAGAATATTTGGGTTATGAAAATTCATTTATGGACTATTCTATTAAATATTATGATAAAGATGTTGTTATTTATTATATAAATATAGACCTTATTAATATTTGGTTACAAGATACATTTAATTTTGTAAATAATTATTTAGATAAGGCTGATGAACATAATTATAATGATATTTTATCCATTCTAAATGATAAATTTTTAGGAAATGAATTTACAAGTGTTTTTGATACTGCTCTATATAAAGAGAAAAATAAAGATATAAAAATATCTGTAAATATTAATTAGCACCAAGGCAAATGAATGTTGTGAAGCCTCACACGACTAAAGTCGCGTGGGCTTCACTTTGTAAGTCCTTAACTTAATGTCTGTTTTAAGATTTGTAGTTGCTTTTGAGTGTCAAGACCTCGAATGCTTTTTATCTTAAAGACATTGACTTGACTTGGATGTACCGGGGTATTTTTTGGTCTAGCATGAGAATGTGTCGGTGTCGAACTGGTACTTGTTAACTTTCTCAAAAAATGTGTGGTAGAATACAAGACCAAATTTCTTTATTTTCAAAGTCTTTGCACAGTCATACAGATAATTGATAAGCTTTTTGTCAGGCGCATCAGGACGGCCGAATGGGAGAGGAATATACTCCATGATGCAGGCGTTCTTTGTATCATCAGGAAGGCTGAACTCTTCATCATAAAATGCAAAGCTTCTGCCTGTCTCTTTTGACATTATTTCGGCTATTACGGCACATGGGCCTATATCAGCAGAACCGAAACGGTAGCCCTTGAATACGGTCTCAATATCTTCGCCTGTGATAATCCGCTTATACATTTCTGCGTGTTCTGTGGTGTCGCAGAAAGTTCCTGCATGAAGATTTAGAAAATCCATGAAACCCTCCGGGGTGTCATTGAACTCAAGGCCGTAGCCGGGGGTGTTTGTCGGAATTTTTGTCACCTCTCCGGTGTCAATGCCAAAAATGCAGGCAAGAAGACGTTCTTCAGGTGTCATGTTTGCAGAGTTTATAAATGTGTGCTCTTTTTTGTCGTTAATATCAGTATCAACAAGGATAAATCTGTTGTTTCTTGAGATTGTGTAAAATACATTAAATATTGTCGTACATGTATATTTTTCATAATTCCACTTTACGTTGAACCTGATACGGTCTTCTGCACCTCTTTTAGCGAGATTCTCCGGCACACCGTCATTGTCTGTTTCTTCATAAGTCACAACGGCATGACATTTGTTGACAAATGCATCAAGTCTGTCTGCGAGATCATCAATGCTGTCATAGCTGACCATGTCTTCGCCAAAAGCAAAATAATCAGCAATATCGCTTTCGATGGTTTTTACCATCTCGTTAATATCGGGAACCTCGTATCCGCAGGCTTCCATGAGTTCCTCAAGGGAAACGGAAAGCATGTGGTCTGCAAATGTTTCAAGAGTCTTTAGTCTCGGACATGAGATAGTGTCATCGTTCAGCATACGGTTGATTGTAGCATGTGCAATGCCTGTCTGCTCTGCAAACTGCTTCTGTGTACGCAGGCCTATTCCTTTTCTGAGTAATTCTCTGAATTTTTCCTGATCAAATTTGTTGTTATCCATAGTATTTATCCAAGCGGCGCATCAGCTGCGCCGCAGTCCTTTCCTTTTAAATATTCCATTTAAGCTGTTTTTTGATGTATAAATCAATGCAGGCTGCAATGCCTTTTTCAAGGCGTTGACACATTGCCTTCATGGTGTCTGCATTCGCCTCAAGACCGTTTTTATAAACCGGAATGTGTCCGCAGTATTCGTAGTCATCGCCATATTCTACAGGATTGAGCCATCTGTCAATGCAGCCGTGCATATTGCAGATGACACCGTGAAAGATAATGTCTGAAAAATCACTGTATCTTTGATGCACTTCATTGATATATCCCTTAACAAAAGGCTTGAATAAATTATCAAGTGCATCTGAAAGGGCCTCTGATTTCTGAACTTTTGGGTCTGTGGCTTGAAGCATTTCGTTTCCCCACGCATCAACGCTGTCTGCGTATTTTGCATATGCATCGAATATAGCATCTCTGTCGAGATGTACAGACCATTTTGGATAATCTGTGAACGAGAGGTCTGTAATATACCTGTACACTTCATCCAGCGAGTCAGCAGGCATATAATAGCTGTCTTCATAATAAATTACGCCGCGAGCACCGTTTGAAATCAGCTGGTCAGTCATCCCCTGAAGGATGCATTCCTGATTTTTTAGGACAATGTCATTTGCGCCAAGCTCCTTCAACGACTTCAGGCGGTTATTCACCGAGATGATACGCGCATAAAGATGATTGAGCGTAGTCGGTAAATACACCACCTCGTTTTCATCTGTAACTCCTGGCTGGTATCTTACGGAAATTGGAAGAACCGGGAGGTAGTTAAGAATCATGTACTGCCTGTCTGGCACATCGTCATGCTCAAGCAGGATATGAATAGCATCAGCACCTGTTGAGGCTGTAAATGAGCTGCCATATTTTTCTGCAGCGTCACGGTATTCGTTTTCGTTAAGAACCTGTTTGCAGCTTAAAGGTGTGTCTCCGTTGTCTGTCACCACATATTTTGCGCATCTGATAATGTCATCAAGATCTGCCATTGACATTTTAAGAGCTGATGCGAGAACGGGCTTTCTGCCTTTAAAATACTGAACATTTACAACAGGGGCGGAAAGTGTGATATGTCCCATTTTCATGCTCTCTTTTACAGCATCGGGGTGACTGATTGGAGCAAGCTGACCGAAGATGTCCGGATCAACGAGGGAGCCTGAAAGCTCGTCAATGTCTGTAAGCCCGCCGCAGTTTGTTACTTCGCCGTTTGAGTTGTTTAAGACAAATTCATCATCAATGTCAAGCATTGAGGATGTTGTCATAATGATTGTATTGTACCACTTTTTTATCATACGTGTGTCCTCCTGAAATTGATTTTTCGCATGCGTTATTGATTTCTATATTGATATTATATATATACATCAATCATATGTCAATAATAAATTGATATAAAATTGATATTAAATTAAAATATCAATTTACATAATAATTAAGTCAATATGAAACATATAGAATAAGGAAGAAGATGACTGAGAACATCAGATAGGAAGGAAACGATGGATGGCGAGGGTTGCACTAGCGGCTCTTTTTTATATGGAAAACCATATGCTGGTTTAAGCAAAATCTAACATACTTTCCATATAAAAAAGAAAACAGGAGGAAAAAAGAACATGAGTAAAAGAAAAAAAGGAACTGTTCTTTTCCGGCTCATAGACGGAGGGGACGAGAGGATATCAAGAAGATGTCCGGAGGAACTGTGGTGCAGGATTAACTCAGAAATGGGTGCAGATGAAGCAGACGCAGCCGTTAAGTGGCTGAATACCGCCGAAAAAGGCGATGTTTTTGAGTCTGATACCGGAAAATATGAACTTGAAATTTTATAGCAAAGGAGGAACACAGGATGATTAACATTATGGCAAACAGCGAAGGCGGTCTTGAAGAATTTGAATGGTCTTCATATGAAGATATGATTGAGGCTGCAGAAGATGGCGGAGAATGTCCTGATGAAGAGGATGCTGTTATAACTTTGGATGTCGACGACCAAAGCTACAGCGAGGATTCACTCAGGGATATGGGCATATGGAACTTTGCAGACCTTGTAGAGGCTGCAAAAAACGATGAGATATAAGGAGGAACAAAGATGAAAGAATATGCGGTATATCGCACACCGGTGGGCACAATCCTGCTGGATTATAACAACACTTTGTGGACAGCAGGCTACCCGTATTTTCCAAAATCGTGCTGTACGCTGATTGAAAGCGGTGTCTGCGAAGGAGGCCCGGGTATTGGCAAGTTTTATGCCGAGCTTAAGAAAAAATATGATGCAGACATAACAGATGAAGAAGAGACTGCCAGAATACGGCGGTGGGAACATGACTGTATGTTTGCAAAGAAAGATTAATAGGAGGAACAAAGAATGAATAAGGTGTTTGATTATGGTTTCACAGGAAGCTTCTTCACAAATGATGTTAAAGCTGTATCAGATATTGAGAGGAGCAAAATGCATGATCTTGATTTGTCTGATTATATGGATAAGAACAAGGCAGATGTCCTGAAAGATTATTTGAAGGATGTACCAGAGGATGAGTTATATCTCATTACGGCATATATTTCAGAGGATGAATTTCCAGAAGATGAGTACATTCTTTACGGAAATGAAGAAGGTAAAAAGCTCATTCCTGTAGATGAGATACTGGAAAGAGAAAACAGTATCATGGAAGATGCGGGCTTTGTTAATGTAAACGATTACGTCGATTACGAGTATAAGACGGCTTTCATCTATCCAAATGAGGCGGGCAGAAAGGTCATAGAAGCCATGAAGCAGAGCGTCGCAGAGTGGAGACGTAACCACAAAAGATATTACGCAGTTAATATCGAATGGGATTTAACAGACGCCGACATGACAGAGGAAGAGGAAGCTGATGTCTTATCAATACTTCCGAAGAAAATGCGCATACCTGACTGTTACATTGATGAAAGTGGCGTTGACAGCGAAGCTGTTTCAGACTGGATTTCAGATGAGACAGGATGCTGCCACGCAGGATTTGAGATACAGGAGGAAAATGTATGAGATTTGCAGAAGTATAAATAATTACATGAAGGAGCAGAATTATGGATGTATATATAGTATTTTCAAACAAAAACGATATTGAAGGCATTTTTGTGAAGCAAAAGAATGCGGAGAACTTCAAGAATGGACTGGAAAAAATTAATACGGGTATCAAGTATCGTATCGAGAAACAGAATGTGGATGATGCAGATCCAGAGTTTGAGGAAGAATAATTGTTCAAAAAGAGAGTCGCAGTTGCGGCTCTTTTTTATATGGAAAGCCATATGCCGGTTTAAGCAAAATCTAACATACTTTCCATATAAAAAAGAAAAATGGAGGCAATTGAACATGAGAAAAAGAAACGGAAAACGGTCCTTGGACCGTGTAACAGGGAGGAAACGATGATAGAGAACGTTAAACTCAACACAAAGGAAAAGGCTCAGCAGTGTCTCGGCCGTCTCGGCAGAAGAGGCCTGTATGTGATGAGCTTTAAGTACAAGGGAGCGACAGACGGATATTACGTCTATTACGTTACGTTAAAATAAGGAGGAAAAACAAAATGAACAAAAACATTATTTCGGATTTCATTAAGATGAAAGGAATTCAGACAGAAACAAAAATCAAGAGCTGGTCGGCTGTCGACATTGACTTCATGAACGACAACAAGGTGACAGAAGAGGCGTCGTTTGATGTCAAAAATGTCAAATCACCTAAAGCTTGGGCTGAGCTTGATGAGTCTTTCGTGGATCTGTGCAGGGCGTCTGGTATAAAGAACCCTGTGATTACGAGTGTGACAGTTACACACTCAGCAAAGACGCAGGAGGAACTTGAGTCTATATCACTGTAGACTTTTTCAAAAAGAAAATTGGAGGAACATTATGACATTTCAATTAAGCAGGCCGGACATTGATACAATCATCAGCTATTGCCATGATATGGAAGCAGATGACAAGCTGGAGGTGTACGAGTTCGGCAAAAACAACGATCTGGTTCTTCATATCTATAAGGATGAAGAATATGACGCATCGAAAGATGCAGACTATGCCGACATTGTTCGAATCAGCACCGCACAGGGCGGCAGATGGGTCGATGATACGGAAGATGTGTATGTAACGGATGGTTCTTTGTGTAGGCAGCTGCAGAGAATCAGTGAGTACAAAGATTTTTCAACTTTATAGGAGGAACTGAAATGAAAAGATATGAAGATCTGGACGCGGAATTGCGCCGCGTCCTTGACGAAGTAAGACAGCAGATGACAACAACGGTCATCAGCTATCCGGAAAGAAATCCGCGTGACAGGGTCTGGGGAGCAAATAACTACCCGGGAAACTGCAGCGGAAAAGTAGCGCTTGGCTTTATAGACAAGCTGCAGGCAGATTCAATGTTTGAACTGTGCGCAGGAAGCGGCACAAATTATGACATGTGTCTTGATTATGGCGTGCCATACTGCGGCGTGGATTTGAATCCAAATCCTGTTCGTGATGGCATAAAGTCAATGGATTTTACCGACATGAGTCAGGAGTTTCCTGATGAAATCAGAACAGCAGATATGGTGTTCTCACACATGCCATATCCGGGCATTAACCGGATCAAGTATTCAAACGGTGCTTGGAAAGGCTCTCCAGAGCTTGCAAAGCGTGACATCCAGAACATGCCTTTTGCACAGGGCATGCAGGAAATAAACAAGGCTCATATGAGAGCTTATCACGCTATGAAGCCGGGCGCTTTCATGGTTATGCTTGTAGGTGAGATCCGTGCAAATGGAAAATTCTACAGCATGAATCAGGCGTTATGCCTTCCGGGCGAGTTTTACCAGAGCTATGTCAAGCTTCAGCACAATACATGGAGCGGAAGACAGAATAAAAGCTATGGAAACAGTCAGAGAGCACTGACCGGTCATGAGATGATTGCTGTCATCAGAAAACCGGGAGGATACCAGATATGTTATATCATGCCGCATGCGTACAGTCTTGACCAGAGAGACTCTGAGGGTATGGCAACATGGAAGGATGTCGTAGCGGCAGTGCTTCGACAGATGCATGGAAGCAGTTCACTTGATGCGATTTATTCGCAGCTTGAGGGACATGCAAAAGCAAAGGCCAACCCACACCACTGGAAAGACAAAGTCCGCCAGACTCTTCAGATGCTTGCAAAGGCAGGCGTATGCGTGAACACGCAGAGAGGATACTGGCAGGCAGCGGTTTAGAAAGGAGAATAATATATGGAAACAATAGAGATCCAGACACGCAATTACAGTTTTCGCGTGTCAAAGGAATGGGCGGAAAAATATTTTGAAAAGGAAATCAGAGGGCAGTACCTCTGCTTTCCAGAAAGAAGACCTGTATACAGTTCCATTGAAGAGTGGGCGAGAGATTATGGGTATGACAAAGGCCAGGCGGTGTACAAGGCTGCGCTGGCCGCCGGTGTTAAACCGGAGATGACGTTTTATTAATCAAAAAAGAGTCTGTGGGATAATTTCTGCAGGCTTTTTTCATTTTTATTAATTCTAACATACTTGTTGTATCAAAAAAAGAAAAATGGAGGATATAAATTATGACAAAAAAAGAGATCGCCACAATGGTGGCAGAGACAATTAACGGTTTAGAGGCTGGAATGGCAATGGTTGGAGAAAAAGACGGCCAGCCATCTGTCATCATTGGCAAGGAGAGCGTAAGGCCGTCCTTTAATGTTACTGATGACATTGCAAACCATGTCAATGCATGCAAGAACGAAGATGTGTATGTTGCACTTGCTGAAGTTGCAGCAGACATGAGGGCGCAGTACAATGTAGCCTCAAAGGCAAATCCCGTAACAAGGGATAATATCCTTAAGACTGCAAAGGTCTGCTTACGCAGGGCTGGCAGCGGCAAAGAAACAGATGTCGTAAAGCCATTTGCACAGGGTATTGAAAAATACATCCGTGTAGATGCCTCCTGTGTACAGGAAGACAGCAGCTTCGTGCTCGCAGATGCTGTCTGCAAGGTGACTGGAGTGACTTTGGAAGAGGCATGGCTGGCGGCGGAAGCAAATGTCGCAGCAGACGTGAATATCATGTCTATCATGGACGTGTTAAAGGAAAAGGGACTTCTTCCTGCAGATATGGAGATTGAAGACCCAGTTCCAATGCTTGTTGTAACAAATGCAGCAACATCGTTTGGTGCAGGCGTAATCACAAGCAGACGTGTCGTGAAGCGCATCAGTCAGATGCTTGGGGAAACAAACCTCGTGCTGATTCCGTCGTCTGTCCATGAAATACTGGCTTTGCCAGCGTACATGTCGTTCGGTAGCAATCTGAGTGACCTCGTAAAAGAGATAAATGGCTCAGAGGTGGCCGAAGAGGAGCAGCTTTCCGACAATGCATACCTGTGTAATGCAGCAACAGGGCAGCTTGTAATCCTTTAATTTGTCAAAACAAAAAGATTAGAGAGGATTTTTCCCTCTCTTTTCTTTTTATACACACGTATGGCCGGAGACTTTCGCCCCCGGCCCATATTTAAAAAGAAAATTTCAGTTTAGATATTTAATTCTGCGTTTTCTATCGCCTTTTCTAAAACTTTTCGATAATCACTTAAAAAAGCAACAGCATCACACAAGAAACCAACTTCATCTTGTAATTCTGTATGCTTTAAATCAAAAGCACTTATTTTATCGCAAACTTCAATGATTTGTTCAATATTATCTTTTGCACATTTTACATTCATAATTATCTTTCCTCCTCAAATCTCAGTTTACTCAACTATATACTTTACCAACAGTCGTTCTGTCTCTTTTGCTTTCCAATCCTCTTTACACCATTCACAATCATTATCATAATTGCTACAAGGTCTTACTTTTTCATAGGAATAAGGACAATTACAACCTAAAGCCGAAAACTTTGTATCAACTAATTCATCAATAAGGAATACTATGTTTTCATTTGCTTTATCTCGTTTCTTTCCCATATTTATTATCTCCTTAAATCATAATTTGTCCAACATATAATTTCTCCTATTATATCTATCCAATTCTTACGATTCCGCTATTGTATAATGCAAAGAAAATACAAAACTCACCACTAGCAAACGGAATAACCTTATAGATAATCGCACTCCCTACATTCTTTGTATTTGAAATAAATGACATAATAATCTGCCATGCTCCAACTACACATAAAATAATCTCAAAAACATTCATTACTTTTCATCCTCCATCTTCGGCTAATATCTGAATGCCTTTTTCATTGTCACAATTGACAAACAGTTCTTCCGGAATGCTTTCCATCAAATTTTTAATTTCGTCTTCTTCCAGTTTCATGTTCTGTTTGATGTCATGAATCTTGCGGATGCCAAGAGCAATATCATATATGTTCGCGTCCTTGTATGGACGTACTTTTTCGGCATAGTCATAGCCTTCTGGGCAGCCACAACAGCCAACGACAAGGTTACAACCATTGCACGGATCTTTCGGCAATAGCTGTTTTAATAGCTCTCTGTCCTCGTCTGTAAACTCTACTGTTTGTATAATTTTCATTGTAAATCCTCCTATCAGACATATCGGCCTATTGGAATAACATATATGGAGATTCCGCCGACAGAAATTCCACCGAAATTATCATGAATCCAGTAACGTACATCAGTTACCAGATAATGATGATATTCTTTTAGGATTTCACCTTTTGAGTTAGTCTTCTTATCATCATTATCTTCCCATATATCGAGGGTTTCGCCTATTCTGGGAACAGGTATGATATCGGTTGAGATTTCTTTGACAAGTAAATCACAGCCGTCACAGTTAAAATATCCACCAGTACCACTTTTTACATAAACTGACATTATCATAGTTATTGTTCCTCCTTTTGATTGAGTTCCTGTTGTTTTTGCCATGTTTTCTATCTCCGTGAATTTCAGTTGATATTTCACTTATTTTAGGATATTTAATAACTGTTATATTTGATTATCAAATTCCTCATAAACCCTTGAAAATACTAAGTTTGTAGCAAGTGAACTTTCCCTTACTCTTTCCCT
>OLQC01001956.1_pt1 | contig 14907 bp, 16 predicted proteins | sample 1672471 | NCBI WGS metagenome assembly OLQC01 (sample SAMEA3136689, study PRJEB25190) | human gut metagenome | biome: human gut; feature: human-associated habitat; material: faeces | place: Austria | collected 2013
CACGACAAATATAGAAACTATAGAGTTTGTGTTTGATTATCCTGAAAAGAAAGATAACTTACCAGCTACAATAGTAGAAGAAGCAAAAAGTGGAGAAATCCCATTACTATTGCAATGGGATGAAAGATGGGGATATTCTCCATACGGAACGAGTATTATTGCAGTAAGCGGCTGTGGTCCAACTTGTGTTTCTATGCTGGTCGTAGGGCTTACCGGAGATAAGACAGTGACTCCTTCAGTAGTTGCTGATTACGCAACACAGAACCATTATGTAGATGAGAATAATGATACGACCTGGGCATTTATGACATCAGGCGTGGAACATTGGGGACTGACGTGCCGTGAGAGTAATGGGAATGAGAGCGAGATCGCAAAAGAACTGGAGGCAGGGCACCCGGTCATCTGCAGTATGCGTCCGGGAGACTTTACAGATATCGGACATTTTATCATATTGACATCTTATAATAATGGAAATGTCACGATCTGTGATCCATTCAGCCTTGAAAATTCCAAGAAAAGCTGGAATTATTCCCAGATCAGTTCCCAGATCAAAGCAGTTTGGGTATATTCAAAATAATTCATAAAAATTCATAAAAATACAGCCTCTAAATAAAAGTAGAGGTTGTATTTTTTTAGAAAATGGGTTACAATTGTTTAAATGTATACAATAACACAATATAAAAAAGACATCCCAAAGATACGGGAGGGCGCAAGGAGGGACCCTGGAATGAGTAATAATGAGGTCATGAAATTAGAAGAAGATAAAGATTTAAAAGGAGAATTTAAGGAGCTTTGCAAAGCCCTTCGTAATAATCATAGAATTAATCCCAATCTTTATGTAGAATATGATGTAAAGCGTGGACTGCGTGATTCAGCTGGAAAAGGAGTCCTGACAGGACTGACTGAAGTTTCAGATGTAACAGGATATAATCTGATCAACGGACGTAATATTCCGGCAGAGGGACGTCTTTATTATCAGGGAATTAATGTTAATGATATTGTAGACAGTCTGAAAGACAGAAAATTTGGATTTGAGGAAACTGTATATCTGTTGATGTTCGGACATTTACCAAATAAGACAGAACTGGAACATTTCCTGGATGTAATGTTTGAATTACAGGAGCTGTCCGGACGATTTGTCCGTGATGTTGTTATGAAAGCTTCTAATGAGAATATTATGAATGCGATGCAGCGTTGTGTATTGACACTGTATTCTTATGATGAGAATCCGGACGATATTTCTCCGGAAAATGTACTTCGTCAGGCACTTGAGCTGATTGCAAAACTGCCACTTATTGCCGTATATTCTTATCATTCATATAGACATTTCCGTAAAGATGAGATGCTCTTTATCCGTAACCCGGAGAAGGGATTGTCATTGGCAGAGAATATCCTTCTGATGCTCAGACCAAAGGGAGAATATACAGAACTTGAGGCAAAGGTACTGGATATTGCGCTTGTACTTCACGCAGAGCATGGCGGTGGTAACAATTCCACGTTTACAACGCATGTAGTAACATCTTCAGGAACAGATACTTACTCTTCAGTAGCAGCTTCTATCGGTTCTCTGAAAGGACCTAGACATGGTGGTGCGAATCTGAAAGTTCAGAATATGTTTGATGATATTAAAGCTCATGTGAAAAACTGGGGAAATGAAGAAGAAGTGGGTGCTTATTTACACAAGATTTTGAATAAAGAAGCATTTGACCATTCCGGACTGATCTATGGTATGGGACATGCGGTTTATACATTGTCTGATCCAAGAGAGGTAATCTTGAAGAGATTTGCCAAAGCTCTTGCAGAAGAAAAAGGACGGATGAAAGAGTTTGCTCTCTATGAGCTGGTAGAGAGTCTTGCAGGTAAGATGATCAAAGAGCAGAGAAATCTTCAGAAAAATGTCTGCGCAAATGTAGACTTTTACAGTGGATTTGTGTATTCTATGCTTGGTATTCCACAAGAACTCTTTACGCCAATCTTTGCAATTGCCAGAATGCCGGGATGGAGCGCACACCGACTGGAAGAGTTGACAAATGCGAACAAAATTATCCGTCCGGCTTACAAATATGTGGGACATCATACAGAATTTGAGACAATGGAAGAGCGCAGCGCAGAGAAGATTACAGATGAAGATGTAAAAGAAGAGCCGGAAAAGTGTAAGAAAGAAGAAAAAGGGAAAAAATAAAAAACATATAGATACAGGAGCATGGAATATGGAAGAGAAGCAGGAAAAGAGCAGAATAGACAGACAGTTTGATTTTATCCGGGAGATTGATAAGGAAAAGTTTATTACAAGACAGACTTTTTTATCAGATGCAAAGCGGCGTGAAAACGATGCGGAGCATGCATGGCATATGGCGATCATGACGTTGCTTTTAAGTGAGTATGCCAATGAGGAGATTGATGTTCTTCGGGTTCTCAGTATGCTTCTTATCCATGATCTTGTAGAGATTGATGCCGGAGATACTTATGCATATGATGAGGAAGGAAAGCAAACTCAGAGAGTACGGGAAGTAAAGGCAGCAGACCGGATCTACGGAATCCTGCCGGAAGATCAGGGGGAAAAGCTTCGTGAACTTTGGGAAGAATTCGAGGAGGCTCAAACGCCGGAAGCTAAGTTCGCCCACGTGATGGATAATGTTCAGCCGGCGATGTTGAATGATTATACAGAAGGAAAAGACTGGATTGCCAAGGGTGTGCGGTTAAGCCAGATACTGGAACGCAATGCACATACAGCAGAAGGTTCACAAAAACTGTGGGATTATGCATATACAAACTTTATTGAGCCAAATGTAAAAACCGGTAAGATTAAAGATGATGCAAAGTAGATACATCAGAATATAAACGATTATAAATGCCATACAGACTGACAGATATCCGAAATCAGGATATTTATAGTCTGTATGGCATTCTTGTTTATCATTTTGAAAGCCGCTGATAGAACTGCTCATAAAAATCCACATCTTCTATGTAGGGGAGAAGATAAAAAGTCTGAAGTATCTGAATACTGAGTGCCTTTATCTTTTCACTGTCTTCGGATGTCATAGCATAGTTTTGTAACGGTTTGAGATAGTAGTGCCAATCAGATACGAATTTTTCGTGCCTTGAAAAATCTGGCTCATCAATCCATTTACGGACTTTGATCTTTGCCTTGCCGGGTTTTGGACATTCGTGAGTCTGGAGAAAATATGAAAAAGAATCATTTTCATAGTAACGCCCCAGTGGAAAAAGCCGGCAGAATCCCGGACGGAAAGGGTGTATGCTGCAGCGGCCATTTTTATTCAAATACGTGCAGGAATCGGTATTTCCATTCATTTTAAGGTGAGGCAGGATTAGTCCGTCTACGACACCAAGTTCCAGGGAAGAAGCAAGAAGAGCCGCAGGCGTGGTCTTAAGCCCCATGCATAACCGATACATATCATACGGGTCCAGAACAATAGAATCTCCCATACCCTGACAGCAGGAAGCACACCCCTGACAGCCCATACAATCAGCTTTTACCATATCGTTGGCAGTATATAGTCTACCGTCTGAAATTTCATTTAAATCAATATCTCTTAACATATTTAAGTCCTCGTTATTTTATTATCATAGGCATTCATGAAATTAAAACTGCCTGGATTTATTATAATAAAAATATTGAGATAATGTAAAGGAAAAACAGTGTTTTTGTACCTTTCGAAAGGAAATGTATGGACTTTAAAAATTTACTGTGTTAAAATGTAACAGTGATGAGATATGAAAACAAAGGAGTGTAAATATATATGAGCAAGAAGATCAGAACGGAGGCGGTTGACTATCTTTTTAGCGCCATCTTAAGTCTGGAGAATAAGGAAGAATGTTATACATTTTTTGAAGATATCTGTACGATCAATGAGCTGTTATCGTTGTCTCAGAGATTTGAAGTTGCAAAGATGTTAAGAGAGCACAAGACTTATCTGGAGATTGCAGATAAGACAGGAGCTTCTACAGCAACGATCAGCCGTGTGAATCGTTCATTAAACTATGGCAATGATGGATATGATATGGTATTCGAACGAATTGGCATGGGAAGTGAAGAAGAAAATAAATAAGAAGAAAAAATTCAGATAGAATAATGAGAATGATATCAGGGACTGTTTCGGAAAAGAAACAGTCCCTTTGTTTAAAAAGAATAAAGGATATATTCTGGATAAAATATATGTATTGCACAAAAAGCAGTGATTTTAATTAGGAATAATTAATAAGAAATGTACGAATATAAGAAGTGTGAAAAGGGCAGTTAGCCATATCAGAAAAAGTGTGGTATCATATTATGGAACAAAGCAGAAGGAGGTCGGAATGTGGGGAAAAAGATAGCAATTATCGCGACCGATTTTTTGGAACAATTCATAAAGGATATGATTACTGAGTTGGATATGGGGTTTCAGTATCACATCTTTACATATGAAAAATTCGAAGATATTAAGGATATTTATAAAAAAATCGGACCGGAATATGATGGGATTTTAGCAAGCGGAAGTTTTCCGGTACATATGATTCATCTTTACTATCCGGAAGAGAAGCGTCCGATTGGATGTTTTAACACCGATGACACAGCCATGTATCGTCTGCTACTGAAGCTTTTGCAGCAGAATCGAAAGCTTGATTTTAGAAGAGTATATGCAGATATCATGGAATTGTTTGGTGGTAATCTGACAGCATTTGTAGAAGGACGGGAAGCCATGCCGGATCTTACCATTCTTTCTAATGAGACATTTACATTGGAAAGGATGCAGAAACTGGAAGAAGAACAGTATGAGAAACATCTGAATCTGTGGAAAGAAGGAAAGACAGATCTTTCAATTACACGTTTTTCAAGCATTGTAAAGAGATTAAAAGAGCAAGGAGTCAATGTATATTTTCCTTATCCGGGACAACAGTATGTACAAAATGTCTGTGAGAGACTGCTCAGTGATATTGAAAAACGGGAACTGGAAGAACGCCAGCCATGTGTCATTGTAGTTCGTCTGTTAGGACAGGAGAATTCAGTTAGTTATTTGCGAGAGCTGGATTCTAATTACATTCGGTTGGAAAGCATGATGATGGAAATGTTTGGAAATGGTATCACAGAATTTTCACTTCACAGATATCATTATGGAATGGAGATTCTTGCAACCAAAAAAGATGTTCTTAAAATAACGGAGGATCTGTCAAGAGATGGATTGTTCGCAGAACTTAAGAAACGAAAGACCGGCTGGAACTTTTGTATTGGCTATGGTTTTGGAGCAGGAATCGCCCAGGCAAGATTGAATGCGTTGAATGCATGCCATGAGGCAGAACTAAAAAAGAATACGAGCTATGTAGTAACAGAAAAGGAAGAACTGATCGGCCCTCTTGGAGTGGAGGCAACTGAGACATTTATGGTTGATAATCAGTCTTACCGGGATATTAAGTCAAAACTATCACCGATCACGGTCAGCAAAGTTATGTCTGCCTTGGAGGCATCTGCAGAAAAAGAGATTACAGCACAGGAACTTGCGTTCAGGTTAGGAGTTACAAAAAGAAGTGCGAACCGTTTTCTGTCAACATTAGAGCGTGAAGAAATATTGAAAGTTGCATACAAAAAGAGAACTACTTCCAGAGGAAGACCGGAGAGTGTATTTGTGCGAAAAGAAAAGTAGCCGATGATGGCTACTTTTTTTTGTGTACTGGTTCTGGTAATTCATCAATAATCCTTTCAATCAGAGCTTTCTTTGCATATACATCAAAGCTAAGAGAAGAAATTAGAGAAAATAACTGCAGATATTCCTGGTCACTGTCAGAGAGACCTTCCATATCTTTGAAAGTATTCTGAGAAGTCTCGTATGCTTCGCGGACTTCATCTTTTAAGTTCTGAATCTGGCTCTTTGCCGTGTCGCAGACTTCTTCGTAGATAGATGCAACATCGACAGCACTGTCTGTATCAAAATACTTTTCCGTAATTGGAGTAAGAATCGTCTCAATATCCTTGATGGACAGGATCGTTTTAAAATAATAGATAAAAATCATGACAACCACATGTTCTTTGGAATACTTCTTCTTAACCGGTGGTGGGAGAAGGTTGTTCTTTGCATAATTATTGATCATTGTCTTTGTCAGAATCTTATCATCATCGTACCGCTTACTGGAGCTTAACTGTTCGTCCATAAAGCTGGTCACCTGATCCATATATAATTCAATATTCGGTATATCCTCAGAGCGTACATAATCCATATTGGAAATACCTTCTAACATGCTGTCCAGTAGTTCATCCATATTAATCTTCATAATTGTCACCTCAATATAGATATTATATAGTAATAAAAACTATATGACAAGCAAAAAATAAAATGTTCACATATTGTTAAGAAAATAACATAACGAGCTAATGAGCAGTTAAAAATAGGTTAGATTAGTGGAGAAGAGTACGTGTGTGTGGTAAGGTGAATGCAAGAAAATTACGAGGAGGCAACGAAGATGATCAATGCAATTTTAGTAGTCTTGTTAGTTTTGATTGGAGGAGTACCATCGATACTTTTGACATTAAGTGTACCGGTGATGTTGGTATGGAAGATTTACCGGAAAGTCAGATATGGGTATAGCTTATATCAGTAAGTGAAGATAGAAGAATCAAAAGGGACAGCATCTGAAAAAGGTGCTGTCCCTTTTGATTTTAGCAAAATCTTAACATATGTATGTGATATAATAGGAGCACCTAAAGAGATGTATTGTGCTATCAATTTGGCGGTGGAATGGAGAACATCTATATGAAAATTTTGAAAAATATAATTATTACGGCTGCAATGCTGGCAGCAGCGACAGCTATATGTTTTATTTTGCGGCCGCTTGTTCCGACAGACACGCATGTGCCGCTTATTTATGTGTTGGCAGTACTTTGTGTATCCAGACTTACAGAAGGATATTTTTATGGAGTGCTGGCATCTATGGTGGCAGTTGTGGGAGTCAATTATATATTTACCTATCCATATTTTCAAGTGGATTTTACTGTGACCGGCTATCCGCTTACATTTATTGTAATGCTGACAGTATCTATTTCAGTAAGTGCATTGATGACTCAGATCAAGATGCAGGAGCATGTGCGATTAAAGGCAGAAAAAGAGAGAATGAGAGCAAATCTTCTAAGAGCAGTGTCTCACGATATCCGGACGCCTCTTACTTCTATAGAAGGAGCAGCGGCTGGAATTATAGATAATAAAGATGTTTTGACAGAGGAGCAGAAAGAAGAGCTGCTTTTGAACATCAAAGAAGAGGCACAGTGGATGGTACGGATGGTGGAGAACCTGTTATCCATTACCCGGATGAATGATGAAGGAACAAGACTTACGACACACGAAGAACTGGCAGAAGAGATTGTCAGCAGTGCAGTTGTAAAGTTTTCAAAGCGTTTCCCGGACATAAAAGTCGAGGTGGATATTCCAGAAGAAGTTGTTATTGTTCCGATGGATCCAATCCTGATCCGGCAAGTCATTGTGAATATTATGGAAAATGCTGTGATACATGGAGGATCGACGACGCAGGTGAAGGTAACCATATCTGCGAATGAAACAGAAGCTATATTTTCTATTGAAGATAATGGGAAAGGAATTGATGGAAAGATTCTGCCGATGTTATTTACAGGTCAGATCAGCCACCGGGAAGGTGAGACGTACGATAATAAACGGAGTATGGGAATCGGACTTTCGGTATGTAAAAGTATTCTAGATGCGCACAGGGGAAAAGTCTGGGCAGAGAATAAGATAGATGGCGGAGCAAAGATTTCATTTACATTACCGCTTGAGGAGGAAGAACAGAATGGAGATTAAAGACCGTGTATTAATAGTAGAAGATGATAAAAATATTCGAAAGTTTATACAGACGATCCTGGAGGCCAATGATTATGATGTGATCGCGACTGAGACAGGAAAGGAAGCATATAGTCTGATCACTTCCAGATGTCCAGATGTGGTGATCTTGGATTCCGGATATGGACGGCATGAAGATTTTAAAAGAAGTCCGTGCGTGGTCCAATATGCCGATTATTGTAGTTTCTGCCAGAGATCATGAAAAAGATAAGGTAGAAGCGCTCGATATGGGAGCTGATGATTACATAACAAAACCATTTGGAACATCAGAACTTCTTGCAAGGATCCGGGCTGCGATCAGACATTTCCGAGGAACAAGCAAGAATCAGGGAGAGAAGCAGAAAGTCACATTTTTAAATGGGAAATTGGTGATAGATTATGATAAACACCGGGTCTATGTGGAGGAACAAGACGCAGGACTGACCCAGAATGAGTTCCGGTTATTAAGTCTCCTTGGAAAATATGCAGGCAAGGTTCTGACATATGATTACATGATGAAAGAAATCTGGGGACCAAACATGAAGGGGGATAACCGTATCCTGCGTGTGAATATGGCAAATATCCGTAGAAAAATCGAAAAAAATCCCGGTCAGCCACAGTTTATATTTACAGAAGTCGGAGTGGGATACCGTATTATAGAAACAGATTCTTAGTTAGTCAGTGAAAGTGATTGTTCAACACAGAAACAATCACTTTTCGGTTTCATAGGTCATTGCGCTTCGTTTTTATCTTTGTTATAATTATGAAATATGCTTTGGAATATTCTTGGTTATTGGAAGACAGGAGGATTAAGGTGCGGGCAACAGTACTTTGTTATAATTTAAAAGGGACGACAAAAGGTCGGAAGATTGGATTGATTTTTGGATTTTTAGGCTACAGAGTCCGTCATGTGGAGAAAGAAGAATACTTGCTTCCGGTCGGTGAAGTTGCAGAAGGCAGAACAACGGAATCAATAAATGAAGAAGCTGGTGTTAAAACGAAAGAAATAGAAGCTGTATTTCAAGAGGAGATGCTCTTAATGTGTCCGGAAAATGAGCGTATGCTGGATCAGGCACTTCTTCGTATGCGAAAAGAAAAAGTGCAGGTTCCGTTAAAAGCCGTTTTGACAGAGATGAATAAGAACTGGACATCGGTGGCACTTCATGACGAGATTCTGCGAGAGCATGAGAAGATGACAGGTGGAAGATAATTAAAGAAAGGAAACGAAAAGAATTTGAATATATATGATACGTTAAATGATAAACAGAAGGAAGCAGTCTTTCACACGGAAGGACCGCTTCTTATTTTAGCAGGAGCGGGATCAGGTAAGACAAGAGTCCTGACCCACAGGATTGCGTACTTGATTGAAGAAAAAGGCGTCAATCCATGGAATATTTTGGCAATTACATTCACGAACAAAGCGGCAGCAGAGATCGGGAACGTGTAGATAATCTGGTTGGGTTCGGCTCAGAAAGTATTTGGGTGAGTACATTCCATTCTATGTGTGTGCGGATACTAAGACGCCATATTGCATTGCTTGGATATGACACGAATTTTACAATTTATGATACAGATGATCAGAAGACACTGATGAGGGATGTGTGCAAGTTGTTACAGATTGACACAAAAATCTACAAAGAGCGTATGCTGATCGGAACCATTTCTCATGCAAAAAATGAGATGTTGACTCCGGAAGAATTTCGGCTTCAGGCGGGCGGAGATTTTCATCAGAAAAAGATTGCGGATGTGTATGAAGAGTATGAAAAGCAGCTCCGAGCTAACAATGCACTGGATTTTGATGATTTGCTTTTAAAGACAGTTCAGCTATTCCAGACACAGCGCGATGTGTTGGAATATTATCAGGAGAGATTCCGCTATATTATGGTAGATGAGTACCAGGATACGAACGGGGTGCAGTTTGAGTTGGTACGTCTGCTTGCTTCCAGGTATCAGAATCTGTGTGTAGTCGGAGATGATGATCAGTCTATTTATAAATTCCGTGGGGCAGATATCCGTAATATTTTGGATTTTGAGAAAGTATTTACAAAGGCAGCAGTCATTAAATTGGAGCAGAATTATCGCTCCACAGCAAATATCCTGAATGCAGCAAATGCTGTGATCAGCCACAATCACGGAAGAAAGGACAAGACGCTGTGGACAGACAATGAAGATGGTGATAAGATTGCATTTCGTCAGTTTGATACTGCATTCGATGAGGCAGAATACATAGTATCCGATATAAAAGAACACGTGGAAAAGGGCGAGTGCGACTATCAGGACAACGCCATTTTATATCGTACGAATGCACAGTCCCGTATGTTCGAGGAAAAATTTGTAACAGCAAATATTCCATATAAGATTATTGGCGGCATTAATTTCTATGCAAGACGGGAAATTAAAGATATTCTTGCATATTTAAAAACCGTAGATAATGGTCAGGATGACCTGGCGGTGCGAAGAATTATCAATGTACCAAAAAGAGGAATCGGTCTTACCAGCATCAATCGTGTGCAGGAGTATGCTGCGATGCATGAAAAAGGATTTTATGAATGTCTTAAGGGAGCTGACCTTATCCCGGATATCGGAAGAGGCGTGTCAAAGCTTGAGTCATTTGTAGCATTGATCGAGCACTTTAAAGTAGATGCAAAGGAATTGACACTTCATGAACTGATGCAGGAAATTATTGACGAAACCGGATATATCGAGAGCATTCAGGCAGAGAGTGAGATAGAGGCTCAGGCGAGAATTGAAAATATCGATGAGCTTTTAAATAAAGTCGTTGCTTATGAAGAAGTATGCGAAGAGCATGATGAACCGGTAACACTGAGTGGATTTCTTGAGGAAGTCGCTCTGGTGGCAGATATTGACAATCTGGATGAGAACAGTGATTATGTGGTGCTCATGACTTTACACAGTGCGAAAGGACTGGAATTTCCACGCGTTTATCTTGCCGGAATGGAAGATGGACTGTTTCCAAGCTATATGACCGTGACGGCCGATGATCCGGACGAACTGGAGGAAGAGCGAAGACTTTGTTATGTAGGTATCACAAGAGCCCAGAATGAACTGACTATGACTTGTGCAAGAAGACGTATGGTCCGCGGTGAGACGCAGTATAATAAAATGTCACGTTTCTTAAAGGAAGTTCCGCTGGAACTGATATCTACGGGAAATAAATTTTCAGGAAATGGAAAAAGTCTCACAGACCACGCGGATCATGAAGAACCGGAAAGAAAAACGGACTACCAGATGGCGAGACAGGCATTTAAGACGAAAGCATTTGCAGCAGTACAGCAGGGAAAATCCTTTGGAAAGCCTGCAGGGGGAAAGCTGGAGTATGGAGTCGGTGACCGTGTACGCCATATAAAATTCGGTGAAGGTACAGTTTTGTCGATAGTCGAAGGCGGACGTGACTACGAAGTGACGGTAAATTTTGACGGGCCTGGAACGAAGAAGATGTTTGCGGCATTCGCAAAATTACAGAAGATATAAGAAATATGCAGAAGCAGAGAATTTTGTAAAGGTAATTTTACACTGACAAATTTTACAGCTTTCAAATCATACCTTCAAATTATACTTGCAAATTTTATAAAATAAATGTGTAGTAATATTGTAAGACCAGTGTTATAATAATATACAATAATGAGACTTGCAAAGGGCAAGGGAAAGGACGAGGGATATGAGTAAAATTGATGAGCTTATTGCAACAACAAAGCTGAACGATCTGATTAACAAAAAGGAAGAAGAGAAAGCTTCCAAGACAGTTCTTTGGATACTGGCAGTGATCGGTGCTGTGGCAGCAGTTGCAGCAATCGCATATGCAGTATATTGCTTCTTTACCCCGGATTATCTGGAAGACTTTGAGGATGATTTTGACGATGATTTCGATGATGATTTCTTCAATGACGAGGATCAGGTATAGGTTCAGAACAACAAAACAAGTAAGTAAAAAGCAGGCTGAGATGCCTGCTTTTTTACAGGACGAGGTGGATGATGGATGGACAGTGCTTTGCTCTGTTGATTGATGCAGATAATGTATCTGCAAGGTATATAAAGCCGATTTTAACAGAGCTTTCAAAATATGGAAATATCACGTACAAAAGAATTTATGGAGACTGGACGAATACGCAGCATTCAAGCTGGAAAGATGAGCTGCTTAAGAACTCGATCACACCGATCCAGCAGTTCTCTTATACGCAGGGAAAGAATTCCACAGATTCTGCGATGATTATAGATGCGATGGATATTCTTTATGCAAAGGATGTGGATGGATTCTGCATTGTATCCAGTGACAGTGATTTTACAAGACTGGTGAGCCGATTAAGAGAGAGCGGTAAGATGGTTATTGGAATGGGCGAAAATAAGACGCCGGAGCCATTTCGAAAAGCATGCGACAAATTCACAATTCTGGAAAATCTTCTGTCAGAGAAAGGTCTGGAAGAAGGCGGGGAAGAATCACACGATGTGCTGGGGCGTGAGAAGGTTGAAGACGCGGTTATTAAGATGATCATGGAGAATCAGGATAATAATAAGCAGACCGGACTTGGCGAAGTAGGAAGCCGACTGGTCAGCCTTTATCCGGATTTTGACGTGCGAAGTTACGGATATAGCAGCCTTTCCAAATTTTTTGAGGAATTTGACAGAATACAACTTGTGAAACATGGTCATGTAGCTTGGGTTACATTAAAAGAGAACCGTGCGAGAAAAGAAGACGTAGACCAGTTTGTACGTAATTTGGTGAAAGGTGCCGGAGAAGCAGGTATGGATCTTGGTGCCATCGGAAATCGTGTGTATGATAAATACAAAGATTTCAAACTAAATGATTATGGATATTCCCAGTTCAAAAAATATGTTAAGAGCATTTCTCATATGAAGCTGGAACAGGATGGCAAACGCTGGAAAGCTCATTATAAAAAATAGATAGTCTGTAAAGGAGGACGAGAACGCTATGAAGAAGGGACAGGTATACGAAGGAGTCATCGAATCCGTAGAGTTCCCGAATAAAGGAATTGTAAATGTATCACAGGAGGACAGACGCGTCATTGTAAAAAATGGTGTGCCTGGTCAGAAGGTACGTTTTTCAGTAAATAAAGTGAAAAAAGGAAAAGCAGAAGGAAGGATCCTGGAGGTAATCGAGAAAGCGCCTCAGGAGATAGAACCTGCCTGTCCGCATTTCGGACAGTGCGGCGGCTGCACTTATCAGAATCTGCCTTATGAAGAACAGGTAAAATTAAAGGAATCACAGGTCAAGGCAATGATGGATGAGGCAGTTGACGGCGACTATATCTGGGAAGGTGTACTGGAAAGTCCGGTAAAAAGTGAGTACCGTAATAAAATGGAGTTCTCTTTTGGTGACGAATACAAAGACGGACCGCTGGCACTTGGTATGCACAAACGAGGCAGTTTCCACGACATAGTCAATGTATGTGATTGTCAGATTGTAGACGGTGATTACAGAAAGATATTGGCCTGTACACTGGAATGTGCGAGAAAATCAGGCCTGCCATATTATCACCGCATGAGACATGATGGGTATTTCAGACATTTACTCGTGAGAAAAGCAGTGAAGACGGAAGAAATCCTCATTGATATTGTAACAGCATCAGAAGAAGGCTTTGACAGTAAACCAAAGGAATTTCTGAATAAATGGGCAGCAGCACTTCAGGCACTTGAGCTTACCGGAAAGATTGTCGGAATTCTCCATACGAAGAATGACAGTCTCGCAGATATTGTAAAAGACGAAGGAACAGAAGTACTTTTTGGTCAGGATTATTTCTATGAGGAATTACTTGGACTGAAGTTCAAAATCACACCATTTTCTTTCTTCCAGACAAATTCACTTGGAGCAGAAGTGCTTTATGAAAAAGCGAGAGAATATATCGGGGATACGAATGAAAAAGTAGTTTTTGACCTTTACAGTGGAACCGGAACAATTGCACAGATTCTGGCGCCGGTAGCGAAGAAAGTAGTCGGTGTTGAAATTGTTGAAGAAGCAGTTGAGGCAGCTAAGGTCAATGCAAAATTAAATGGACTGGACAACTGTGCTTTCTGGGCAGGAGATGTCTTAAAAGTCATCGATGAACTTGGAGAAGTACCAGATCTTATCATGCTGGATCCGCCGCGTGACGGAGTGAATCCAAAAGCCCTGATGAAGATACTAAATTTCGGGGTCGACAGACTTGTCTATATCGCATGTAAACCGACCAGCCTGGCAAGGGACCTGGAGATGATCCAGGGAAGAGGATATAAGGTAGAGAAGATTGCATGTGTGGATTTATTCCCGAACACGGTGCATGTGGAAGTCGTGTGTTGTCTACATCGGGTGAATTCGTAGAAGTCCTTAATTTTAGGCACTTTGCGAGGTATATGAGTTTCACACCAACAGGCAAACAGGGCAAGAAAAAGCAGATTATGAATGGCATCGAAGTGTCAGTAGTATTGCATCTGGTATGAGGAAATACATTCAGACAGAATTAACATTTTTTATTCAATAGCATAGAGAAAAGCCGAAAGGACGCTTGTTTTCAGAACTTCTGGAAGATGAGTGTCCTTTTCTTTTATTCAAAGGCAAAGGAGAAAATAAAAAATGGCAAAGAAGAAAGAAATGTGTTCATTAGAGAATCACGAGCCGGGTGCAGGTATTGTACTGATGAAATTGGAAGAGCTGCATAGCTTTGAAGGACACCCGTTTAAAGTAGAGAGAAATCAGGAACTGTTTGAACTGCGATGCAGTATTGAGAAGGAAGGCGTATTAGTCCCGCTTTTGGTGAGAAAAAATCCACATGGTGATGGATATGAAATTATAGCCGGACACAGACGAAAAGAAGCTGCACTATGGGCAGGACTTACGGAAGTGCCGGTCATTATCCGGGAACTGGATGATGATCAGTCGGTTATAGCGATGGTGGACAGTAACCTCCAAAGAGAGAAGATACTGCCAAGCGAAAAAGCGTTTGCCTATAAAATGCGTCTGGAAGCAATGAAGCACCAGGGAAGAGCAGAAGCAGATACTTCGGACCCACTGAAACAGTATATTCTTCGGTTTGAGCGAGATCCGAAAGAACAACCGGAACTGAGCCGATTTCATTTA
>OLQC01001967.1_pt1 | contig 14803 bp, 10 predicted proteins | sample 1672471 | NCBI WGS metagenome assembly OLQC01 (sample SAMEA3136689, study PRJEB25190) | human gut metagenome | biome: human gut; feature: human-associated habitat; material: faeces | place: Austria | collected 2013
TTGTCTACCGTAATCAGAAGCATGTCGTGTTTCTTCTCCGTAGCAACTTCAATAAAGCGTTTTCCGTCATACTGACCGGCGGCAGTCACCGCATTATCCAGGGCATTGCCCAGAATCGTACAAAAATCAGTGTCCGGAATAGCAATATCTTTCAGATAGCAGCATACGGAAAACTCGATATTTTTCGCCCTGGCAATACAGCCGTAATGATAAAGGACGCCGTCTGCCGCGGCGTTTCCTGTATATGGAATTGTTACTTTTCCCATCTCTTCCAGTTCCAGATCATCACAATATCCCCGCAAGCCCTCCATATCATTTTTATCAAGAAAACCTTTAATAGCAGCTACCTGATGACGGAAATTATGGCGTGCTTCACGTTCTGCCAGAACCTGCTCCGTGAGCGCATGATAGTAACCTTTCTGCTGATCGATCTGCCGGTTCAGTTCTTTTTCATTTAGAAAATGCTGCTGATCATAAGACACCGCAAAGCAAATCAGCAATGTGGCGACGCCGATCAGACATTTACTCAACATTTGTGGAAAAGTGGTAGTGTAGACATCCACTCCTTCTGAAAAAATACTGGAAAAAAACATGGCAATAGGAATGAACCATAAGGTCTCCCAATAATTTTGGCATTCAATTTCAAGGAATGGTGTTACGGTATAACGGAGCAGGCTGCTAAGCAGCGGATATAGAAGCGCATACACTACAATTGCAATTGCGCTGGTTTCTGCAATTCCAATCGCATTTCCCTGCATTCCCAAAAGTGAACTGACATAAGCTCCGATTGACAGTGCAATCATGACAATATCTGCCACAATTCCAAATACAAACAAATGCACCTTGGTGTATCCAGGGACAAGCCAGATATTTACAGCAGCCATTACAATACAGAAAGCAATAAGATTTATCTTATAAAACGGCACGTCAATTTTCCGGTAATTTCCCACCCACATGCAGATTCCGAAGTCCACAGCCAGACCAATTGCATAGATTACAGTCAGTCTGATCCTGTCTTTATCTGAGATTTTTTCGTGAAACGGAACAATTCGCAGGATCAGAGTTGGGACATGAGCCAGGATGCAGAGAAAACTTACAATTGCGATTATAATTGTATTTTCCATATATTTTTACCTCGTTTTAAAGTCCCCCGAGAGGCGGTCTGCCTCTCCGTTTTTCTTTTCCATCCTCTTTAATTCCGGCAATATAGTCAGCAGCATTGTAACGAAACAAAGGCTTCCGCCAATTACATTAGATACCGGCTCTGCCAGAAATACTCCGTGAGTTCCCATTTTAAACACGTAGGGAAGCAGGTATGTCAACGGAACTACAATAAAAACTTTTCTCAAAAGCGAGAAGAAAATGGCCTGTTTTTTCTTATTTAAAGACTTGAAAACAGTCTGTCCAATGTATTGCAGATCCATAAAAATAAAGGCTGCAAAGTAGGTTTTCAGTGCCGGAACTGCATCCTTTATCAAGAGCTTATCGGAGCTGAAAATGGCAATCAGATAATCCGGGACAAAGATAATCGTGCTCCACATTACTGCTGTATAAACCAGAACCATTACTGCCAGAGTGACCATTGCCTTGCGGACAAGCTTCGGTCTTTTTGCCCCATAATTATAGCTCAGAATAGGTGATGTTCCTTCATTTATAGCATAAATCGGCGTCTCTACCATCTGACGGACACTGGATACGATAGTCATAACAGATATGTAAACATCCCCTCCGGTAACCCCCAGAACATTGTTGCAGCAGATAGTTACCAGACTGTTTGTCAGCTGCATAATGAAGCCTGCAGTACCAAGACTGACAATGTTTTTTGCATTCTCTTTGCAGCTTTTCAGCTCTGTTTTTTTCAAAAGACGAGCTTTCATTTCCGCTCTTTTTTCAAGAAAAAGAAGTACATAAGCAGCTGATAGGAACTGGGAAAGAACAGTCGCAATGGCTGCTCCTTTGATTCCGAAACCAAGCACAAAAATGAATAATGGATCCAGGATCAGATTGGCAACTGCACCGATTGCTACAGAAAACATACCAGTTGTCGCGTATCCCTGTGCATTGATAAACGGGTTCATTCCTGTGGCGATCATGGATGGAATCGTTCCGATCAGGTAGATCATCATGTAGGGATATGCATAAACCAAAGCATCCTCAGATGCTCCAAAAAGTACCAGCAGAGGTCTTGCAAAAAGCATACCAGCTATCATCAGAATGATCCCGCTTCCGCACACCATAGTAAAGGAAGTGTTCATCACTTCCTGCGCTTTCTGGTTGTCTTTCATACCTCTGTTTATAGAAAAAACAGGCGCACCGCCACTTCCAAACAGATTTGCAAAGGCAGTGATAATCACGATTAATGGGAAACATAAGCCGACTGCGCCAAGCGCTGTAGTTCCCACTTCAGGGATTCTGGCGATATAGATTCTGTCTACAATATTATATAAAAGACTGAGTATCTGCGCCACCAGCATGGGGATTGCAGCGCTGAAAATGTTTCTGGTTACCGTGCCATTTTCAAAATCAATTCTTTTCATTTTGTTTCGCAACTTTCTTTTTATTTCATATTTTTATAATACTCTTGTTCTGTCAGTACAAATTGTTCCATTTCTTATGGAAATCTGGTAATCTCCGACATCCAGACAGTCCCCATTTTAGAGCGTGTTTTTATGCAGAATGGGTTACTGCTGCGTAGGGCATCCTGGCCGGAAAGTGTCTTCTAACTCCAGTTTTCCGGTGCCTTTAAGTGTAAAAAAGGTCCTGCCTCATGATATAATTTCTCCTGAAATTGTTTGAACTTTATGAGTTTATTTTGCACATTACGTGGAAAAATGTCAAGAGAAAAGGGACTATAACAGATGAATGTCACTTCATACGCAGCACGCATCTATTACAGACCCTTATATATTCTCTTGTTACATTAATTTGAACCGCCTATTGCTTTTTCGATGTTTGAAGATCCAACGTCTATACGTTCCATACCCGAGTTTTTCCCTTTAAATCCACTATAAATACGTGAGTAAAACTGCCCATTTGCAAACCCGACTTGTATAACAATCCAATCCCAGCTTTTCTCCTTATCGTTTCTGCTTTTAATTTTCAGAGTATCACAATTTAAACCGGCCTCCTTTAATATAGCTTCAACACCATTATTATAAGAATTCCACCCAGCGCTTGGGACACCATTTACTGTAACTCCAGAATTTGCTCCACAATAGATATTTTTTCCATTAAACATTTTTGTAGTATATCCCCCTGGCAGTTCACTTTGGTTACTTGTGTCGTGACATATCATTACCCAGACACCACTTCCTAAAACTTCTTTTCCTTCAGCTTGCTTTGGAATGTCCATTCGCCCTTCATTATATGCATTCGTCAATGCCGACTTAATAATTCGCGCATTTTGCATATCCACTGCCCTGCGTGCTTTTTCCAGCTGTCCATTAAAAATCGGGATTGAAACAGCAACCAATACCGCAATAATTGCAACTACAATCAATAGTTCCGCTAGTGTAAAACCTTTTTTACTTCGGTATTTCATACAAAATCCCTCCCATAACACAAACAAATATTACATCTTCTTTATTACAATCTTTTTGCTTATGCCTCGTTTTACAAAAACCGTTTTATAGCTCTTTGCCTTTTTCCTGGGGACGTAGACTTTCATCCTGGATGGAGTGCCTTTGAAGGCATTGGAGCCTACGTATTTGGCTTTCAGGCGGGAGGTGTAGATTCTCATTTCGTTTAACTTTTTGCAGCCATAAAAGCTTTGTTTTCCTATAGCTTTTACTGAGCCGCCGATTTGTACGTAAGAGAGTTTCATGCACTTATAAAAGGCATAGCTTTTAATCTGGATTACATTGTTTCCTATGATAGCCTTTTTCAGGTATTTATTGCCCTTGAATGCTTTGGAGGCTATTGAGGTTACTTTGTAATTCGCGCCCTTCAGGTTTACGCTGTCTGGAATTGTAACAGTGCTTACCTTTTTCTTTATCGGTTTTATATATTCTACCGTGTCGGTGGCGGTAACTTTATAATATCCGTTTGTCGCCGGATGTTTCACTGTTGTACCCACTTTATATCCAATCGGAGCAGGTGTATTCATCGGCGTTGCCGTTGGCACCGGTGTATTTGTCGGCGTTGCCGTTGGCACTGGCGTGTTCGTTGGCGTTGCCGTTGGCACCGGTGTGTTTGTTGGCGTTGCCGTTGGCACTGGCGTATTCGTTGGCACTGGCGTGTTCGTCGGCGTTGCCGTTGGCATTGGCGTGTTCGGCGGCACTGGCGTGTTCGTTGGCGTTGCCGTTGGCACCGGTATGTTTGTTGGCGTTGCCGTTGGCACCGGCGTATTCGTTGGCGTTGCCGTTGGCACTGGCGTGTTCGTCGGCGTTGCCGTTGGCACTGGCGTGTTCGTCGGCATTGGCGTGTTCGTTGGCACTGGCGTATTCGTCGGCGTTGCCGTTGGTATTGGCGTGTTCGTCGGCGTTGCCGTTGGCACCGGCGTATTCGTTGGCGTTGCCGTTGGCACCGGCGTATTCGTCGGCGTTGCCGTTGGTATTGGCGTGTTCGTCGGCGTTGCCGTTGGCACCGGCATATTCGTCGGCGTTGCCGTTGGTATTGGCGTGTTCATCGGCGTTGCCGTTGGCACCGGCGTATTCGTCGGCGTTGCCGTTGGTATTGGTGTGTTCGTCGGTGTCGCCGTCGGCACTGGCGTATTCGTAGGCGTTGCCGTTGGCACCGGCGTATTCGTAGGCACTGGCGTATTCGTTGGCACCGGCGTGTTCGTTGGCACTGGCGTGTTCGTTGGCACTGGCGTGTTCGTCGGTAAAACAACCAACTTCGGAATTTCTTCTTCGCGTTTGCTCTGGCACACAGTACAGGTATATGTCTTAATTCCTGTACTTGAAATAGTAGCCTCTTTCGTTATAACTCCGGCATCCCAGGTATGCGTATGCTCAGTTTCCCCGGAACCACCCTGCGTTTCATCGTAAAAAACAACTGTAACCGTATATGTTATCTTCGTTACACCATCTGGTGCTGTCAGAACATATTGTACCGGTTTTGTAAAATCATGAGATCTTCCACTGGTAAACTCATCTGCCACCGCTGTTCCTGTACCAGAACCATAATCAATATTCGGTGCCAGCCTGGTAACATTAGTTCCTTTTGGCAACCGCAGCGTAATCTTACGGTTCTCATTATCAATTTCCCCAACAACATCCTCTTTTAACTGGGAATTAAACGACTTGTTAAGTACAAAACTATAAAATCTTGCCTCATTAGAAGCCGTCACTATAATTTTTATTGTGACTGGCAAAACTGCCTTTGTTCCTGTATCCACAATTTTATACTGTGACTCATAAATTCCCACTGGTGCAGTGACAGTTCCGGAAAAAGTAAAGTATTTACTTCCATAAGAGCCTCCGCCAGGAACCGCAAAGACAGTTAAACCAGCCGGTAAATTCTCAGAAACAACCTGAGTTTCATACTTACCACTTCCACCTGTAACAAAGCCTGAATATATCCACTGCTCTTTTCCAGTTCCTGTAACCGCGTACAGCTCAGTATCTGTAATCGCCAATGGTTCTGTTACGCTCATTGTTCCAAGCACAGCGATCACGGCACCATATTCTCCCGGCAGCTTATCAGTCACATAAGCAATAAGATCTTTTCCATTATCTGATGACTCTGTTATTCTGCCATTATCAATCACTGCCGATGAACCGCTTCCACTTCCAAGCGCCAAATGTATTCCATAAGTATTCAGATCAGCCCCTGTAATAACCGGCGATACTTTTCCATTGCTATATGTAATCTGAAGCTTCACTCCGGTCAGATCGAGTTTATCTCCAGCTACATAATTCAGTTTCTCAGGAGCTGCAAGCATAGTCAAGGCCGCTGGTGCATTCGCTGCAACTGTAATCGCCCACGGTATTTTTGCTCCAAAGTAATCAAAAGTAACCTGAGTATCCGAGGTTTTCAGTGGGCCTGTTTTGTCATAGGTAAATCCACTGTAAATATAAGCTGCACGACCACCAATCGTTGCATACATACTGGCTCTGGATGGATTGAATACATCTCCTTCCACATAAGATTTCTTCGGCTGTCCTGATATTACAATGCTGTTGATATCACTGGTTTTTGGCGCAACAACTTCCATTGAATAAGCAACCTGTTTGCCCTTATATTCTACATAAACATGAGTAGTTCCTTCAGCAGAACTGTCAAATCCGCTTATCATATCGGCTGTAATCTCAGAATAAGTTGTACCATTTATCAAAAGCCTGCCCCAATACCAGGGTTTTTCTCCCACGTAGCAGGAAGTCCAGTTGTTTTTTACCTCCAATGAAATAATCTCCGGATTCTCCACCCGCTCTGGCAAACCATCCTCTGAAATCTTCCAGTCAGTTCCAAACTCCCAGCCCACGTAAGATTTGGAATCTTTCATCTGTGCCTCTGTGAGAAGTCCACCTGTTCCAATGGAAGCATCAGTTCCGCCGACAAAATTCCCCTCTCCACTCTTTCCATAACAGTTCAGCACATGTCCGCTTAAACCGTAAGAAGAGCTGAGTACATTATCAGCAGCAGTTCCACACATCTGTCCTACACGGTTGTTTGCCGCAGTTACTGTGATTTTTCCTGCATGGAGGCATTCTTTGAGCACACCGCCCATGCCCCCAAACTTCTGGATTTCTCCCGCAATTCCGCCCACATAGACCGGATATTCGTTTCCGTTTGTCTGAGTAACACGAATCGTACCGGTGCTGACACACTTGCTTATAGTACCTATATTCAGACCTGCAATTCCACCTACCCAGCTTTTCATAGGAGCCATTGTCAAATTAACATTCAGCTTTGATGTGCAGCCAAAAATAATTCCGGCAAGTGCATTTTCACCTGCAATTCCGCCAAATTCCGGATATACAACAGCTCCGTTTCCGCCCATATATCCGCTGATTGTTCCCGTCACCATACAGTCTTCAATATTTCCTTCATTGTACTGTGTGATGACTCCCTGCACGTTCTGCATATCATCATCAAAATCTGCAACTACGCGCAGATTCCTGATTTTTCCCTGATTCATGGCTATCAAAGGCTTCTTCAATCCATAGATCGTATGTCCGTTTCCGTCCAGCGTTCCACCAAAATAAGAGATGGTAAAATTAATTCTTCCCTGTGTCTGAATATCTGAGGTCAGCTGATAATATGCGCCCTGATTTTCCTCGATCAAATTCAGATCATCCAGAGAATCAATCTGATAAGGACTGCTGCTTGTACCATTTCCGCCAGCTGGTTTCACAGATGACGTCCGGTTTCCTATTACACGATAAACAATTCCGCTTTCCCCATCAGATGGGACTGTAAATTTTCCATCCTTCAGTTTCACAAGGATCGCGGAAGCTGCCGGAATGGAATATTTTGAGCCACTGTCTCCGGAAAATACTGGAAATGCAGATGCCTTTTTTGCAGCTATCCGATCACCTGGAAAACTGTATACACCAGAAGCTTCTCCTGCTGCCACAGCTGTATAAAAATCTGAAAGAAGTGTTTTAAACGGAATTCCTGTTACCTTCTCCAGATAAGCTTCACAGGTAAGGGAGGAAGCATCTACTGTATAAAATCTCGGCAATACAGCCATAGGCTCATAGCTTCCTGCCATACGGTCAATTACGTATCTGACAAACAGGTATGGCATTCCATAGTCCTGGGCAATATCATCGCGATAACTCTTATACATCAAGGAAGAGCCATTACGAATAGCGGTACTTCCTGCAATTCCGTTCATCCAGCCATTTGTGTCCGTACCACCCCACAGATAATCCATGACCGTTACTGCAAGACCTTCGTTTATCCACATATATTTCTCGGAGGCATTGAATTTTGTTTTCAGCCAGAATACTGCATGCTGTCCCTCATGAACCAGCAGACCGTTTCTTCTTGTCATTTCACCGGAGACATAGGATGCTGCCGCCGGAGTGTTGATATGGATTGCTGTAATTCCCTCATCATACTGAAACTGACCACTTGCGCCGCTTAAGGTTTCCAGCACAATAGAGAGCTTGCCGGATCCATCTTCCCAGGGAAGATCGCCTCCTGCCAGTATTTTCAGGATTTGATAGGGCTGTCTATCATAAATACTCGCCATGTCTGATGCTATGAGAGATGTTTTTCCAGCGGCATCATAATCCGCTTTCATATTTTTGTCCATCCAGATATAGCAATGTTCACCAATCCCAATGCATATATAGGTCTTGCCGCTTCCATTGCTTCTGTAAATATATTTCTCTTCTCCTATTGCATAAGTAGTAGTCGCTGCCTGGACAGATATACCATTGTCAGTCTCATCTGCTGATGTAATGGACAAAATAGCGCTTTTTTCATTCAGCCCAGTGACTGAGCGGGTGCTCCCTGCATTCAGCCTGGCCAGGCTTTGGGCTGCGGGAAGCCAACTTCCACTTGAAACTGACGCAGTACTTCCACTGTCATCAAAGATCAGTGTGCCTGCACTCCTCGAATCAGATGTATCCGTATTAATAATCACTGCATACTCCCCAGTAAGTGTTTCCCCTGCTTTTCCCTCTGTCACTGCAGCTAAAACGTTTACACTGCCAAATATTCCCAGAAACAGAAAACAGATTCCCACCCACAGACCAATGGATTTTCTTTTTTTCATACACTCCTCCTGTAAAAATTTCCTTTCCTACAGTTTACCATTTTTACAGTTTGTACACTATGTTTTTTTCTGCACTTTTCTGGTTAATTTCAACAAAAAATGGGGCGAATGTATCGTTTCCGCTGATACATTGCCCCATTTATTTTCTTATTAAATTACTCTTCCTCAAACTCCAGATCCTTACGGCTCATCTCCTCAATCAGCTCTCTCTTCACCTCAAAAAGCTTCGGAGAAAGATCCACATAAACCTTCTGTGGGTTGGAGAATCGTCTGGACTCGTCCCAGAGAGTGCTCTGTTCCTTCTGGCAGATTGCGCGAAGTTCCATTACTGACGGAGACGTATAAACGCGTTTTCCCTCCTTAATAACCGGAACCAGAAGCTCACGAACCTCGTAAGTGCCACCCAGAATCTTAGTTTTTTTCCAGGTGTCAACCGGGTCAAATACTACCATAGTTTCATCTGGGTTCAGCTTTTCGTCAGCAAGACAGATCAAATCAGCTTTAATCTTGCCTGTGGACTTGCTGTAAATACGATATACTGTCTTATTTCCAGGGTTTGTTACCTTAGCTGTGTTCTCAGAAAGCTTGATCTTCGGAACAAATTCACCTGTCTCAGGATTTTTCACTGCTGCCAGCTTGTATACACCGCCAAATGCCGGATTATCATTGGAAGTAATCAGACGTGTTCCAACGCCCCAGGAATTGATCTTGGCATCCTGGGCTTTCAGGCTCTCAATCAGATATTCGTCAAGGTCACTGGATGCAGAAATGGTCGCATCATCAAAACCAGCTGCCGATAACATTTTATATGCCTCTTTGGAAAGGTAAGCAAGGTCACCGCTGTCGATACGGATACCATATTTTTTCAGCTGGATTCCCTCCTCCCGCATTTCCTCAAATACACGGATTGCATTGGGAACACCGGATTTCAGCACGTCGTAAGTGTCTACCAGAAGGATACATGCATCCGGGTACATTCTTGCGTATGTCTTGAATGCAGTGTATTCATCCGGGAAGCTCATGATCCAGGAATGTGCATGAGTTCCAAGTACCGGCACGTCAAACATCTGACCAGTAAGCACACAGGATGTTCCGACACAACCACCGATCACAGCTGCACGGGCTCCAAAAATACCGGCATCCGGTCCCTGGGCACGGCGAAGACCGAACTCCATGATTCCATCACCTTTCGCCGCATAGCAGACACGTGCTGCCTTGGTAGCGATCAGGCTCTGATGGTTCATAATGTTCAAAATCGCAGTTTCCACAAGCTGAGCTTCCATAATCGGTGCTACCACTTTCACCATTGGCTCTCTAGGGAAAATAACAGTGCCTTCCGGGATGGCATAAATGTCTCCGGTAAAATGGAAAGAGCGAAGATATTCCAGAAAATCTTCCTCAAAAATGGAAAGACCGCGAAGATATTCAATGTCTGCGTCTGTAAATCTCAGATTCTCAATATATTCAATTACCTGCTCCAGTCCTGCACAGATAGCAAAACCGCCTCCGCATGGGTTATCACGGTAAAACATGTCAAATACGACAGTCTGGTCAGTTGAGTTCTTAAAATACCCCTGCATCATGGTAAGTTCATAGAGATCCGTGAGCAGAGTCAGGTTATTTGCTCTCATGTTTATTCTCCTTATTAATGAGGCCAGTCTGAGACTCAATTACCTGAATAATTTTAAACAGGCTCCAGACAGGCTGTTTAATTATAAAAATTTTATACGGTAACCATAGACTCACAGGAACAAAGCGAAGTAATTTCTTATAAAGTAAAAAAGTTTCTGGCACTACTACCTTAGAGTGTGTCGAAAAAACTCCAAAAGCTTCCCGCCAGCGACCTATGCGATTCCGTATATTTTGCTTGATTATAACACATTCATCTCAAAATGCACAGGAAAAAGAAAAGCGAAATCTTAATTTTTCCCCGAAAAATCAAGGCTTCACAGAAATTGAATAAATTTTTAAAAAAATTTGAAAAAAGGGGTTGACTTTTATATATGCATTGATATATAATACAACATGTCGCAAGCGAGAAACGACTTGCTAAGACACATAGGGCTATCGCCAAATGGTAAGGCAACGGACTCTGACTCCGTCATTTCAAGGTTCGAATCCTTGTAGCCCTGCTAAGTGGAGCACCTCAGATGAGGTGCTTTTTTCGTATTATGAAATTTCCGGAAGCCGCGTATTTACTGGCTTTGCAGGACTTTTAAAATTTTTTTCTGAAACGCTTTTTCGTGGCTCTGAAAGGCGATTTTTTCCTTATTTGGCTTACTGATTTTTACTACATTTTCGGTGGTTTTCAGATGTGATAGGTCAATTTTGGAACGATTATAGGTCAATTTAAAATGACGTTGCTGCCAAAAGGTGCTGAAAACAGGAAAAATGAAGAAAATCGGCTAAAAATCGACAAAATTCTACTTTTTCTACCTTTTGCACAAAAAATTATGTTTACTTTTGTGATATTTTCGTCTCATAATCAAGACAGTTTCCACACTTCAAGTGCACAAATCCATTTTAGTACTCCCACCGCTTATTCTTCTGTCCGAAGGCGAACCTTAATTGACTTACTTGGTCAGTTATATTTCGGCGTTTGCCTCACAGCCCTCGGATAATGTTCAAATAATCCTGTCTCTGGTCTACGACAGCATATATAATAACTTCCTTTCGGGCTTCATTAACTTTATAAAATACAAGGTCTTTTTCAAGAATCAATACCTTATAGCCCTGACGCTTTAATACCAGGTATCTTGGATCAATTCCAAGATCTGGATTTTCTCCCAGCTGTCGTATACGATCTTCTATTTCGTCTAACTTTTTCAATGCCACATCATTGCCGAAATTTTGTGCAATATATAATACAATCTTTCGCAGACCAGCATCTGCGGTATCAGTACGAACAACATTGTATTTCAAACTCAGCCCTCCTGCAGCATAGCACGTAAATCATCAAAGGTTTCACTGATTGGCGCAACGCGACCATTCTTTACATCATCTTCTGCTTCAGTAAGGATTTCAAGCAATTCTATTCTTGATTTCATGTTCTTGTACTCTTCATAGGACAGAGACACTGTATCGCCTCTTCCATTTACAGTTATGATAACAGCTTCTTTTCCCTCACGGCACTGCTTTGAGATTTCATTATAATGATTTCTTAAATCCGCTGATGGTCTGATAGTTTCCTGCATAGCAAACATAATACGCACCTCCTGTTGTTATATATGAAAATTATATCATTTAATGTCTATACTTTCAACTTCTTAGTCAATTCCATTCATAAATTTTAGAATTCTTCATTTGTTCTAGCACCCCAAAAGGGGATGTCGATTAATACCTCATTTCGACATCCCCAGTAGTAATTGAACATAGAATTTTCTCTTCTTCTCTTACATCACAACTTTTTTGTCTCCACGGAAATCAGCCTTAGACACTTCTATAACTTTTTCTATAACATGGCTTCCGTAACATTTCTTATACTGCCCTTTTACTTTATTTTCTGCTCCCTTGTCTGAGTAAGCCCACACATCCTCTTCAAAGTCGTAAGCTGCGTTTATAGGGTAATATGGTGGTATTCGATTGATCTTTACTCGAAAATATTTTTTGTTCTCTTCTCCATCACTTTTAGCTCATTTCCTATACTCCCAATCAACCCGCGCATAGTCCAGATAGCGTTCAGCCTCTTTTATCATTCTCTAGCGCCTTTGCCCTGTACCGCTGATCTGCTGATATACAGGTGCTTTCCTTTCTCTGATATATTTGAACGTGAAAAAAGGGGATGTGAAAAAACTCGATTGAGTTTTTTCACATCCCCAAAAAATGTTCGAAAATTACCCCTGGTATATCAGAAGTTCCTGTACTGCTTCTTTTCGAAGTTTCTCCTCTTCTACTGTCCTCTGTTTTCTTTCTTTATCCATGTAGCAAACTTCATATACAACTGGATTAAAAGATGTGACTTTCATATAAGCAGTGAGTGATAACGGAATAGATGCTACATCTTCTTCCAGATAATGGTCTCCAAGCTCACGGAGAATATCTGCGATTTTATCAATGTCTTCTGTATTTCCAACTTCTACCGTAAACGGTTCACGGTCATACAGTTCTTCATCGTTTTCAATATATTCCATTCCCGGGACACAGGAGATGTCTATTGACTCAATATTCTGCAGGAGTAAAAATGAACCGTTATGATATACTACTTTAAATCCAAAGCAGCACGGATCCTTTGGCTCAAGGGAAATTTCAAATTCATAATCATCCCCGTCGTAAACAACATCCACAAACGGGATCATAAAATTGTATACACGATCATACAGATATATCCGACTGCATATCTTCCACTGCGTTCTGTCAGTACCATCTTGCTTCGTTCAAGTTTAAATCCATTTTTGCCTTTCGTATATGTGCAGGTAATACCTGTTCCTTCATCGTCAGCACTTGAAAAATACAATTTCTTTCCATAAGAAAATCTGTAGATGAGATATCTTGACGATTTCGCAACCTGTTTGTAACGTCCGGAAACTTTTTGATACAATACCGTATTAAGTGTATTGTCATTATGCTTTTCCATATAGGTTCTGCCATTTGATTTGAACGTCCGCGATGATGCCTGCACCGTTGTCGTCCTGACATTGGTTATCGCAAAACATCCCAGAACCATAAACAATAACAACAGACATAGTTTCAAATGCTTCCTCTTTGTGTTTTTCATTTTCTTTTTTCTTTTTCGTATTCTTTCAGTTCTTTCAGAGCCTTCTCACCCTGTGGGTAAAGAATGATGATATTAAAGATCGTCATCAGTCCGATTCCAACATCACCAAGATCCCACACAAATGTATATGCTGCAAGGCCGCCGATGAACAGCATCACAAGCGCCAGTACTTTGTATGCAGTCTGTGAAGCCCAGTTATCTCCGAAAAGATATGCAACATTGCATCTCGCATAAAAAAGGATGCCCAGAAACGTCGAAAAACTGAATAAAAACAGCGTCGCCGCAATAAAGATCACACCAAAACGGCCAAGATGATGTTCCATTGCTGTCTGCAGAAGATCCATTCCGGAAAGTCCTGTAACTTTTTCTTCCGGCGCAAGCAGCATGATAAATGCTGTACAGCTGCAGATCACGATCGTATCCACAAATACCCCGAGCGCCTGTACCAATCCGGCTTTGACCGGCTGATCACATTCTGCCGCTGCTGCCGCACACGGAGCAGATCCGGAACCTGCTTCATTCGAAAACAGTCCACGTTTGATTCCATTCATTAGGACTGCGCCAAAACCGCCGGCTGCTGCCTGTCGGAATCCAAATGCTTCCTCAAAAATTCTTGCAAAAACACCCGGCAAACTTCCAAGATTCATCACAATGATCAGAATCGTGATTGCAAAATAGCATACCGCCATGACCGGCACTACCATATCTAGGATCTTAACTGTCGCATCTTTACGAAGCACTATCACAGCAGCCACAGCAACAAGTACTACCGTCATATAGATCGGCGGAATGGAAAATGCATTTTTAAATGAAGAAACAACAGAATTGCTGATCACTTGACTGATACCGCACCAGCAGATCAGACCGGAGATTGCAAACAACACAGAAATCACCACTTTGTTTCTCTTTTTCTTCTGTTTTTCTTCTACATATGCATGAATATAATACGCCGGACCGCCGCGGTAACCTCCGTACAGCGGATCTTTTTCTTTATAAAGCTGTGCCAGTGTCGCTTCAATAAAAGCTGTTGATGAACCGATAATTGCCGTCACCCACATCCAGAAAACCGCACCGGCGCCGCCTGCCGAAATTGCCGCAACAACACCGACCAGATTTCCCATACCGACACGAGTTGCCGTCGAAACGATCAGTGTCTGAAATGAAGACAGACTGTTTTTTTCTTGTTTCTTCTCAACCAGTGCCTGCACCATATCCGGGAACAGGCGAATCGGCAGAAAACGCGTCCGAACCGTAAAATAAATTCCTGTAGGAATCAGTAATATAATCAGAAGCGAAATCCCCAGAGTGCTGCCGCCCGGCAGTGGAATCTGCACCAGATCTCCCCACAGAAAACTATATACTTTCTACTACAATATATTTATGGTTAATATCCCTTACAGCCAGTAAGGAATTATCCA
>OLQC01001973.1_pt1 | contig 14756 bp, 6 predicted proteins | sample 1672471 | NCBI WGS metagenome assembly OLQC01 (sample SAMEA3136689, study PRJEB25190) | human gut metagenome | biome: human gut; feature: human-associated habitat; material: faeces | place: Austria | collected 2013
AGATCAAAATCAAAATAAACCTGTGCCATTGCCAGCATTTCTGCGGTATTTGTTGTTTCCGTAAAATCAAGGTCGCTGTTATACATAGAATTACTCTTTTTATCAACTTTTTTAATTTTTACATGACGGTAAGCTCCATTTTCATTGTATGATGCTAATGATTTTTGTTGTTCTTTGTAAAGAGTTTCTATTTTTTTTAAACAAAATTCATTTACTTTATTCTCATTGCTTTCCAGCGAGTATTTTGCTCCGGCACTGGTCATAAAGAGAAGAATGACCAATATGATAAAATAAATCAACAAGATGAAGGATACACCCATGATCAATATATTTTTCACTTTAGTTGCTGTATGGAATATCCGTCCGAGGAAACGCAAAGGGTTATATTTACCACGAGTGATGAAACTGACTAAAGATGATTTTGCACGTTGTATCTTGTTTTTAACAAACCGGGCAGGATGCGGTATCTTATCAATGACTTTATCAATGATATCTTTACGTTTTCTTCTTTTCTGTTTCTTACGCTCTTTCTTTTTCCTATATTCCTGTTTCTTTTTCCGTCTTTCCGCTTGTTTCTTTTTTACTCTTTCCGGCATTTTTTCTTTTATTTTTTTTGCCAGTTTTGTTTTTGATAACTTAACCGCTGCTTTTGCTGCTGCCAGATTTGCAATCTTTACGGTATTTTTCACAAGGAACTTTGCATTTTTTGCAATAGTAATCAGATTACGGATGATATTTTCTGTATGCCTCAATAAAGCACCTGTCATAAATAATGCATTTATAGTAGATTCCTGCCGTCCGTATTTATGTAGTTTTCTCCGTCCGAAACGGAGCAGGTGATGCAGATTTGATTTACCAGACAAGCTTTGGATTTCTCCAATTTTTTTATTAAGTATTTTGATTGCGTTTCCTTCGTCTATGCTGATCCTTCCGGATTTTATCGCCCGGTTAAGCTCCAACTGCATGATTTCCGGTTTATTAGAAAATGTTCCGATATTATTATCCCGTAGATATTTCCGCAACCCTTTCTGCAGTTTTTTTATATCCTCTGTTGTCAGCGCTTTCGTAGTATCAACAGAAAATAAGGTGTTTGTTTCTCCTGTCCGTGCTTTTAAACATTCATAGGCTTTTTGCAGCTCTTTATCTGTATGCATATTTCCGGCAATCGATGCAGCTAATGTTCTTTTTGTTGTATCGACAGCCATTTGTACGAATGGAAGGACATTAGCCTCGGTTTCTTTGATTCCCCGTCCAGTATCTGTCTGGGCACCACTGGTACGCCATAAAAAATCTTTTCCATTTTTTATCGTATTCTTCTGTGATGCCAGAATTTTGGACATACTGTTGGTCTGATACCTCATCACATTAGTTAAAGACATCTTTAATGCATTGTCGATTTCTTTCTCCTGCATTTCATCCCGTTTTTCAATCAAGTCTTCTGTCTGGAAAACAGGTTCTTCTTTTTCTTCCTTGTCTGTTTGGGAACGCTCTTTCATCTTTTGTTCCCATTCTTTCTGTGCATCTATTTCTCGGCTATTTCTTAAGTTACTTTCATTAAACGAGGATGATGCAGAAGAAGGTACAGAATTGGATTCTTTTTGCGAGTTCTTCCCTTTCATCACATTGTCAATTTCTGTTTTATGCTGGCTATCTTGTTCTTCAAGTAATTCTTTTACAGGAGAAATGATTTCTTCTTTATCTTGGTTGTTAATGGAATAATCTTTGCGCTCTTGCATTTTTTCATTCCATTCTTTCTGTGCATCCATCTCCCTGCTATTTCTTATATAACTTTCATTAAATGAAGAAGTGGTATTATAAAAAGAATCAGATTCGTTAAGGTTGTCTTTTTTTTGTACAAAATCGGGTGGATCAATGTAGCTAACTTTTATATCATCCATTGAATCGGATTCTTTTTGTTCCTGCATTTTTCCAGCCTTGTAGCTAGAGTCTGGACTAGGGATTGTCGGGTCTTCTATATATATTTCTCTGACCTCTTCTGGATGTTCACGCATCAGATTCATATAGATCTGCTGATCTTTTAACTTCTGCTCCCTTTCCTCATAAAGAAAGGGCTCTTTTTCTCTTTCCATTAAAATCCTCCTTTCTGAAAAATCTCTTCTAATATGTTTTTTCGGAAGAAAAAAAGAGGAAAGGGGTATTTCCCATTCCTCTTTATAAATGCTCAAATCGATCTTCTTCATATAGGAAGATTGCCAGATTATAATAATAAATAATTTCTTTTTTTATAGCAGCGTAATCATCAAACGTTATTTTGCTTAACGCAGGGTTTCCCTGTATTGCGTTCCAAGAGCTGAATACGAGTTCTCTCTCTTTTTCTTTTGTACACTCCCCTTCTTTGGAGTTGTTATCTAATGGAATCCCTGCGACAATCTTAATCAGAGAGAATAATTCTTTCCGATTTAACTCAACTCCAATACACAATTTAATATGAAAAGCAAGACGTTGTCTAACAGCACTTACCAATTTTGCTTTTTCTACGGACACTCTACTCATGATTTGTTTATTTTCTTCTGCATCACCCGCAGCTAGAGACTTTGGAGACTCTTCCTCTATCTTTTGTCCGGTAGCTATCGAAGTCCCCATTTGTTTTGAAGGAGTACTTTTTCTTTTCGTATCTGATGTACCGACTGTATTTTTATTTTGAGTATTTTCGGACGGAACATTATCTCCAGATACTTGGGAAGCTTTTTGCTTTTTCTGTTTGCTTTGTTGTTTTTGTGCTTTTGATAGATTTAGCTTACTTGTAAACTGATCCACTGCTCTTTTTAGGTTATCTTTTGGACAGAACATGATCTGGTATCCGTCAATGGGGGCAGCATTGATCTGTGGCAAGTTTTTTCCATAAAAAACGAGAAGGTGATTTCCAATATCTTCTGTATCAAGATGGTCTTTTATGGCACTACGGATGCATTGTCCATCGTTACAGTCTGTTACAACAATATCCTCAAACTCTCCTTCTTCCGGTGCTTTTTGTCCCTCTCCTCTTATTAGAAAAATAGTATAATCTTTTAAAACACGCAGTTCATTTTTTTCATATAAATTTTTGTAATCTTTGACAGATACAGCTACAATATTTTTACCTTCCACCTTTTTTTCCTGCCTTTCCCGGAAGTTTTGACATATCCATTTCCACACTGTCTCGTTTCGGTACAGCTACAAAATCTGAACCTGCAATAAGGATATGCTGGCGAATCTGATCATCTGTCAGTGAGATCTGGTTTGCATTAGAGCCAAAACATATATTTTCGTACTCTGTTTTTATCTGATTGTTCGACACAGCAACTGTGGCAAACATCGGGCAGTGATAAATCTGGCACAATTCTAATAATTCAGTCATTTTTTTTACAATATCTTCTTTTTCATCTTTGGATAAATTGAAATTTTTCATTAAAATTTTAGCGAAAAATATCCAAGCTTTTAGGGCTGGGAGAAATTCGCCACCGTCTTTTGACGGACCTCCTTTCTATTTTCGTATCAACCAGTGCCCAAAGTCCAAGCAGCTTTTTCTTTTTAACCGTCAATAAACGATGTAAATGCATCTGTAATATCATCCGTATCTTCCTCTAATCCTGTATTATCTGTTTTATATACCTCATTTTCCGGTTCATCGAGATAAAAAATATCCTGTTTTTCATCTTGTGATTTTTCTGGTTTAACCGCTGGCTCCGGTTCCATTACATTTTGTGGTCTTTTATTTAGTATCGCTTCAGATGTCAGATCCACGATATCCTCTTTCTCCTCCGGAGGAGCGTAAGAACGAACCATGTCTGGTGACGGGATAACTGTAGAAATTGTTTTTTTTCTAGCTTTTCTTTTTCGTATCCGGAGCATCATTTTAGGTTTATCTTTAATGAACGGATGGATCTTATCCGCAAAAAACTGATAGTCTTCTTTGTTGTTAAGGAAATTTTCTGCAACTGGTCTCCACAAGTACAAGCGGAGAAGTGTCTTTAAGAAGTTTGTCCTTGCACCATCATTTATCTTTTCTAACATTTCGATGATCTTTTTATCTGTTGGGTCATTTTCATTTAATGCCACTTTATATTCCACTTTTACGCCGGATTTTGGTAAAAAATCTTCCTCTGTTGGATTAGGAAGGGAGAGGATCAGTTCCTCTCCTTCCACAAAGGCAACCAGTACCTGATGGATTGTATCAGGCACATTTACATTACGGTAATACAGGGGTAATAGATCGATATCGTGTTTCGTATAAAATCGCACTACAAACGATCTCATAATCCCACCTCCTATTTTGCCATAGAAACATATCGATATTCATAATATCCTCTTGCAACAGAGTAAAGGAATGGAACATCTGGGACATTAATATTGCTTGGCAGAATCTGCAAGGTCTTCATACCGGAAAGATACTCTTTAATGTCTTCAAACCATGCTTCTCCCGTACCACCAGCAATGATCAGTGTTTCGTAATCACGAAAAGTATTTGTGATAGATCTTGAACGCTGCATAGCTTCAAGGAACACTTCATGGCTTGCCTGTTTAACAAGTTCCCCAATAGATTTACTTTCCTGTTCCATAGTTTCTTCGTTCAGACAAGTGATATAGCCTGTTTCAAGATTATGCTGTAGAGCCTGGCTTCGGATATCTTCACCATATTCGTTCATAATAAGACGAGAAACACGTTTTAAGATCTCGCCGCTTCCAATGTTGATCAGGGATTCACAACATACAATCTGACGATTCTTAATACCATAAAAATCAGCAGTACCTGCACCAAAATCTGCAACGAGCGTTTTGCCGAAGAGGAGTTTCCTTGCATCTGGGATATATTTTGCATCATTACGGATCAAGGCTGCATACAGGGCACCTGCAGGCTGTGCCATGATGTGGATATGCTCTGGTGCGATCTGCATACTGATATTAACCCAAGGTTTGTTTCCTTTTTTTAAAGAGAAATTTAATGGTTTAGTTAACGCTTTTTTCATCATAGGCGAATCGCCTTTCACATAAGAAGCTGGAAGCCCGGTCTCTAAAAATACAGGACGGTTATCTTCTTTATCCCTTGACATAACAGCTAATCCGATTGCAGCCTTGCATAAAATCTGGAACTTTGGATTCCAGTATCTCTTTCGGTCATAAGTTTCAGAGTCCGTATCATTTGTGTCTCCGCTTTCCACCATCTCCTGTGCTGTATAGCCGAGCATATACGTTTTGCCTGTCTCATTATCTCGATATAAGATATCCTTTTCGTCAAACAGATTTAAACTGTCTTCTGTTAATTCTTTTACAAAACTTGGAAAACAGAAATAACCTTTCTCATACCATACTTTCATTCCGGAATAGCCTGCATCTAAGCCAATAATAAATTGGTCAGATTTCGGAAGCTGCATTGGTGTGTTATAAAATTCGTGACGTGTTCTGTAAAGATTTGTTGGTATCATAATTATCTTCCTTTTTTTAATCCAGATATTAATATGTAAAAATAGTGTTTTAAAAAGCACACATATAAGAGTGACTTTTATTCACACAACTACTGTTTTCTCTTTATGAAATAAAAAGTTGTGTGCAGATATATCGCAGCTATAAAAGTGCTTTTTGACACACAAAGCATAACAGTATAAGGAAAATAAGAATTTTTGTAAGAAAAAAAAGAAAGCCTAAAAACAGACTTTCTTGTAACATAATAAAAAGAATTCTATTCCCTCAAAAGCTAACTTTCTGGTTTCATATTTAACAAACAAAAACCCCGGCACATGACCGGGGCTATAAGAAAGGATTAAAAATGAGGGAACAAAAATTATTTTTTTGTTCCCTCATTTAATATGTATTTTTCAATTACTATAAGAAAATCATCATTCTGGATATTTTTGCTGTTGTTGCCTTACCTGCAATTCTTTGTATTCTTCAATTGTTTCATTAGTTTTTTATTCTTTTTTTCAAGCTGAATGATTTCTTTTTCTAGTTTTTCATTCCGTTTGTTCTTCGCTGATCTGTTTTTCAAGAAAAGTGTGTTTTTCATTTATTTGTCCTGCTTCCCGCTTTTTTATCTTTAATATGGAAAAACACCTGCGGTTGCCCGCAGGTGTAAAAAATAAATCTAAATGTTAGATTCTTTTTCTCTTCTTAATGACATATACAACGCCGCTGACACAAAATACAACCGCTGCTCCAATCAATACCATAAAAATGATATCGCTTGTCTTAACAGTCTTTGATGTGCCATTGCTTCCACCATTGGAGGAAGTTCCGCTGCCACTGTTTCCACTGCTCTTTCCGGAAGATTTCTTTGGTGTGGATTTCTTCGGAGTAGCTTTTGTAACTTTGACAGTCTTCGTGGATTTTCCTGGCTTTGTATTATCGGAAGTTGCCGTTGCCACGTTCTTTACATTCTTTCCAGCAAGGGATGCATCTTTGAAAGTTACTTTATAAGTTACTTTCATGGATTTTTCACCCTCTAAGTTGGATTTTGTCTTAACGGTAAATCCGTTCTTTGTCATCTTGATCGTAGCTTTTTTGATTTCTTTTCCATCTGGACCAGTAACCTTAATGCTCTTTTCATCAATGACAGTTCCCGTTGTCTTTAATGCATCTTTGATGACTACATTTTTTGCAACAGTACCTTTACGGTCGTTTGTTACAGTGATAGTGTACTGTCCCTGCCCGCCTACTTTGTAAGAATCTTTATCAGATGTCTTTTTCACTACTAAACGAGGGTCCGTACCCTTATCAACGTCAACTTCATGGTCAGTTGTTACTTCACCGGTATCTGCTTTGCCGATAGCGATATTTTTCACTTTCTTACCTACAAGAGACTTGGAAGTGAATTTAACATCGTAATTAACAGTAAAGGATTCATCTTTTGCAAGATTCATACCAGTTTTAATAGTGTATGATGTTTTTGTAGTTGCGATCTGGACAGATTTTGTGATGTCTGTACCCTTTGTATCCAATACTTTGATCGTATCGGAAAGGATTTCAGCGCCTTCTGTCTGTAGGGCATCTTCAATGATGACATTCTTTGCTTCAGCATTTTCTTTAGTCTGACTGAGTTTTACAGTATAGTGACCTGTTTCGCCAACACCATAAACGTTTTTATCAGATGTTTTTTCGATAGCCATTTCCGGACCATCTACTGTAACTTCTTTTTCTGTCTCTACCCAATCAGATGTTGGGTGTTTTACTTCGTTTGTTGGTACGAAGCCATCAGGTGTCCATGAAGAAGGATCTTCTGGATTTTCTTTATCCGCTTTCTTTACAAGTGCAACATTTGTAATCACATCATCATCTGTTACAGTATCAGCTACCTTTACTTTAAAGGAAACTGTTGCTGAAACTCCAGCTGCTACGCTTGGAACAGTGAAAGATACATAAGATTTTCCGCTGATCTCGACTAATTTACCGCCAGAACCTTCAACATAAGTTGTTTTGTCTGGTACAGCATCCAGAACGAGGACGTTTTTCTTTTCCTCATTAGAAGTATTTGTTACTTCAATATTGTATGTGATCTCGTCTCCGGCTTTAACCTGTGTACCGGAAGCTGGCTCTGCACTCTTTAATGCAGTGAGTCCGTCTTCTACAGTAACCGGTGTCACATCGTTGTCTGTTTTTGCAGATGCGTTGTCCGCTTTTGCTTTTGCGATGTTCTTTACAGCCTGTCCTGCTAAAGAGCCATCTTTGAACAATACATCATATGTCACAGTAAATGTCTCGCCAAAGGCAAGGTCTTTTCCTGTCTCGACTGTATAACCAGATACATCCTTTGTGATGTTATCTACTTTATTTGTGATGTCTTTTCCGTTTGTATCTACAATCTTGATTGTAGCTGTCTGGATTTCAGCACCTTTTACCTGTAAAGCATCTTTGATAACAACATTTTTTGCAACCGCATTTTCTGTATCCTGTCCTACTGTTACTGTATAATGTCCAACTTCGCCTACCTGATAAACATCTTTATCAGATGCTTTCTGGATAGTTAAGCTTGGAGCGATCACAGTAACTTCGTTATCATCCTCTACCCATGATGGCAGTGGATGGGTTACCTCATTTGTCTCCTGATAGGAGCTTAAATCAGTATCATCGTCTTTGTCAGTTACTTTTACTAACGCTTTGTTTGCAACCTGCTTGTCAGCACTTTCATTAACAGTTACTGTAAAGGATACGGTCTTTTCTTCTCCTGCTTTTAAAGTATCGATTGTAAATGCAACATAAGATACACCGTTGATATCTTTTACATCCCCGCCATCTTTGTATGTTGTGCCGGTTGGTACAGCGTCAAGGATATGGATGTTTGAGATGTCTTTTTCGGATGTGTTCTTTACTTTGATAGAGTATTTGATATCATCCCCCACATTGACAGTGCTGCCATTTGCTGGGTCAGAATCTTTTACAATCTCAAAGAGTGCATTTCCGTTTTCATCCTTATAAGTTCCCGGAGTTACATCCTTTGTTGTCGTTGTTGTTAAGTTTCCGGCAGTAGCTTTTGCTACATTTCGTACTTTCTCATTAGCAACAGACGCTTTTGTAAACTTCACATCATAAGTTACGGTAAATGCCTCACCATAGCTTAAATCTTTGCCAGTCTTAATAGTATAGCCGCTCTTTGTAGATTTGATTTCTACTTCTTTTGTGATATCTTTTCCATCAGGATCTGTGATCTTGATTGTATCTGTTAAGATATCTGCTGCATTATTTTCAATCGCATCTTTGATGATGACATCTTTTGCATTCGCATCTTTTTCTGTCTCACTTACCTTTACAGTATAGTGTCCAGTATCGCCTACGCTGTATGTCTCTTTATCAGATGATTTTTCGATTGAAAGAGCAGGAACAACTTCTGTTACGATATATGGGATGGTGTGGATAACTTTATTGGTATCAACAAAATCATCATCTTCCCAATGCTTATCTGGCTCATCAGATGTTTTTACCTGTGCTACGTTTTTGATCGTTGCAAGTCCTGTTCCTGTTGCTTTTACCTTAAAGGATTCTGTCTTAGACTCTCCTGCCTTTAAAGTATCAACTAAGAAAGTAACATAAGATTTGCCACTGATAGTCTTAAGAGTTCCACCAGATACATATTCCGTAAGTTCTGGAACCATATCACGGATCATTACATTCTTCTTATCTTCTTTCGAAGTATTTGTGACAGTGATGTTATAAGTGATTTCATTACCTGTATTTACAACAGATCCACTTTCTGGATTTGCCGTTTTGATAGCTGTAAGTCCGTCTTCAATATCAACTGGTGTAACGGTATTATCTGTTTCTGCTTTTGCATTGTCTGCAACAGCTTCAGCTACGTTAGGGATATCTTTATTTGCTAAAGATGCATCCTTAAATACCACATCATAAGTTACAGTGAAAGATTCACCATACGCTAAGTTTCTGCCAGTGTTGATAGAGTAGCTATCATCTTTTGTCTCAATCTTGACATCTTTTGTGATGTCTTTTCCAGTAGTATCAGCAATCTTAACAGAATCTTTTACAATGCTTACGCCCTTAACCTGCAGTGCATCATTGATCCTTACATTGATTGCTTCTGCATCTTTCTTATCCTGTGTTACCTTTACAGTATAATGTCCAGTATCGGAAAGATTGTAAACCTTCTTATCAGAAGATTTTGTGATAGTAAGGTTTGGTGCATGAAGGGTTACTTCATTATCAGCCTTTACCTCATCTGCATTATCTGCTTTTGCTTCGGCAATGTTCTTCACTTTCTTTCCATCTAAGGAATCAGATTCAAACAATGCATCGTATATGATTGTGAATGTTTCATCTTTTGCAAGGTTTTCATTTGTATTAATAGAATAGCTTCCATCTTTCACAGAAATCTCTGCTTTTTCGGTAATGTCTTTCTCACCTTTCATGATCTTAACATTGCTGATCTTTGTTCCAGCTACCTGCATGGCATCAGCAATAACAACATTTTCTGCTGTCGCATTCTTCTTTGTCTGTCTGACTACTACAGTGTAGTGTCCAGTCTCTCCAATAGAATAAACGCTCTTATCGGATTTCTTTGTGATAGAAAGCTCCGGTGTGATCGGATCCGTTGTTACTCTGTGGGTAGCCAGTACTTCCGGTGCATTACTTCCCCAAATAAAAACAGAGTTTGTTGTCTCTTTTCCAACGGATGCTGCCTGTGGGGTCGCACGATATGTTACTTTGATCGTATCTGCTTCTGTAAGGTCTTTTCCGGTTTCGATGGTAAATCCATCTTTTGCTGCATTTAATGTGATCTTAACATCTTTTGTGATGTCATTCCCATTAAATGTTACATAGAAAGAACCTTCTTTAATAAGGAAGTTATCCTTCTGTTCGAACTGGTCTTTGATGATAACTTTTTCTGCAGTTACATTTTCGCGGCTCTGTCTTGCAGTGATTGTATATTCAGCCTCTTCGCCCAAGTGATAGGTCGCTTTATCAGATGTCTTGTCTGGTATAATAGATGGACCATTTGGTGTAACAGTTGCATCTGTTGTTACTTTTAAAGCTTCATCAGATACTGCATTGGCTACATTCTTGATCTCTTTACCAGCAAGATTGTTGTCAGTGATGACCATCTGGTATTCAATCTGCAGCTTTGTTTCTTTTGTCACTCCGACTGGGTTCCATGTCTTCTGTGTTTCCGGTTTCTTTCCAGCTTCAAGATCCCAGAGGCTATAATTTCCTTCTTTTACAAGGTGTCTCTTTGTCTTTAATGTGAAGGTGTTGTTCTTAATGGCTTCGTCATAAGATTCTTTCTTAATGACATTACCCTCTGCATCCATCAGCACAATGCTGGCTTTCTGCAGTTCGACACCTTCTGTCTGAATATCATCATCAATCACAAGGTTTCTTGCGACTGTACCGATCTGGGAGTTTGTAACATCGATTTTATAAGTAACCGTATCACCGATCGCATATTTTTCCTTATCCGCTTTCTTTGTGATAACAAGACGAGGACTGTTGATATATACAAGAGCATCCGCTTTTACTGTTTTTGCTTTGCCATCTGTTTTTTCAAGATTGGAAGCGGTTGCCTTTGCTGTATTTCTTACTTCTGTACCATTAACAATCTCTGTTGCTTTGCCAGTATAAGTGATCGTCAGTTTGCTGCCGGAGGCAAGATAAGTATCTTTTAACTTCCATCCGTTACCGCTCTTTTCCAGAGTGATCTCAGGAGTACGGTCTTCGGTTTCGTTATATTTATCTGGATTTAACTTATTTGTTTCATCCGCTGTTCCTGCAACATGATATTTGATGGTTGTTCCCTTGCCGCCTGCGGCTTTAAAGGTTACTGTTTTTCCATCTTTTGTGGTCTCTACAATCTGGATATCATCATAGTTTAAGATGAGTCCATCTGGTAAACTGATATCAGAGATGTCTACATCTTTTGCTACTGTGCCATCTGCACCGTTTGATGTTACATCTACCTGATATTTTACTAACTCATTTCCTGTCTCTTCTTCATGAACACGGAATTCGTTGTCTGCTCGGTTATCCTTTTTCTTCGCTTTATACTCATTGATGTATTTCTTTGCGATAGAAAGGTCTGCTGTATTGATGTAAAGTTCTGCATCGTCTTTTACTTCATCGGCATTATCTGCTTTTGCAGAAGCGACATTGACGATTTCTTTACCATTCCCGGCTTTTGTTGTCTTAGCAGAAAATGTGATCATTACTTCCGTATCTTTTGGCAGAGCAGAGATCGTTGCTTTATAGCCGTTTCCTTCTGCTGCAACGTTGGATGTAACTTTTGATGTTGCTGTCTCATTACGAAGTTCTGGGTTTAACTTATTGGTCGGGTCTGCTGTTCCAGCAACATGCTCTGTCACGGAATCAGGTACGCCGCTCATCTTTAAAGAACCAGAAACAAGCTCTAAGCCTTCTGGAAGTGTGTCTACGATAGTAATATTTTTGGCAATACCTTTGTTATTTTTTACCTTTACGGTAAAGTTTGCGGTATCACCCACCTCATACTCATACTTATCTACGACTTTATCAATAGATAATTCGCCGCTGTTTGTATAAGCTTCAGCATCATCCTGCACAGCATCAATGGCATTCGTTGCTGTAGCTTTTGCAGTATTGTAATTTTCTTTTGCGTTTCCGCTCTCTAATGCAGTACAAGTGACGATTGTCTTAAATTCTTTTCCTGCTGGAAGGGAAGCGGCTGTTACCTTAACATTTTGTCCAGAAAAAGAACTGGTAGCTTCAATACCTTCTGTTTTTACGCTGGTGATCTTATACTCAGAAGGAATGGTGTCTGTTACATTTACATTTGCTGCATTTGTAGTTTTTCCTGTTTCCTTTGTTGTGATCGTAAAGACTACGTTATCGCCAACTTTATGTTCGTATTTGTCTACGACTTTGTCCACAGCGAGTTTTGCCATCTTCATACGGACATTGACAGTATTAGATGTGTTAGTTTTTGTTCCGCTATCCTGTTTTGTTGTTAACGTACCCTTGTTAGGGATAACAACTTCTGTTTTATCAGCATTAAGATATTTAGAAAGGTTAGCTCCCGCTTTTACTTTTGCATGGAAATGAAGAGTAAATTTACCGCGCATTTCATCATCAGTAAGTTTATTAGCAGTAGCCGTTAATATCTGACCATTTGTCTTAATTGTAAAATTACTTGTTACGTTCTCGGTTTTCCCATCTCTTACTCTAGTTACAGTTGGATTTCCTGTAAATTCAAGGACACTTTCTAATGTATCTTTCCAAATAAAACTTTTTATTTGGCTTCCGACAGCATTACCACAAGTTGTAGATAATGTGTATTCAAATGAGTCAGATGAATTTGATAATGTAACATCTGTTTTTCCATTAACTGTTTTAGTTAACGGAAAATTAATAATCGTAGGACTATCGCCAGATCTATTACGAGCATCAAAAGATAAAAAGACCCCATTTGGCTGTTTACCGTCTTTTCCACCAGTAAAATAACGTATTTTCATTTTGTTGTTAGCTGGTGTTAACTGAGCCTGTACATACAGGGCATATCTCTGAGCGTTTGAACCAGTTCCTCCATCTGTCGCATCACTACTTGAATCGCAATAAACAGTATTATCTTTTACACTACCGCTCGGAAGTCGGTCTGCTGGCATGTTAAATCCAAGTGCTGTATCATCCTTTGCTGCACTAGCATTTTTTAATCCAGCCCATGTAACACGCCCTGGGGTACGAATTTCTAATCCCTGATAGGAGTCAATATCCCAAAATGTCATATTTCCTTTCCAAGTAGAACTTAAAGTAGATTTCCCTGCATCCGTTAAAGTGTAGGTAACCACGATCCACTGATATCCACTATATCGGATACTCGCTGGCGTTTTTTTATGAAATGCGATATATGGTCCATCCGCTCCGCTAATAGCTCCATGAGCCTGTTCCACAGATACTTTTAAATCATATTTTTGCCCTTTTTCTGCTCCGTCAAGAGTTACACCGGAATATTTGATCCAATATCCATTATTAGAATCGTTGATTTTACTTGCATCTAACTTACCTGCAATCGGAGTACCAAGTTTAGGTTTTTCGCTGTCTTTCATCTCTTTCTTAGCCCATCTAGCTGCTGCATTATCAGTAGCAAGGCTAGAAGAATAAGTAACAGTTGCATTTTCTGTATTGATACTTAATTTGTTCATATCTGCCGCATTAATTGTATTCTGCTTCTTATCCGAATTCTTTACACGAGTCTTTATTGTCGTTGTTTCAGCATTAGCAACAATCGCTGTTCCTGGCACTGCTGTCGTCACAGCCATTGCCGTAGCCATTACGACAGAAGCGATTTTTTTCAGACTTCTAAACATAAATGACCTCCTGTTATGTTTTATAAAATTTTCAAGGTACGGTACCATAGTGCTATATAAAGCACCCAAGCTTGTTTGCTTTATCAATCTATGGCTTTGGTCTGTCTCGACATTTCATAAGACATCCTCCTTTCTGACCGCTTCATCGCAGTCCCATATAATATGTAAAATTGATTTTTTGAAAGGAAGATGGAGAAAAGAATCGAATTCCTTTTTGAGATAGAAATAAAAAAAGAAGTCATTATGACTTCTTTTTTAAAGACACGAACTGCTTTACTTATGTATGGAATCCTGTTATATTACTATTAATTTGATAAAATAAGAAAAGGTGAGGGCAACATGATAAAATATTTAGATTTGTTTGAAAAAGACATGAAAAAGCATAATGCAGATTATTTTGTAGAACAGATACAATTATACAAAAATATGTATACACACTATAAGAATACTTCTTGTCCAAGTCCAATTTATACAGGAATACTTAATCATGGAGATACACATTGTTTTTATTTTCCAACTAATGAAAATGTCAACCTTACTTGGGATGTTGACTTGATTTATAAAAAATTTTTGAAGTTTAACACAACAAGATATATAAGCCTAAAAGATTTTGAAAAAATCTTTTCATCTGATTTAAAAGAGTCTCAAGAAGAGATAAAAAGAATATATAATTCTGTAAAAAATATATTTCCTCATACATATAATAATATTTTAACAATATTTTTTAAACCTATGCATAAAAATTTAATCCTCGATGGGAGACATCGTTACATAGAATTTAAAAAAATTAAGAAAAATCAGCTAATAAATTTTTCTTATCTTAATAGCGAAGACATAATGGATTGTATCCCAACAGCATTTGATTTGGTAAAATATATCATTTTAAACAACTTAAGTGAAATGAAATCTTTTTATGATCAAAAAAAGAACATCGAAACAATGAATTTTGAATTTTATGGTTTATCTCTTTTTTAAAATTTCTGT
>OLQC01001978.1_pt1 | contig 14725 bp, 19 predicted proteins | sample 1672471 | NCBI WGS metagenome assembly OLQC01 (sample SAMEA3136689, study PRJEB25190) | human gut metagenome | biome: human gut; feature: human-associated habitat; material: faeces | place: Austria | collected 2013
GAAAGGAACTGCCATGGGAGCGCACCGATAAGGTAGAACAGCTCCGTAATACGGTGATCTGATGGCTTGGGTTACGGAAGAAGAGTATCAGGCAGCCAAGCAGGTGAGAGCCTATGAGTATCTGCAGACATACCAACTGGGGAGATTGAAGAAAACAAGGACAAGAAATGAATGGCAGCTTCAGGACCATGATAGTTTTAAGATTAATGAGATCACCAGTAAATGGCATTGGAAATCCAGGAATATCGGTGGAATGTCTGCCCTTCGGTTTTTGATGCAGGTAGATGGCATGGGATATACGGAAGCAGTAAAAATCTTGTGTGAGCAGACGCCTGTGTATGTTCCCAGAGCAGAACCAGCGCCTAGGAAGAAGCCCTTTTCCCTGCCCCTGCCCAATGACAGCTTTTACCGGGTGCGGAGATATTTGAACCAAAGGGGAATCCGGGATGAGGTACTGGATTATTGTGTGCAGCTGGGAATCCTGTATGAGAGCGCCCCCTACCATAACGCTGTTTTTGTTGGCATGGATGAACAGGGAGAAGCAAAGTATGCGTTTCTGCGTGGGATTTATGACACCCGGGGAAAGAGTTTTAAAATGGAACAGGAAGGAAGCAACAAACAGTATAGCTTTTGTGTTCCGCCTTTGGGGAAAAGTCATCGGGTAGCGGTGTATGAAGCCTGTATTGATGCCCTTGCCCATATGACACTGGAAGATGGAAGGACCAATAAGTACCGCCTGTCTCTGGGTGGGATAGCAGCACCAAAAGAAGGGATGGAACAATCACCGAAGAAGATGAAACGCCCGGATGCATTGGAGCATTTCCTAAAGAAGCATCCAGAGGTGACAGAGATTGAAATCTGCACCGATAATGATTTTGCAGGACGGTGGGCATGTGAACAGTTAAAAGAGCATTATGAAAAAGAATATGCTGTTTTCTGTAATCTGCCCCCAATAGAGGGAGCTGATTATGGAGACCTGGCAAAACAGGCATGGGAAAAACAGCAGAAACAGCGAAGGGAACGTGGGAGGTGAAGCGAATGGAAGATACGATCAAAATAGAATTGTTGACACCACTGACAGGAACATTTCTTCCAAATGAGATGGAACAAGATTGGGAAGGAGAGGAATATCATGAATTAGAAGAAGAACAGGTACTCTTTGATGGAGCAGATTTGATACCGTATGTTTCTGAAATTCAAGAGAAGATTGCGGAATACAGCCGTGTCGGACATGAGGATGATAAGACAGATAATCTGATGGATTACTTTGATGGAAGTGCTGCAATCAAAGAAAAAGTATTATCCGCAGTTCCATCCGTGAAAGAAGCCGATGGAGTGCTATATGGCTGTACAATCTTAGAACTAAAGGAATATCTGGAAACGGAAGAATTATCGGAACTGTGTGAATATCTCACCGGACAATATAGTGATGGATGGGGAGAAGGCTTTGAACAGCAGGAGATTCCGGTAGAGGGTGGTGAACTGTGTATACACTTTTGGCGCCCCATGGATTTTGAATTTCAACAGGCAAAACCAGAAGTCTCAAAAGAAAAGTCGGAGAAACAAGAAAATCCGGCAAATGTTCCGAAACGCCCGAAGATGCAGCTTTTGGGAATGGATGGAAATGTGTTTGCGGTTATGGCAAGGGCAAGTAAACTGCTTCAGGAAAATGGGCAGGGACAAGAGGCAAAAGAAATGATTGCACGTGTCCAGAAATCAGAGAACTATTATCAGGCGCTTCATATCATCAGTGAATATGTGGAGACAGAACTGAGTGCATCTTCTCAGAATGATACCAAGCCCCCAAAGAAACGTGGGAAGGAAGAATGCCGATGAAGTTATCTTTTGTCACATCAAAGGAGATGTGGGAAGAAAAAATAGCAGAAACAGATTGAAAAGAGAATAAACAGCCAGAACACTGACAAGGGAGGTCTTATGGAAAAAAGATTGCAATTATGGAGTCCTGTGTGGGGATGGCTTGCCACAAAAGAAGGGGAATCTGTAGATTTGAAGGGACAGGATCTTGTTCTTTATGAAAATGCCATCCAAGAGGCACTTGCTATTACCTCAACCGTGCTGGCAGTAAAGGCGACACCTAAAGCTATGCAATTGATTGAGAATGAAAAGCGTAAACAAAATAAGAAATTAATCGAAGAATCAGTAGGGCCTGATTGCGGTCAAATTACTAAGCTCACTCCTGTGGATGTATTCAAAACAACTTGGAAATGTTATATTCCGGCAGCAATTAGTGGAACAGCATCTGTTGCTTTTCTTCTTGGTTCCAATTCGGTTCATGCGAAACGGAATGCTGCAATAGCTACGGCTTATAAGCTTTCTGAAACCGCATTGACCGATTACAAGAAAGAAGTTATTGAAACTATCGGCGAAGAAAAAGCGAAGCTGATTCAGGATAAAGTTGCTCAGAAACATGTAGACGAGCATCCGGTATCAAACAATCAGGTGATTATTGCAGGGTCTGGTAAACAGCTCTGTTATGATGGTATTTCCGGAAGATATTTCGAATCAGATATTCAGACGATTAGGGCTGCAGTAAATACAATCAATGAGACTATGGTATATGAAATGTACGCATCGTTAGGTGACTTCTATAATGAAATAGGATTGCCACCGACGACGTTAAGCGATGAGTTGGGATGGAATCTGGATGATGGCCAACTTGAAATTAGCTATGGCTCCGCAATATCTGATGACGGACGACCATGCATTACATTGGATTATCATGTAGCTCCGAGATATGATTTCTCGAAACTCGGATAATTCGCGTTATTTACATAGTGTTTAATGAGAAAAATATTATATTTCAGGAGGAAACTAAAATGGAAGAAACTAAAAACACAGAAAACTTTGATGAGGTTTTAGACGAGAACGAAGAAGTTGAAATTGAGGAACCGGCTAAAGAATCAAAATTCAAGAAAGCTGTTTCCAAAGCAAAAGACAAAATCAAAGATGTTAAGGTCACAACAGTCTTAAAGGCAGTTGCGGTTGGAGCAGGATTGGTTGCGGCTTATACGCTTGGAAGCAGACACGTTGAAGATGAGGATGGAGCGGTTGCTGAGAACGATTATGTCGAACTCGAAGACCTTTCTGGGGATTCTGGAGAATCTAAGGAAACTGAAGAGTAATATTACCGAGAGGGCATCTGTAACAAGGTGTCTTCTCTTTTATTTTTAAGGAGTGGTTGTATGCCTAAATATTTCTATAGCGGACCTGTTATGGAATTTAATACTCTTCTTGCTGACATTTGGGAGGGTGAAACGACCGCTCCTTCCGAAAAGAAAGCGAGGAGTAATTTGGCTTATCAATTTAAGAAAGCCAATAATCGGATTGCAAATTCAAGAATTACGCTTCCGGGAAAAATAATTAAAGGAGAAAACTAAGATGAGTGAAAGACCGATGCCAAAAGCTAATGCAGCAAACACAGTTCCTACGAAAAAAGTAGAGAAAGTTGTAAAAGGAACAGTTAAAAAGAAAAAGAAAAGCGAAGTAAGCAAATTCAAGGATGTGTTTATCTCAGAAGATGCTAATTCCGTAAAGAATTATATTTTTATGGATGTTCTGGTTCCGTCGATAAAAAAGGCGTTATCTGACATTGTGAAAGATGGAATTGATATGATTCTGTATGGAGACAAGCGAAGTGGAAATCGCAGTAACTCAAGTCGTGTTTCATATCGTGACTATTCTTCAGGTTCAGGACGAAGAGAAAATAATCGTTCCACAAGAACCAATTATGATTTTGCAGATTTGGTCTACGATACAAGGAGCGAAGCGGAGAGTGTGTTAGCGAGCATGGATGAAATTATGGATACATATAACGTAGTCACAGTTGCTGATATGTATGATTTATCCGGTGTCACATGCAATTACACAGACAATAAATATGGCTGGATGAATATTTCCAATGCGCAGGTTATACATGGAAGAGATGGATACATCATCAAAATGCCTAGAGTTGTGTCTATAGATTAAGGAGGATTATGAGTTACTTAATTGATTTTGAACCGTTATTGAAAACGGAATACAGTAAAAAATTCGATGAGATTCGTAAAGGTCTTGTGCTTCAGAGCTATTACAAATATGGCAAAGCATCAAGAAACTTTGTATCAGGTAATGTGGATGCGATTGGATCGTTGAAGAGATGCATCGCAAAATTTGAAGAAACCGGAAATCTTGAATATCTGGCAGACGCAGCTAATTATTGTATGTTCAGATATATGTTTCCACAGGGGAAAGAGTTTTTTAAACATACCGATTCTGGTGAATCTGCTGGAATTGACGGTATGTCTGTAAAAGAAATTGAAGAATTTAAAAAGGAGAATTATTGATATGAGAAAATTAGCTATTGTTGAATCATTAGGAAGAACTGTAAACAGAGTTGGCTTTAAATTAAAAAAACACAGCCCTGAAATTCTGGTAGTAACCGGTATTGTTGGAGCTGTTGCCAGTGCTGTTATGGCTTGTAAAGCAACCACAAAACTTTCCGATATCACTGAGGAAGCAAAAGAGAAAATCGATGATATTCATGCGGATATCGAAAATGGTACCCAGACTGAAGAAGACAGCAAGAAAGAATTGACTGTTACATATGCTCAGACGGCAGTTAAAATCGCCAAATTATATGCACCATCCGTTATTCTTGGTGGATTATCTATTGGCGCTATTCTTACATCAAATAATATGCTCAGAAAGAGAAATGTAGCTTTAGCTGCAGCATACACAGCCATCGATAAGAGCTTCAAGGAATATCGCGGAAGAGTCGTCGATAGATTCGGTGAGGAACTGGATCGAGAACTCAAATACAACATTCGAAGAGAGCGGGTTGAAGAGACTGTTACCGATGAAAACGGTGAAACCAAAACCATTACAAAAGAAGTTGAGGTAATCGATCCGGATAATATTACTGGATATAGTCCTTATGCTAAATTCTATGAAGATGGATGTATTGGATGGACTAAAGATCCAGAATTAAATCTCATGTTTTTACGTCGTCAGCAGGACGCAGCTAATGATAGACTCAGGGATAAAGGCTTCTTATTCTTAAACGAGGTTTATGATATGCTCGGAATTTATAGAACCAAGATTGGTCAGCAGGTCGGATGGGTCTATGATAAAGACAATGAATATAAGGTGGATTTCGGTATCTACAATATTCACAGACCTGAGAACAGAGCTTTTGTAAATGGATACGAGAGAACAATCTTACTTGATTTCAATGTTGACGGGGACATCCTTGATATGATGTGAATGACTGGACTCGATTCAATCGGGTCTGGGAATCCCTACAGAGATATGTTCGATTATTGTTATTATTACATGAATTAAAGGAGAACCATTATGAAAGGATTATTTATATTTTTGGGCGGGGCTATATTAGGCTCCGCTATCACCTATAAATTGATGAAAAATTATTATGATCCTGAAGACTATGATGAAGAAGAGGGATACGATTATGGTGAAACAGAGCCAGATAATTCGGAAGTAACTCAGAATCAAATAATAGAAGAGAACGGATATACCCAGTATTCATCAAATATTAAAACAAACGAAAAAAGAGAGGGGGAAGACGAAATGGATAAGCCATATATTATTACACCAGAGGAATTTAGTGACAGTGATTATAACACAGAGACTCTTTCATATTGGGCTGATGGAGTAGTCACAGATACTGATGATGAGCCTTTGACAGATGATCAGATTGAGGATTTAATCGGAGAGGATTCATTATCTCATTTTGGAGAATATGAGGATGATTCCGTATTTGTAAGAAATGATCGACTGAGAACAGATTATGAAATTCTGGCAGATACAAGAAGATATGGAGACGTTTATGATGGATAAAAATGCAGTTGAAAACAGGTATTTCAATTGGCTGGCTGATATCGTAAAGGTTGGAAACAAAGTATCATATCGTAAATTACTTGCACATCTTCATAACACTGATTTCGTATATAAATATGCTGATAGCAGTCGAGCATCCGATGGAGAAGATCTTCGTTACAGATTTTACAACGAGATTCCTGGTATTACGAAGACTGATCTATTATATTTGGATAGTCCTTGCAGTATGCTTGAGATGATGATAGCCTTGGCTATTCGATGTGAGGAAACCATCATGGACGATCCGAGATATGGAAACCGTACTAAGCAGTGGTTTTGGAATATGATGAAAAGCTTAGGTTTGAGCTATATGAATGACGATTGTTTTGATAGAGATAATTTTCATGAAATAATGGATAAATTTTCAAAACGAGACTATAAACCCGATGGCGAAGGCGGATTATTCACTATAAAAGGCTGTTATAAAGATTTACGAAAACATGATATCTGGACCCAATTGTGTTGGTATTTAGACAGCATATCATAGAAAGGAACAAAAAATATGGATTTCATGAAGATTTCGACGCGTAGTGTAAAGCAGGGCGTAACCGAAATATTTCCCAAATTTATATTAAAGAAATCGTCGGATCTCATGATACGAGGTGGCGATTTTTATGCAGTGTGGAGAGAAGACTTAGGTCTTTGGTCCACTGAAGAACAAGACGTTATCAATATGGTAGATCAGGAATTATACAAATTCACTGAAGAACGTCGCAAAACGGCAACAGACAGTCTTGTCACTAAGTATATGTGGGATTCTGATTCAGGTTCCATTGATTCGTGGCATAAATACTGTCAGAAACGAATGCGAGATAACTTTCACCCACTTGATGAGAAAATTATATTTGGAGATACTGAGACCACAAAGGCTGATTATGCCAGCAAAAAACTCAGTTATCCTTTGCGAGAATGTGATATATCAGGTTATGAAAAACTCATTTCAACCCTGTATACTCCAGAAGAAAGACATAAGATTGAATGGGCGATTGGCTCTATCATCGAGGGTGATTCAAAGTATATCCAGAAATTCTTGGTTTTGTATGGTTCTGCAGGAACTGGTAAATCAACTATCTTAAATATTATACAGCGATTATTTGAGGGTTACTATTCGGTATTCGATGCGAAAGCGTTGGGTTCCAGTAGTAACTCTTTTGCGTTGGAGGCGTTTAAATCCAATCCAATGGTCGCTATACAACATGATGGTGACTTATCAAGAATCGAGGACAACACTCGGTTGAATAGTTTGGTTTCTCACGAGCTTATGACGGTGAATGAAAAATTCAAGTCCACTTACGCAAATAAATTCAATGCTTTTTTATTCATGGGTACGAACAAACCTGTAAAAATCACTGATAGCAAATCTGGTCTATTGCGACGACTTATTGACGTGATGCCCTCTGGGAAAAAACTCGATCAGAAAGACTATAACGATTGTATTGATAAGATCCCTTTTGAGTTGCCAGGTATCGCCTATCATTGTCATCAGGTGTATTTGAAAAATAAGGACGCCTATGATGATTACGTTCCAACTCTGATGATGGGAGCCACCAACGATTTCTATAACTTTGTGGTCGATTCCTTCTCGGTATTCAAAAAGAACGATGGCACAACTCTGAAAACAGCTTGGGAAATGTATAAAACTTATTGTGATGAGACCAAAGTTCCGTATCCGTATTCTCAGAGAGCATTCAAAGAGGAATTGCGAAATTATTTCTGGCATTTTGAGGAAGGCTTCGACGAAGAGGCTAAAGTTCGGAATGTATATTCCGGGTTCAGGCTTGATAAATTCGAGAAAGATATGAGGAGTGAGAAGAAAGATGTACAACAAATACAGAAATCCATCGATTTTGGAGAGGGGATACAGTCAGCCTTCGATGAGTCCTGCGCCGAGTGTTTTGCTCAATACGCAAACGAAAATGAAACTCCCATCAAGCCCTGGGACAAAGTCAAAACCAAACTCAGCGATATTGACACATCGAAACTTCATTATGTCAAGATTCCAGAGAATCATATAGTCATTGACTTCGATATTAAGGACGAGTCTGGTAAGAAATCATTCGAAAAGAATCTGGAAGCGGCAAGTAAGTTTCCACCAACTTATGCTGAGCTGAGCAAGAGTGGAGCTGGTATTCATCTTCATTATATTTATGACGGTGACCCGACCACATTAAATCGTCTATATAGCAAAGATATTGAAATAAAGGTATTCACAGGAAAAAGTTCACTTAGAAGAAAGCTTACCTTATGCAACAACTTACCCATTGCACACATTAGCTCAGGTCTTCCCCTGAAAGAAGGAGGAAAAAAAGTGATAAACATTGAAGGATTTAAGAACGAACAACAGTTAAGAACTATGATCAAAAAGAATCTCAACAAAGAGATTCATCCAAGCACCAGATGTAGTATTGATTTTATTAACAAGTTACTAGATGATGCTTATGACAGCGGTCAGCATTACGATGTATCTGATATGAAGAATGCGGTTTATGCTTTTGCTACTCAGAGTACAAATCAGGCTCCGTATTGTATAAAGGCTGTTAATAAGATGCCGTTCAAATCGGAAGACGCTGCTCCACCAGTAGGCTCTGGTGATGATTCCCCATTGATATTTTTTGACTGCGAGGTATTTCCAAACTTATTTCTTATCAATTGGAAAGTTCAGGGTGAAAAAACACCGATTGTAAGAATGATCAATCCTACACCGCAGCAAGTTGAGGAACTTGTTAGATTCAAGTTGGTTGGATTTAACTGTCGCCGATATGATAACCATATGCTTTATGCCTGTATGATGGGATATACTCCATTAGAGATTTATGATTTATCACAGAAGATTATAAATAGCAGCAAAGGTGAAAGTCGAAAATATCTGTTCGGTGAAGCGTATAATATCTCATATACTGATATTTACGATTTCGCTTCAGCTGGTAATAAAAAGAGTCTGAAGAAACTGGAAATCGAAATGGGTATTCATCATCAGGAGCTTGGACTTCCATGGGATAAACCGGTACCTGAAGAGTTATGGCAGAAAGTAGCAGAGTATTGTGATAACGATGTTCTTGCCACTGAAGCAGCATGGAATTATCTTCAGTCTGACTGGTTAGCCAGAGAGATTCTTGCTGACCTGGCGGGTTTAACAGTAAATGATACCACCAACACCTTAACAACTAAGTTTATATTTGGGAACAATAAGAATCCTCAGAACGAATTTAATTATCGTAATTTAGCAGAGCCAGTATTCGAGATGGATGAAGAGACTCGCGATTTCCTGGAAGAAGCTTGTCCGGAAATGATGTCTCAGACACATGGAGAAGCTGGTTCTCTTTTACCATATTTTCCGGGATATAAATATGAGAATGGTGTTTCTACATATCGTGGAGAAGAAGTCGGCGAAGGCGGATATGTATATGCTGAACCAGGTATGTATGGTAATGTCGCTCTTCTTGATATTGCATCAATGCATCCTCATAGTACCATTGCTGAATGTCTATTTGGTGTCAGATACACGAAGGCATATCGCGATATTGTTGAAGGACGTGTAAGCATTAAACATGAAGCTTGGGATGAGGTTGATAAAATGCTGGATGGTAAACTCAAGCCATATATTCAGAGGGTTAAGGATGGTGAGTTAACATCTAAGGATTTGGCTAACGCATTGAAGACTGCGATCAACTCTGTATACGGTCTTACCTCGGCGACATTCTCTAATCCATTCCATGATGTTAGAAACAAGGATAACATTGTCGCTAAGCGAGGCGCTCTGTTCATGGTGGATCTTAAACATGAGGTACAGAAACGTGGATTCACCGTTGCTCATATCAAAACAGATTCGATTAAGATTCCGGATGCGACACCAGAAATCATTAAGTTCGTTATGGACTTTGGTAAGAAGTACGGTTATACATTCGAGCATGAGGCTACATATGACAGAATGTGTCTGGTAAATAATGCGGTTTATATCGCTAAGTACAAAGATCCAGAGGGTTGTGAAGCTCTTTACGGATATGCACCGGGAGATAACAGAAAACATAAAAATGATCCATGGACAGCTACTGGTAAACAGTTTGCAGTTCCATATGTATTCAAAACCTGCTTCAGTAAAGAACCAACAACCATTAATGATATGAGGGAGACGTTCTCCGTGAAATCAGCTTTATATTTGGATATGAATGAAAAACTTCCTGATGTATCTGAATACGAGAAGAAACTGGAGAAGTTGGAATCCGATTACAAGAAAGGTAAAATCTCAGACACTACTTTTGAACCAGAAGCGGCAGTTCTTCAAGAGCAGATCAACGATGGTCATAATAGACAATTCGTAGGAAAGGTTGGGGAATTTTGTCCGATTAAACCGGGTTGCGGTGGAGGTTTACTTGTTAGAGAGCAGAATGGTAAATTCTACGCAGCGACAGGCACGACTGGATACCGTTGGCTTGAATCGGAGCAGTTCTTAAAGAAAGCCGACGAAGATGTAGAAGTTATCAATCCAGAGACCGGAGAAAAGAAAAAGATTGCTGGGGCTGAAATTATTAACGGAAATAATGACGATATTATCGACCGCTCATTTTATGATGCATTGGTTAATGATGCTATTGAGGCAATATCTAAATATGGCGATTACGAATGGTTTGTATCGGACGATCCTTATATTGCTAAAGAAAAACCATTACCAGACTTCATGAATATTCCAGATGGCTATGAAGAAGAAATACCTTTCGCGTAAGAAACAGGCTCTTTAATGAGAAGAAAATTAAGGAGGTATGTTTATGAAACATTATTTAAAAAATAAAGAAGGAGATGTCAAATACACCGTAGATATGTATTGTGGTCATCCGAACATGGTTGGAAATTCAACTGCCAGTGTAGGATGTGATGGCAATTGTGAGCATTGCGAATACGGTGTAGCGCAGTTATCTCTGAAAGATTTTTATAAAATAATTAGATATGCAAATATCGACTTTAAACAATGAAAACTAAGAGTCTTGGCTAAAATAGCTGAGGCTCTTTTGTTTTATATTTACAACTTTCCAACTTATTTTCCAAGAAAGAGAGGAATTACTATGGATAAGAATTATGAATTATTTATCGGACAGCTTACTAATACCATTTATGAAACTACCGATATTCCATTGGAGAATATTAGATTTGTGAAAAAAGATGGAGGTGACCTTTTAAACATTATATTCGCAGAGCATGATGACGCTTACGAAGTTTGTAGTGTGCATGTAGAAGAACTTTATGTAGCATATCAGAATGGAATTAGACTTAACACCATTGTTGATTATATCTGCAGTGATGTTCTTCATGCAAAGAGTATTTATGTATATGATAAAACCAAAGAACTGATGGATTATGATACTGCCAAAAGCAGATTGTTTGTGCGGTTAATTAATTATGACAGAAATGCTGATATATTGAGGGACGTTGTGCATAAAACCCTTGGCGATATTGTTTTTACAGTCTATGCAATAGTGGACGAGAATGAATTTGGTATTGTCAGCACTAAAGTTCTCAAATCCATGGTTAAAAAATGGGATAAAAACGAGGATGATATTTTCAATGAAGCTATTAAAAACACTTATTATTTAACGCCACCACGAATCTATAAGTGGGAAGGTGTATTATGTGATGAATCTTATGCAGGTGAGAGTTTTATGAATGATGAGGATATCTGCGATTTAGATAAATCGTTTGGCGGAAACATACTCAGCACCACAAGAAAAACGAACGGAGCAGTTGCCGTATTCTTACCTGGTGTAGCGGAAAAAATAGCTGAATTGTTGGATTCCGATTTCTACATGGTATTCACCAGCATCCATGAAGTTATGATTCATAGCACAGGATCAGGAGTTGATCCGAAAGATTTGAAACTCGTTTTACAGGATACTCTTCGTAAAGCAACCCCAAGTAGTGATTATTTAACAGAAAAAATTTACAAATATAATAGAAGAACGCATAAGTTCGAATGTGTAACAGATTGAAACAAAGCCTGGCTAATGCTGGGCTTTTATATTTTTAAAGATTAAAGGAGATTAAAAGATTATGGAACTTACATTTGCACCAAAAGATATTTTACAGGTTAACGACACAAGAATTATTTACAGAAACTTCAGAGGAGAGGGTAGCAAATTCAATCGTGAGGGAGATCGTAATTTCGCGATGATTATTCCGACTCAGGATCTGGCGGATGAACTTATCAGTCGCGGTTGGAACGTGAAAATTAAAGAGCCGAGAGAAGAAGGTGAAGAACCGTTCATGTATCTTCCAATCAAAGTTAAATTCAATGATCGCGGACCTCAGATTTATCTTGTGACTGGTGATCGAACAAATAGATTGGATGAAGATGTAGTGTCTATGCTGGATGATATTGATATTCGTTCAGTGGATCTAGACATCAGACCTTATGATTGGGAAGTTAATGGAAAAACAGGAAGAACGGCTTACCTGCAGGCGATGGAAGTCACTCAGGAAATTGATAGATTTGCTGCAAGAATGGCCGAAGAAGAGCATCCGGAGGAATAAAATATGAAACGTTATATTGATGATTTTGTTGAAGATCTTAACTATAGAAAAGTAATTCTGTACATTGGAAATCTTGATTCAGATAGTCTGCGTTCAAAAATGGAATCTGATAATATGGGTCACACGAATCGTTTTGCAACGGTTATGGCGAATCATTTAATGTATGTTGAAAACTGCGATTTGCAAGATGTTGATACTTGGCATGGTGACGACTTTGGTAACAGTTTATTATACCTTATGGAGGAAGGATATGCCGTTTATCCATTGCAGTATGAACCAGAATCCGGAAAATATTTTGTAGAGGTAGATTTCGGCGGAGGAATAAGTAATGAATAACACAACACGAATTATTATAGCGGGAATCTTCGGATACACTGCTTATCGAATCTCGAAAGATCTCAGCAGTGCTTTCATTGCTGTAAAGGCTATTAACTGCGGAATTATGCTGGAGGCGACTGGAAATGAAAAGAAAGATTATTGATATTTTTAAGAAGCTGTTCAATATACATTCGCCTAGTGCTATGTATCATGAAAATCTGTATAGAAAGGAATCACATTGACAGACTTCTTACGTGATTATCAAATGGAAGCCGTTAATAAAATGAAAAATGGCTGTATTCTCAACGGAGGGACTGGTTCTGGTAAATCTAGGACTGGTCTCTATTATTATTTCAAAGAGAATAGTGGCAGTTTTGTTAATCAGGAATTTGTGCCAATGAAGAATCCTCAGAATCTTTACATTATCACAACAGCGATGAAAAGAGATTCTCACGAATGGGATTTTGAATTGGCTAATTACAGAATGTCCATACATCCAGATAAAAATGAATTATATCCAGGACAGATCGTAGTGATAGATTCTTGGAATAATATAAAGAAGTATAGCGATATTCAACGAGGATTCTTTATATTTGACGAAGATCGGGTCACTGGATCGGGAGCTTGGGTAAAAGCATTTCAGAAAATCGCTAAAAACAACAACTGGATTATATTATCAGCAACTCCTGGGGATTGTTGGGCTGATTATATTCCAGTGTTTGTGGCGAACGGCTTCTATAAAAATAAAACGGAGTTCTGTAAAGAGCATATTGTGTATTCCAGATTTACAAAATATCCTCAGATTGACAGGTATGTGAATACCGGAAGATTAATGCGATTACGAAACAGTATTCTTATTGATATGGATTTTCACAGACATACTATTCAGCATCATATTGATATTAATGTATCCTATGATATTCCAAAATACAAAGATGTTATGAGAAACAGATGGGACCCATATAAAGACGAGCCTATTCAGCAGGCTTCTCAGCTTTGTTATATTTTGAGAAGAATTGTAAATACTGATGAATCTCGATTGGTAGCTCTTATGGAGATATTAGAGAAAGTCCCAAGGGCTATTATATTTTACAATTTTGATTACGAACGGGAAATGTTACTGCATTTATTTAGCGACGACGAATATATAGGATACGAAGTTGCTGAATGGTCCGGACATGCTCATCAACCAATGCCAGATGCCAAGCGATGGATATATTTGGTTCAGTATACGGCTGGATGTGAGGGATGGAATTGTATTAAGACTGATACTATTATATTTTTCTCTCAGAACTACAGTTATAAAGTTACTGAGCAGGCGTGTGGACGGATAGATCGTTTGAATACACCATTCCATGATTTATATTTTTATCATTTAAAGAGTAGGTCGGGAATTGATATGGCAATAACCAAAGCTTTAAATAAGAAGAAAAAATTCAATGAAAGGAAGTTTGCTGGATGGGATTAAGTGATATAGATATTGTTGAGTTTGTTGAAAAAGTTTGCAAGTTTTCTTTAACGGACTTTCAAAAAGAATTAGTTCGTAAAACATATGACACCGCAAAAAATGGTAAGCGATTGTATTACGTTCCACCTCGATATAGTCAGAAATTTAGTTTTGAATTATTACAGGCAATAGTAATTATTATAGTTGGAAAAGAAAGAGGATTAGTGAAAGGAAGTTTGCTGGATGGAAGTAAGTGATTTAAAAGATCTATTTTTCATACTCGGTGTATTAGTATCAATTGTGTTTGTTTTAGGAATCGTTATGATCTCAGTCATAAAATTGCATGATTTTATAGCAGAATGTATATATGCTAAGCGATATGAATACATGATAAAACATCGATTTGACGATCCACCATTAGCTAAATGCTACTGCATTGATTGTAAGTATTGCTATGGTGAACCAACTAAAACAGGAGGGAATGTATATTGTAGCTTATGGAACAGCGGAATAATTATCCAAGACAATAGTTTTTGTTGCAGAGCC
>OLQC01001998.1_pt1 | contig 14577 bp, 10 predicted proteins | sample 1672471 | NCBI WGS metagenome assembly OLQC01 (sample SAMEA3136689, study PRJEB25190) | human gut metagenome | biome: human gut; feature: human-associated habitat; material: faeces | place: Austria | collected 2013
TGGTCTTGATGAATATATTGAAAAGATCAAAGGTGGATGGACTGATATTGATGTAATCATTACAATGCCGTCTATCATGGGTAAGATCGGTGCTTTGGGTCGTGTTCTTGGTCCTCGTGGATTAATGCCGAATCCGAAGAGTGGTACTGTAACTATGGATGTAGCTAAGGCTGTTAAGGAAGTTAAGCAAGGTAAGATTGACTTTAAGGTTGATAAGAGCGGTATCGTTCATACTTCAATTGGCAAGGTTTCTTTCACTGCAGATCAGATTCGTGATAATGCGAAAGAATTTATCGCTACTATCATTAAATTGAAACCAAGTTCAGCTAAGGGTACTTATATTAAGAGTATTTATCTTTCAAGTACTATGAGTAAGGGTATCAAGATTGATCCCAAAACTGTAGAAGAAAACTAACAATAAGGAGGAATCATGAGAAAGGAAGATAAAGGCGTTATTATTGGTCAGTTGGCTGAAACCGTTAAGCAATACGGACATTTCTATTTGGTTGACACAACTGCTATGGATGCAGCTAAGACAAGTGAACTGAGAAGAAAATGTTTCAAAGCAGGTATTAAGCTGGTTGTTGTGAAGAATTCTTTGCTTCACAAAGCTCTGATGAGCATGGAAGGTGTTGATTTCTCTCCGTTGTTCGATTCTTTAAAAGGTACAACTTCAGTAATGTTTAGCGAAGTAGCTAACGCTCCTGCAAAGTTGTTGAAAGAATACAAAGAGGAAATTCCTGCATTGAAAGCAGCTTATGCTGAAGAAGGTTTCTATGTAGGTGCTAATCAACTGGATGCTCTTTGCAACATTAAGAGTAAGAATGAAGTTATTGCTGATATTATTGCATTGCTGCAATCACCGGCGAAAAATGTTATTTCTGCTCTTCAATCAGGTGGTAACACCATTCATGGAGTTCTTAAGACTCTGGGCGAACGTGCCGAATAATCAATTTTATAATCAATTAGTAACAAACAATTAAAATCATACAAAAATGGCAGATTTGAAAGCTTTTGCAGAACAATTAGTTAACTTGACAGTAAAAGAAGTTAATGAACTTGCAACTATCCTTAAAGAAGAATACGGTATTGAACCTGCTGCTGCAGCTGTAGCTGTTGCTGCTGGTCCTGCTGCTGGTGCAGCTGCTGCTGAAGAAAAAACATCTTTTGATGTAGTTTTGAAGAGCGCTGGTGCTGCAAAATTGCAGGTTGTTAAAGCCGTTAAAGAAGCATGTGGTCTTGGCTTGAAAGAAGCTAAAGACATGGTAGACGGTGCTCCTAGCACAGTAAAAGAAGGCTTGGCTAAAGACGAAGCTGAATCACTGAAGAAAACTTTGGAAGAAGCTGGAGCTGAAGTTGAGCTTAAATAATATTAGCCTGAGTATCAGGTAATACGGTTAGGAATCCTCTGGTAGAGGATTCTTAACCTTTTTGTGTCTATATTATTATTAAGTTCTACAAAATATTAACAAATGTCTTCAAATACTGAAAATCAAAGAGTTAATTTTGCTTCCATCAAGAATCCGATGAAGTATCCGGATTTCTTGGAAGTGCAATTGAAGTCATTCCAAGACTTTTTACAGTTGGATACCCCGCCCGAAAAGCGTAAGAATGACGGGCTGTATAAGGTGTTCGCTGAAAACTTCCCTATTGCTGACACTCGTAATAACTTTGTCCTTGAATTCTTGGACTATTACATTGATCCGCCTCACTATTCAATAGACGAGTGTTTGGAGCGCGGGCTCACATACAGCGTGCCTTTGAAAGCAAAACTGAAGTTGTATTGTACTGATCCTGATCATGAAGATTTCGATACGGTTATTCAGGATGTTTATCTGGGTCCTATTCCGTATATGACTCCGAAAGGAACTTTTGTTATTAATGGTGCTGAGCGTGTAGTTGTTTCTCAGTTGCACCGTTCTCCGGGCGTGTTCTTTGGTCAGAGCGTACATGCTAACGGTACTAAATTGTACTCTGCCCGTATTATTCCATTCAAAGGTTCATGGATCGAATTCGCTACAGATATTAACAATGTAATGTATGCGTATATCGACCGTAAAAAGAAATTGCCTGTTACTACTCTGTTAAGAGCTGTAGGTTTTGAAAATGATAAAGATATCCTCGAAATCTTCAATTTGGCTGAAGACGTTAAGGTTAATAAGACTAACTTGAAGAAAGTCGTAGGAAGAAAACTCGCTGCTCGTGTTTTAAAAACATGGACAGAAGATTTCGTAGATGAAGACACAGGTGAAGTTGTTTCTATTGAACGTAATGAGGTTATTATCGACCGTGAAACTGTGATTGAAGAGGATCATATCGATGAAATTATAGACTCAGGCGTTCAGAATATCCTTGTTCACAAGGAAGAAGCGAATTCATCCGACTACTCTATTATATTTAATACCCTTCAGAAAGACCCGAGCAACTCTGAAAAAGAGGCTGTACTTTACATTTACCGTCAGTTGCGTAATGCAGATCCGGCTGATGATGCCAGTGCTCGTGAGGTTATCAATAACCTGTTCTTCTCTGAAAAAAGATATGACCTTGGCGAGGTAGGACGTTACAGAATCAACAAAAAGTTGGGACTGACTACGGACATGGATGTGAAGGTATTGACAAAACAAGATATTATTGAAATCATTAAGTATCTGATTGAGCTGATTAACTCTAAAGCGGATGTTGATGATATTGACCACTTGAGTAACCGTCGTGTACGTACTGTAGGAGAACAGTTGTCCAATCAATTTGCGATTGGTCTGGCACGTATGTCTCGTACCATCCGTGAGCGTATGAATGTGCGTGACAATGAAGTGTTTACTCCGATTGATTTGATTAATGCGAAGACTATTTCTTCTGTTATCAATTCATTCTTTGGAACAAATGCTTTGTCGCAGTTCATGGATCAAACTAATCCATTGGCTGAAATCACTCACAAGCGTCGTTTGTCAGCGTTAGGACCTGGTGGTCTGTCACGTGAACGTGCTGGTTTTGAGGTTCGTGACGTACACTATACTCATTATGGTCGTTTGTGTCCGATTGAAACTCCTGAAGGTCCGAATATCGGTTTGATTTCTTCTTTGTGTGTGTATGCTAAGATTAATGAACTTGGCTTTATTTCAACTCCTTATCGTAAAGTAGCTGATGGTAAGGTGGATATATCTGATGAAGGTATTGAATATCTGACAGCCGAAGAGGAAGAGGATAAGATAATCGCTCAGGGTAATGCTCCATTGGATGATGAAGGCAAATTTGTTCGTGAGAAAGTAAAAGCTCGTCGTGATGCTGATTATCCTGTTGTTACTCCTGACCAGGTAGAGTTGATGGATGTTTCTCCACAGCAGATTGCTTCTATCGCTGCTTCTTTGATTCCGTTCTTGGAACATGACGATGCTAACCGTGCATTGATGGGATCAAACATGATGCGCCAGGCAGTTCCTTTGTTGCGTACAGAGGCTCCTATTGTAGGTACAGGTATTGAAAAACAGTTGGTTGAAGACTCTCGTACTCAGATTGCAGCAGAGGGTGATGGTGTTGTAGAATATGTCGATGCAACAACTATTCGTATCTTGTATGACAGAAATGAAGATGAAGAATTTGTAAGCTTTGAACCTGCTTTGAAGGAATACAGAATTCCTAAATTCCGTAAGACTAATCAGAGCATGACCATTGACCTCCGTCCTACTTGTGATAAAGGACAGCGTGTGAAGAAGGGTGATATCCTGACTGAAGGATATTCAACTCAGGGTGGTGAGCTTGCATTGGGTAAAAACCTGTTGGTGGCTTATATGCCTTGGAAAGGTTATAACTACGAGGATGCTATTGTATTGAATGAACGCGTTGTACGTGAGGACTTGCTGACTTCTGTACACGTTGATGAATATATTTTGGAGGTCCGCGAAACGAAACGCGGTATGGAAGAATTAACTTCTGATATTCCTAACGTGAGTGAAGAAGCTACTAAAGATTTGGATGAAAACGGTATTGTACGTGTAGGTGCACGTATCGAACCGGGTGATATCCTGATTGGTAAGATTACTCCGAAAGGTGAATCAGATCCTTCTCCGGAAGAAAAATTGCTTCGTGCTATTTTCGGTGATAAGGCAGGTGATGTGAAGGATGCTTCATTGAAAGCTTCTCCGTCATTACGTGGTGTCGTTATTGACAAGAAGTTGTTCTCACGTGTTATCAAGAGCAGAAGTGAGAAGAATGCCGATAAGGCTATTCTGCCTAAACTGAATGATGAATTCGAAGAAAAGGCAGCAAAACTGAAAGATATCTTGATTGAGAAACTATTGGTTTTGACTAATGGTAAGGTTTCCCAAGGAGTGAAAGATTATTTGGGAACGGAAGTTATTGCCAAGGGGGCGAAGTTCACCAAACGCGATTTGGAATCATTGGATTATACTATTATCCAGTTGAGCAAGTGGACAGCTGATGCTCATAAGAATGACATGATTCGTGACTTGGTGATGAATTATTTGAAGAAATATAAAGAATTGGATGCTGAATTAAAGCGTAAGAAGTTTGCTATCACTATCGGTGATGAACTTCCTGCGGGCATTATTCAGATGGCTAAGGTTTATATTGCCAAGAAGCGTAAGATTGGTGTAGGTGATAAGATGGCGGGACGTCACGGTAACAAGGGTATTGTTTCTCGTGTGGTTCGTCAGGAAGATATGCCGTTCTTAGCAGATGGTACTCCAGTAGATATCGTATTGAATCCGTTGGGTGTGCCTTCTCGTATGAATATTGGTCAGATTTTCGAAGCCGTATTAGGTCGTGCCGGAAAAGAGTTGGGTGTGAAATTTGCTACTCCTATTTTTGACGGTGCTTCTATGGATGATTTAAATGAATGGACAGATAAAGCTGGATTGCCTCGTTATTGTAAGACTTATCTTTGTGATGGTGGTACAGGCGAACGCTTTGACCAACCTGCAACAGTGGGTGTAACTTATATGTTGAAACTAGGGCACATGGTTGAAGATAAGATGCATGCCCGTTCTATCGGTCCGTACTCCCTTATTACTCAGCAGCCGCTTGGTGGTAAGGCACAGTTCGGTGGTCAGCGTTTCGGAGAAATGGAAGTTTGGGCGCTTGAAGCATTCGGCGCAGCACATATCTTACAGGAAATCCTGACCATTAAGTCTGATGACGTTGTAGGACGCTCAAAGGCTTACGAAGCTATTGTGAAAGGTGAACCTATGCCAACTCCGGGTATCCCCGAATCTCTGAATGTATTGTTACACGAACTGAGAGGTCTTGGCTTGAGTATCAACCTTGAATAATAAAAAAATATAACTCTTTACATTATAAATAAGGAAGTATGGCTTTTAGAAAAGAAACTAAGATAAAGAGTAATTTCTCGAAAATCTCAATTGGCTTGGCTTCACCCGAAGAAATCCTTGAGAATTCGAGCGGTGAGGTGTTGAAGCCTGAAACGATCAACTACCGTACCTACAAACCGGAACGTGATGGTTTGTTCTGCGAGCGTATTTTCGGTCCGGTGAAAGATTACGAATGTCATTGCGGTAAGTACAAACGTATCCGTTATAAAGGTATTGTTTGTGACCGATGTGGCGTTGAAGTGACTGAAAAGAAGGTCCGTCGTGAACGTATGGGACATATTCAGTTAGTTGTGCCTGTAGCGCATATCTGGTATTTTCGTTCATTGCCGAACAAGATCGGTTATTTGTTGGGGCTGCCTACAAAGAAACTAGACGCTATTGTATATTATGAACGTTATGTGGTTATCCAGCCGGGTGTGAAGGCTGAAGATGGCATTAATAAATATGATTTGCTTTCTGAAGAAGAGTATTTGGATATCTTGGATACACTTCCTAAAGAAAACCAATATTTGGAAGATACAGATCCGAATAAGTTTATAGCTAAGATGGGAGCAGAAGCCATTTATGATCTGCTCTCAACTTTGGATTTGGATGCTTTATCTTATGAATTACGTCATAAAGCAAGTAATGATTCTTCGCAGCAACGTAAGAACGAGGCTTTGAAGCGTCTGCAGGTAGTTGAATCGTTCCGTGCATCTCGCGGACGTAATAAACCTGAATGGATGATTGTACGTATTGTGCCGGTTATTCCTCCTGAACTGCGTCCATTGGTTCCGTTGGATGGTGGCCGTTTCGCTACCTCTGACTTGAATGACTTGTATCGTCGTGTGATTATCCGTAACAACCGTTTGAAGCGACTGATTGAAATCAAGGCTCCCGAAGTGATTTTGCGTAACGAAAAACGTATGTTGCAGGAGGCTGTCGATTCCTTGTTCGATAACTCACGTAAATCAAGTGCAGTGAAGACTGACGCTAATCGTCCATTGAAATCACTGTCCGATAGCTTGAAGGGTAAGCAAGGACGTTTCCGTCAGAACTTGCTGGGTAAGCGTGTTGACTACTCTGCTCGTTCGGTTATCGTTGTTGGTCCTGAATTGAAGATGGGTGAATGTGGTATTCCTAAACTGATGGCTGCAGAGCTTTACAAGCCGTTTATCATCCGTAAGTTGATTGAACGTGGTATTGTGAAGACTGTAAAATCTGCAAAGAAGATTGTAGACCGCAAGGAGCCTGTGATCTGGGATATCTTGGAACATGTCATGAAAGGTCATCCTGTATTGCTGAACCGTGCGCCGACTCTGCACCGTTTGGGTATTCAGGCTTTCCAACCGCATATGATTGAAGGTAAAGCTATTCAGTTGCACCCGTTGGCTTGTACAGCGTTCAATGCCGACTTCGATGGTGACCAGATGGCGGTTCACTTGCCTTTGAGTAATGATGCGATTCTGGAAGCACAGATGTTGATGCTTCAAGCTCATAACATTCTGAATCCTGCTAATGGTGCTCCTATTACTGTGCCTGCACAGGATATGGTACTTGGTTTGTATTATATTACCAAGCTGAGAAAAGGGGCTAAAGGTGAAGGCTTGACTTTCTACGGTCCGGAAGAGGCTTTGATTGCTTATAATGAAGGTAAAGTGGATATTCATGCTATCGTCAACGTAGTGGTGAAGGACTTGGACAAAGATGGCAAAATCGTAGATGTGATGATGAAAGAAACCTCCGTAGGGCGTGTGATTGTAAATGAAATCGTTCCAGCGGAAGTGGGGTACTTGAATACCATTATTTCCAAAAAGTCTTTGCGAGATATCATTAGTGATGTTATCAAAGCTGTCGGTGTTGCACGTGCTTGTGAATTCTTGGATGGTATTAAGAACTTAGGTTACTATATGGCGTTCAAGGGTGGTCTGTCATTCAACTTGGGTGATATTATTATCCCGAAAGAAAAAGAAGAACTGGTAAAACGTGGTAATGAGGAAGTGGAACAGATTATGATGAACTATAATATGGGTTTCATTACTGACAATGAACGTTATAACCAGGTTATCGATACATGGACTCACGTGAACAGTGACCTGTCTGATATACTTTACAAGACGATTAAGAATGATGACCAAGGCTTCAATTCAGTATTTATGATGCTTGATTCCGGGGCCCGTGGTTCTAAAGAGCAGATTCGTCAGTTGTCTGGTATGCGTGGTTTGATGGCAAAACCGCAGAAAGCCGGTGCTGAAGGTGCACAGATTATTGAAAACCCTATTCTTTCAAACTTTAAAGAAGGTTTGTCTGTGTTAGAGTATTTTATTTCTACCCACGGTGCTCGTAAAGGTTTGGCGGATACAGCGTTGAAGACTGCTGATGCGGGATACTTGACCCGCCGTCTGGTAGACGTGTCGCATGATGTGATTATCAATGAAGAAGACTGTGGAACACTTCGTGGTTTGGTTTGTACGGCTTTGAAGAATAACGATGAAGTTATTGCTACTTTGTACGAACGTATTCTAGGACGTGTTTCTGTACATGATATCGTCCATCCTACTACTGGTAAACTGATTGTAGCCGGTGGAGAGGAGATTACAGAGGATATTGCGCAGGAAATCGAGGATTCTCCGATTGAAAGCGTTGAAATCCGTTCGGTATTAACTTGTGAATCTAAGAAAGGGGTATGTGCTAAGTGTTATGGACGTAACTTGGCATCCAGTCGTATGGTTCAGAAAGGTGAAGCAGTCGGCGTAATCGCTGCCCAATCTATTGGTGAGCCGGGTACACAGTTGACATTGCGTACATTCCATGCCGGTGGTATCGCAGGTAATATGGCTGCTAATGCAAGCATTGTGGCCAAGAATAATGCACGTTTGGAATTCGAAGAATTGCGTACGGTAGATACGGTTGATGAAATGGGTGAGGCTGTGAAAGTGGTAGTCGGTCGTTTGGCTGAAGTCCGCTTTATCGATGTGAATACAGGGATTATCCTGTCAACTCATAATGTGCCTTATGGTTCAAAATTATATGCTGCGGACGGTGATATTGTTGAGAAGGGAAAACTGATTGCTAAGTGGGATCCGTTCAACGCTGTTATTATTACAGAGGCTACTGGTAAGATTGAATTCGAGAGTGTGGTTGAAAACGTAACTTATAAGGTAGAGTCTGATGAAGCTACCGGTTTGCGTGAAATTATCATTATCGAGTCTAAGGATAAGACAAAAGTACCTTCTGCCCATATTGTAACCGAGGATGGTAATTTGATCCGTACTTATAACTTACCCGTGGGGGGGCATGTTGTGGTTGAAAACGGTCAGGCAGTGAAAGCTGGTGACATTATTGTGAAGATTCCTCGTGCTGTAGGCAAGGCTGGTGATATCACTGGTGGTCTTCCTCGTGTTACAGAACTGTTTGAGGCTCGTAACCCATCTAATCCTGCTGTCGTTTCTGAAATAGACGGTGAAATTACTATGGGTAAGATTAAGCGTGGTAACCGTGAAATTATTGTCACATCTAAGACAGGTGAAGTGAAAAAGTATTTGGTGAATCTGTCTAAACAAATATTGGTTCAGGAGAATGACTACGTTCGTGCCGGAACTCCGTTATCTGACGGTGCGATTACTCCTGCTGACATTTTGGCCATTAAAGGTCCCACGGCTGTACAGGAATATATCGTAAATGAAGTGCAAGACGTTTACCGTTTGCAGGGTGTGAAGATTAACGACAAACACTTTGAGATTATTGTTCGTCAAATGATGCGTAAGGTAGAAATCGATGAGCCGGGCGATACTCGCTTCTTGGAACAGCAGGTAGTGGATAAGCAAGAGTTCATGGAAGAAAACGATCGTATTTGGGGCAAGAAAGTAGTTGTTGACTCTGGTGATTCTCAGAATTTACAGCCGGGTCAGATTGTTACTGCCCGTAAGTTGCGTGATGAGAACAGTATGTTGAAACGTCGTGATTTGAAGCCTGTTGAGGTACGTGATGCTATTCCTGCTACATCTACTCAGATTCTGCAAGGTATTACCCGTGCCGCTTTGGGAACTTCAAGTTTCATGTCTGCTGCATCATTCCAGGAAACAACGAAAGTTTTGAATGAGGCTGCCATCAATGGTAAGGTTGATAGATTGGAGGGTATGAAGGAGAATGTGATTTGTGGTCACTTGATTCCTGCCGGTACCGGTCAGCGTGAATTCGAAAAGATTATTGTTGGTTCGAAGGAAGAATATGATCGCATTCTTGCTAATCGTAAGAATGTACTCGATTATAGTGAGGTAGAGTAATTTTTAATACATACACTGTAAAAGAGGCTGATTTCTGTTTAAGAAATCAGCCTCTTTAGGTTTATAGTAAATGCTATAGGAAAATTATATAGAATAATCAGTATGTTGTATTATTACAAATAAATGTCTATATTTGTACTCCAACCAAAGAATAGAAGTTGGGGACCTTGAAATTCAGAATATTTTTTTAATGCTAAAGTATAAAATCATGGAAAACGAAAAAAATAACAATCAGTTGCAGATAGAGTTGAAAGAAGAAGTAGCTCAAGGAACGTATGCAAATCTTGCCATTATTACCCATTCCAGTTCGGAATTTATTGTTGATTTTGTGCGTGTAATGCCGGGATTACCTAAAGCTGGAGTGCAGTCACGTATTGTACTGACTCCTGAACATGCAAAACGTTTGATGTATGCATTACAGGAGAATGTTGCAAAATACGAACGTAATTTTGGACCTATTCGAATGCCGGAAGAAATGAATGGGGGAAATAATGGACCGGATGGAAAAACATTCATTCCTCCTATAAGCGGATTTAAAGGGGAAGCATAAGGGCTTTTGTAGCAAAAATAACATAGTAGTCTGTTTTTCAAAAACTTTTTTGAGAAACAGACTATTTTTATTAGTAGAAAGTATTGTTTATTAAAATGTTATTCGTAACTTTGCAGCCCAAAATGTATAGTTTTGGACTTAGTACAGCAAATTAATAAACAATATATAATAATTAAAAATCAAACAAAATGCCTACTATTCAACAATTAGTAAGAAAAGGAAGAGAGGTTTTGGTTGAGAAGAGTAAATCTCCGGCACTGGATTCATGTCCTCAAAGACGTGGCGTTTGTGTTCGTGTGTATACTACTACTCCGAAAAAGCCGAATTCAGCAATGCGTAAAGTTGCTCGTGTGCGTCTGACTAACTCTAAGGAAGTAAACTCTTATATTCCGGGAGAAGGTCATAACTTGCAGGAACACTCAATCGTGTTGGTTCGTGGTGGTCGTGTGAAAGACCTTCCGGGTGTACGTTATCACATCGTTCGTGGTACTTTGGATACAGCAGGCGTAGCTGGTCGTACACAAAGACGTTCTAAATATGGTGCGAAGCGTCCTAAAGCAGGACAAGCTGCAGCTCCTGCAAAAGGAAAAGGAAAGAAGTAAATTGTAACTGAATTCCTGAAACAAAGAATATTAATTTAAGTTTTGGTTTGTTGGAATAAGCTATAAAGGTTGAGTAAATGCTTCAGAGGAAGCGTTGAAGTAAACGGAAAAAGTGCAGCCCCAAACAAAAACATTATTTTGAGAAAAAATGAGAAAAGCAAAACCAAAAAAACGTGTGATCCTTCCGGATCCGGTATTTAATGATCAGAAGGTTTCTAAATTCGTAAATCACTTGATGTATGATGGAAAAAAGAATACATCTTATGAGATCTTCTATGCAGCACTGGAAACAGTGAAAACAAAACTTCCTAATGAAGAAAAATCAGCTTTGGAAATCTGGAAGAAAGCTTTGGATAATGTAACTCCGCAGATTGAAGTAAAGTCTCGTCGTGTAGGTGGCGCTACTTTCCAGGTTCCTACTGAAATTCGTCCTGATCGTAAAGAGTCAATCTCAATGAAAAACTTGATTCTTTTCGCTCGTAAACGCGGTGGTAAATCAATGGCAGATAAACTGGCAGCTGAGATTATTGACGCTTTCAACGAACAGGGTGGTGCTTATAAGCGTAAAGAAGATATGCACCGTATGGCTGAAGCTAACCGTGCATTCGCTCACTTTAGATTCTAATCAAGTAATAATTAATAAGTAAAGGACGAAGATGGCTAAACATGATTTGCATTTGACCCGCAATATCGGTATCATGGCTCACATTGATGCTGGTAAGACAACGACTTCAGAACGTATTTTGTTCTACACTGGCTTGACTCACAAAATTGGTGAGGTGCATGATGGTGCAGCAACAATGGACTGGATGGAGCAGGAGCAGGAACGTGGTATTACTATTACATCTGCTGCTACTACTACTCGTTGGAAATATGCGGGAAATACTTATAAAATAAACTTGATTGACACTCCGGGACACGTTGACTTTACTGCTGAAGTAGAACGTTCTTTACGTGTCTTGGATGGAGCTGTTGCAGCTTATTGTGCGGTTGGTGGTGTTGAACCTCAGTCAGAAACCGTATGGCGTCAGGCTGATAAATACAATGTGCCTCGTATTGGTTACGTTAATAAAATGGACCGTTCTGGTGCTGACTTTTTCGAAGTTGTTCGCCAGATGAAGGATGTATTAGGCGCAAATGCTTGCCCTGTGGTAATTCCTATTGGTGCTGAAGAGAGCTTCAAAGGAGTTGTTGATTTGATCAAAATGAAAGCTATTTTGTGGCACGATGAAACAATGGGTGCAGATTATAGCGTAGAAGAAATTCCGGCGAACTTGGTTGATGAAGCTAATGAATGGAGAGAGAAAATGCTCGAAAAAGTGGCTGAATTTGACGATGCTTTAATGGAGAAATTCTTTGATGATCCTTCTACAATCACTGAAGAAGAGATCTTGCGTGCTTTGCGTGCAGGTACATTGAAAATGGATATCGTTCCGATGTTCTGCGGCTCTTCATTCAAGAATAAGGGAGTTCAGACATTGCTTGACTATGTTTGTGCGTTCTTGCCTTCTCCGTTGGATACACCTGCTATTGTAGGTACTAATCCGACTACAGGAGCAGAGGAAGACCGTAAACCTAGCGAGGATGAAAAAACATCAGCTTTGGCATTTAAGATTGCAACTGACCCCTATGTCGGACGTTTGACTTTCTTCCGCGTTTACTCTGGTAAGGTAGAGGCTGGTTCATATATCTATAACACTCGTTCGGGTAAAAAAGAACGTGTATCACGTTTGTTCCAAATGCACTCAAACAAACAGAATCCTGTAGAGGTGATTGGAGCTGGTGATATTGGTGCCGGTGTTGGTTTCAAGGATATCCGTACAGGTGATACGTTGTGTGATGAAGATGCACCGATCGTATTGGAATCAATGGAATTCCCTGATCCTGTAATTGGTATTGCAGTTGAACCTAAGACTCAGAAAGATTTGGACAAGTTGTCTAATGGCTTGGCTAAACTGGCTGAAGAAGACCCGACATTTACTGTTAAGACTGATGAGCAGTCCGGTCAGACTATTATTTCCGGTATGGGTGAGCTTCATTTGGATATTATTATCGACCGTCTGAAACGTGAGTTTAAAGTAGAATGTAACCAGGGTAAACCTCAGGTTAACTATAAGGAAGCTATCACTAAGACTGTTGAATTGCGTGAAGTTTATAAGAAGCAGTCTGGTGGTCGTGGTAAGTTTGCCGATATCATTGTGGCAATCGGTCCGGTTGACGAAGACTTTACACAAGGTGGTTTGCAGTTTATTGATGAAGTGAAGGGCGGTAATGTTCCTAAGGAATTTATCCCATCAGTTCAGAAAGGTTTCCAGACCGCAATGAAGAATGGTGTGTTGGCAGGGTATCCGCTTGATTCACTGAAAGTAGTTTTGAAGGATGGTTCATTCCATCCGGTTGACTCTGACCAGTTGTCATTCGAGATCTGTGCTATCCAGGCTTACAAAAATGCATGTGCTAAAGCAGGTCCTGTATTGACTGAACCTATTATGAAACTGGAGGTTGTAACTCCTGAAGAAAACATGGGTGATGTTATTGGTGACTTGAATAAGCGTCGTGGTCAAGTAGAAGGTATGGAATCAAGCCGTTCTGGAGCTCGTATTGTAAAAGCTAAAGTACCTTTGGCAGAAATGTTTGGTTACGTAACAGCTTTGCGTACTATTACTTCGGGTCGTGCTACATCGTCTATGACTTATGATCATCATGCTCAAGTTTCCAGCTCTATTGCTAAGGCTGTACTTGAAGAAGTGAAAGGTCGCGTAGACTTAGTATAATAAAAAAAAGCAGGGGCTACGGGTTAGCGAATGACTCTTAATCCGGCCCCACTTTATATTTAATCATTTTTTAATTTAAAATTTAATGAGTCAAAAAATTAGAATTAAACTGAAATCTTACGATCACAACTTGGTAGACAAGTCTGCTGAAAAGATCGTTAGAACAGTGAAGGCAACAGGTGCTATTGTTAGCGGTCCTATTCCATTGCCTACACACAAGCGTATTTTTACGGTAAACCGTTCGACTTTCGTTAACAAGAAGTCACGTGAACAGTTTGAATTGTCTTCTTACAAGAGATTAATCGACATCTATAGCTCAACAGCTAAGACAGTAGACGCTCTGATGAAGTTGGAATTACCGAGTGGAGTTGAAGTAGAAATTAAAGTTTAATGCATTTAAAAATTAACTGAAATGCCAGGATTATTAGGAAAGAAAATCGGAATGACATCCGTTTTCAGTGCTGATGGTAAAAATGTACCATGCACTGTTATCGAAGCTGGTCCTTGTGTAGTTACTCAGATTAAGAGTGTCGAAAAAGATGGCTATGCAGCTGTTCAGGTAGGTTTCCAGGACAAAAAGGAAAAGCATACTACCAAACCTTTGATGGGGCACTTTAAAAAAGCTGGTGTAACTCCGAAGAGACACTTGGCCGAGTTCAAAGATTTTGAAACAGAATTGAATTTAGGAGACGCAATTACTGTAGAATTGTTCAATGACACTGCTTATGTTGATGTTGTTGGTACTTCTAAGGGTAAAGGTTTCCAAGGTGTTGTAAAAAGACATGGATTTGGTGGTGTAGGTCAGACTACTCACGGTCAGCACAATCGTGCTCGTAAGCCGGGTTCTATCGGTGCTTGTTCATACCCTGCAAAAGTATTCAAAGGGATGCGTATGGGTGGTCAACTTGGCGGCGACAGAGTGACTGTTCAAAACTTACAGGTATTAAAGGTTCTTCCGGATCACAACCTTCTTTTGATTAAGGGGTCTGTTCCCGGTTGCAAAGGTTCAATCGTAATAATTGAGAAATAATGGAAGTTAAC
>OLQC01002010.1_pt1 | contig 14483 bp, 8 predicted proteins | sample 1672471 | NCBI WGS metagenome assembly OLQC01 (sample SAMEA3136689, study PRJEB25190) | human gut metagenome | biome: human gut; feature: human-associated habitat; material: faeces | place: Austria | collected 2013
TTCCTCTGCTCCTGGGGCTGTGATACCTGTGCTTACTGTGTGGGAATGCTTATTGGTAAGCATAAGATGGCACCGGTCTTAAGCCCCAAAAAATCCATCGAGGGAGCTGTCGGAGGTGTTCTCGGTGCTGCACTTCTGGGAGCGATTTATGCGGCAGCGACGGGCGCTTATAACCCGAATCCGGCTCATACACCTCTGATTTACGCGATCATCTGTGGTGTGGGAGCACTGGTATCTATGGTGGGAGATCTGGCTGCTTCTGCGATCAAGAGACAGGAAAATATCAAAGATTATGGAACCTTGATCCCCGGTCATGGCGGTATTCTGGATCGGTTTGACAGTGTGATCTTTACTGCACCGGTTATTTACGCACTGGCGATTACTCTAATGTAAAATGATGCATAGGACGTGGAGGAGAGAACATACTATGGAAAAAACAATTGCAATTTTAGGGTCGACCGGTTCTATCGGAACGCAGACTCTGGAAGTAGTAAGAGAAAACCAGGATATCCGGGTGGCCGGTTTGAGTGCAGGAAGCAATATCACTCTGCTGGAAAAACAGATCAGGGAATTTCATCCGTCTCTGGCAGCAGTCTGGGACGAAGAGCAGGCGAAGATCCTGGCAGGAAAAGTTCGCGATCTGGATGTAAAAGTCGTCAGCGGCATGGATGGGCTGTTGCAGCTGGCACAGCTGGAAGAAAGTCAGATCCTGGTCACGGCGATCGTAGGAATGATCGGGATCCGCCCGACTATCGCGGCCATTCAGGCGGGAAAAGATATTGCACTTGCCAATAAAGAGACACTGGTAACGGCAGGGCATCTGATCATGCCGATGGCAAAAGAAAAAGGAGTACAGATCCTTCCGGTGGACAGTGAACACAGTGCAATTTTTCAGGCGATTCACGGAGAGGATAAGAGAGAGATTCATAAATTGCTGATCACAGCATCCGGCGGACCATTCCGTGGAATGAAAGCATCAGATCTTGCACATGTAAAAGTGGAAGACGCACTGAAACATCCGAACTGGGCGATGGGACAGAAGATCACGATCGACTCGGCAACGCTTGTCAACAAAGGACTGGAAGTGATGGAGGCAAAGTGGCTCTTTGACGTGGATCTGGATCATATTCAGGTTGTGGTACAGCCAAAGAGCATCATTCATTCGATGGTAGAATTTGTCGATGGTGCGGTGATGGCACAGCTCGGTACACCGGACATGAAACTGCCGATCCAGTATGCACTGTATTATCCACACAGAAGGTATCTTCCGGGAGAACGGCTGGACTTTAAGACACTGACGGAGATTACGTTTGAGGAACCGGATATGGAGACGTTTCTGGGGTTGCCGATGGCGATGGAAGCATCACGGAGAGGTGGCAGTATGCCGACGGTTTTCAATGCGGCCAATGAGCGGGCAGTTGCAAAATTCCTGCATGGACAGATCGGATTTCTGGATATTTACCGAAGCATCCGGGAGGCCATGGATCGTCACCAGGTGATCGAACATCCGTGTCTGGAAGAAATTCTGGAAACTGAAGCAAAAACCTATGAATGGATGGAAAGCAGGTGGAGTGTTTGAGTAGTATAATCGCTGTTCTGATTCTTGGTATCGTAATTATCGTACATGAGTTCGGACATTTTTTACTGGCAAAGACGAATGGCATCGTGGTGGAAGAATTTTCTGTGGGAATGGGACCAAGGATACTGTCAACGCAGCGGGGAACGACGAGGTATTCACTGAAACTGATTCCTTTTGGCGGTTCCTGTATGATGCTGGGAGAAGATGAAGCGACGCAGGAGCCGGGGTCTTTCGCCAGCAAATCCGTGTGGGCCAGGATCTCCGTCATTGCGGCAGGACCTGTTTTCAATTTTATTCTGGCATTTGTGCTTGCCTTATTTGTTATTGGGTTTAGCGGGGCAGATCCGGCAGTAGCTGGAGAAATTTCAGCAGATAGTGGAGCGTATGAGGCGGGACTTCGTGAAGGAGACCGTATTGTAAAGTTAGACGGTTCCCGAATTTATAATTTTCGGGAGATTTCTCTTTTTAATTATCTACACAAAGATAAAGCGGATGTAGAGGTGACGTATGAGAGGGACGGAAAGCAAAAGACTGTTACAGTTACAAGAAAGAAAACAGAGGCTGGAACCTATGCTTTTGGTATTTCTATGACGGAAGATACAAAGGAAGGAATTATCGGTACGCTAAAATATAGTATTTTAGAGGTAAGGTATCAGATTAAATCCACGTTCCTAAGTCTTAAATATTTGATAACAGGACGATTTAAACTGAATGATCTCTCCGGCCCAGTTGGAATCGTGAATATGATTGGAAACACATATGAGCAGTCTATTGTGTATGGTATTAAGACTGTTGTGCTGAGCCTTCTTAACTTCGCGATTATGCTGAGTGCTAACTTGGGAGTTATGAATCTTTTGCCACTTCCGGCATTAGATGGAGGACGTCTCGTATTTATTATTCTTGAGATGATTCGCAGAAAAAAGGTATCGCCGGAAAAAGAAGGAATGGTTCATTTTGCAGGACTTGTCCTTTTGATGGCATTGATGGTTATTGTTATGGCAAATGATATTAAAAATATCTTTTTCATATAAGTAAAACTAAAAATTATTTAAAAATGTTTATATCTTTGAATAGCTATAGGATGTAAATAAACACACAGATAAACTTATCTTGCGCTATCCTGGCTGATTTATTTGGTTTATTCCGCAGGAAAGAGAAAGTATAAGTGAGGAAAAGAGGCTGTTGCAGCTATGTTTTGACAAAGAGAATCATACTTTTATTTAAAAGAAAATTCTCACAGTTTGAAGAGATGCATCAGGCTCTTTTCTGGCAATAGTGAGAAATAAGAAGAGGAGTATATATAATGTACAGAGAACATACAAAGGAAGTAAGAATTGGCAATCGTGTAATTGGAGGCGGCAATCCGATTTTAATTCAGTCTATGACAAACACAAAGACAGAAGATGTGGAAGCAACAGTGGCACAGATTTTGGAGTTAGAAGCGGCAGGTTGCGATATTATCCGTTCTACAGTACCTACTTTAGAGGCGGCGAAGGCACTTGGCGAGATTAAAAAGCGGATTCACATCCCAATCGTGGCAGATATACATTTTGATTATCGTATGGCGATTGCTGCCATTGAGAATGGAGCAGATAAGATAAGAATTAATCCGGGTAATATTGGTTCGGCAGAAAGAGTAAAAGCGGTAGTTGATAAGGCAAAGGAATATAATATACCTATCCGTGTCGGAGTAAATAGCGGTTCTTTAGAAAAAAATATTGTAGAAAAGTATGGAAAAGTAACCGCAGAAGGATTAGTGGAGAGTGCATTGGATAAAGTAAAAATGATAGAAGACATGGGATATGATAATCTCGTTGTCAGCATTAAGTCCTCTGATGTTTTAATGTGTGCAAAGGCACATGAATTATTAGCACCGAAATGTCCGTATCCGCTTCATGTAGGAATTACCGAAGCAGGTACATTATTCCGTGGGAATATCAAATCTGCAATTGGTCTTGGTATTATTTTAAATCAGGGAATTGGTGATACGATCCGCGTTTCTCTTACAGGAAATCCTGTGAATGAGATTGCTTCTGCAAAGCAGATTTTAAAGACGTTAGGACTTCGTAAGGGTGGAGTAGAAGTCGTATCCTGTCCTACCTGTGGAAGAACTAATATTGATTTGATCGGTCTTGCTAATGAAGTAGAAAAAATGGTTACAGAATTTGATGATTTAGATATCAAGGTTGCCGTAATGGGCTGTGTGGTAAATGGACCGGGAGAAGCCAAAGAGGCAGATATCGGGATCGCAGGAGGAAAAGGTGAGGGTCTTTTGATAAAGAAAGGACAGGTTGTTCGCAAACTGCCGGAAAGTGAATTGTTGTCTACATTAAGGGAAGAACTTGCACACTGGAATGACAAAGCAGACGAATAGCAATTATAGAATGGGAGCATAGGAGGATTCATGGCACTAAGATTAATTACAGGAAGAAGCGGACAGGGAAAAACGGAATATCTGGTGCAGGAAGTAATCCGCCTTTCCATGGAAAATCCGCAGCAGAAATATTATGTAATCGTACCAGAGCAGTTCAGTCTTGAGATGCAGAGAAAAATGGTAAAGAAACATCCAAGACATGGCTTTTTTAACATAGATGTACTGAGTTTTCATCGGCTTGCCTATCGTATTTTTGACGAATGTGGGTATCAGCCGGGAGAAATCCTTGAAGATTTAGGAGTATCCATGATGCTTCGAAAGATTCTTTCGGAAGGTGAGAATAATTTTCTTTATTTTAAAAAAAGTATGAAAAAGGCAGGCTTCATTGATGAGTTAAAGTCTATGTTAATGGAGTTTATCGGATATGGGGTAACCTGGGAGCAGGTAGAGGAAGTTTCTGAGAAACTCGGAGAGAATAAAGCTCTTTCTAACAAATGCAAGGAACTTGGCAGAATTTATGAACATTTTGATAAAGCGATAGAGGGAAGATTTATGGTAACAGAACAGATACTTGATGTTGCCAGAGAATTTGCCAAAGAAGCTCCAATGCTTACGAATGCAGTATTTTATTTTGATGGATTTGCAGGATTTACCCCGGTTCAGCTGGCATTTTTAAAGGAATTATTAAAGGTTGCGGGGCAGATTAACGTGACAATAACAATTCCAGAATTTGTGCCCGGACAAAGGGGAATGCCTGAGGATTTATTCACTTCCAGTAAGAAGACAGGGGATGCGCTGCTAATGCTCTGTCAGGAAAATATGCAGGAAGTAGAAGAGGTCGTAAAGCTTGACACACCAGTTTCTCCAAGATTTATAAATAATCCGGAACTTGCATTTTTAGAAAAAAATCTATTTCAAAATAGCCGGAAGATTTATTCAAAGAAGATAGAACGAATCCATATGACAGTGTGCCATAATCCAGATGGAGAGGCAGACTATGTTATGCACAAAATAGAGCAGCTTGTAAGACAAAAAGGTTACCGCTATCGCGATTTTGCAGTGCTTTCAGGAGATGTGGCCGATTATGCCTCTGCATTTAAACGAAAGGCAGCTATTTTAAATATTCCGGTATTCGAGGATACGAAAAAGAAAGTCTCCTATCATTCAGGAGTTGAGGCAGTTCGCTCCCTCTTTCATCTTGCACAGATGGAATATTCTTATGAGAGTGTGTTCCGTTATCTGAAGTCTGGAATGTCTAATCTTATAGATGAAGATGCTGATTATCTGGAAAATTATGTGTTGTATGCAGGTGTTAGGGGATATTCCATGTGGAAGAAGCCATTTTACAGGAGACTCAAGAATAAAGACGAGGCAGCGATAAAAGCACTTCTTCTTTTACAGGAGAAATTCATGGAAGAAACGGAAAACTTCTGTTCAGTCATGCGGGATAAAGAGGCTAGTGTAAGAGACAAAATAGAAGTATTGTATCATACGATGGTAAAGCTTTCTTTTGAGGAGAAGCTCAAAAATCAGGCGCAAAAAGCGGAGGAAAACAGTGACTTTGTAAAAGCTGCTGAGTATAGGCAGTTATATGACCTCTTACTGTCGCTCATGGATAAAATTGTAATGATTTTCGGTGAGGAAAAGATGGCGGTAAAGGAACTTGCAGAAATTGTGGATGCGGGTCTTGATGCGCTGGGTCTTGGTGTTGTTCCACTGACAATGGATCAGGTGGTTCTAGGTGATTTAAAGCGTACCCGTCTGCATGAAGTAAAGGTGCTGTTTATCACAGGAATGAACGATGGGAAGATACCGCCGAATATAGAGGACAGAGGACTTCTCAGTGATGAGGAAAAAGAAGTTTTAAAAAATTGTGGTATTTCTTTATCACAGAGCCTGCTAGAACAGTCGATGGAAGATGAATTTTATATGTACATGGCATTTGCCAAACCAACAGATGAATTATATTTTTCTTATTCTGTGACAGATAGTGACGGTTCGGCATTGCGGCCTTCACTTCTTCAGAAAAATATAAGCCAGCTTTTCCCAAAGTTGAAGAGAAAACAGTATCCAGAAGAGGAGCGAAGATATTACTTTAATCTGGAGGACAGTCGGGAATTTCTGATAGAAAGTTTTCTTCAGGCAAAAACAGAACCCGAGAAAGTACGGAAGAACAGGGCTTTTGTTATGCTGGCAAAGTACTGGTTAGAGCAGAGTGAGGGAAGGAAAGAACTGGAAAAATATGGACATTGGATTGAAAATGCATATCAGGAACCAGAACTTTCAGAAGAATTGCTGGAGCAGCTTTACGGAAAGGAACTTTCAGGAAGTGTAACAAGGTTAGAGCGATTTGCAGCCTGTCCATATCAATATTTTTGTATTTATGGTCTGGAACTAAGAGAAAGAGAAGAATATAAGATTCGTCCTATAGATCTTGGTAATCTTTTTCATAAGGCATTGGAGTGTTTTTCCAGAAAGGTAAAAGAGTCGGAATATAGCTGGAAGAATATCCCGGATGAAGTGCAGGAACAATATATTTCAGAAGCGCTGCATACAGCGATGGATGAGAATCTGAGTGATGTGTTCCAGAGTTCTTCTCGAAATCAGTACAAAATAAAAACAGTAGAGAGAATTATGAAAAGGACAATTCAGGTTCTGCGCGTCCATTTGAAAAACAGCCAGTTCGAACCAGATAGATTTGAGCTTAGTTTTGGAAAAAACAAAAAGTTAAAAGAGGCGGAAGTCCCGCTCGAAGATGGAAGAAAGATGTTTTTGCAGGGTGTGATTGACAGGGTAGATACCTGCGAGGATGATGATGAGATTCTTATGAAAGTCATCGACTACAAGTCTGGAATGAAAAAGTTTGAATTGGAAGACTTTTATTATGGACTGGAGATGCAGCTTGTCATTTACATGAATGCAGCGGAAGAAATTTATAAAGAAAATGAACAAAATCCCGATAATAAACCTGTTGTTCCTGCCGGAATCTTCTATTATCAGTTACAAGACCCAATTATAAAGGCAGATTATGCAGAAGAAAGCGAACTTCTTAAAAATTTCCGACTGTCTGGCATGGCAAATAGTGATGCGGATATACTGAGTAAGTTAGAAGAGGGCAGTGATGGTTTTGTATCTATGCCGATTCGTCTGAAAAAGTCTGGAGAACCATATAAAAATTCTCCAGTGATGAGTACGCAGGACTTTCATTATATGGGAGCTTATGCCCGGAAAAAGGCGGCAGAATTAGGCGAGAGAATTTATAAAGGAGAGATTCATCCAAGACCGTACAGAAATAAAAAAGGAACAGCCTGTGATTACTGTCCTTTCGCAGATGTCTGTGGATTTGATCCGAAGCTGCCAGGTTATGAGTACCAGAGTTTCCAGGGAATGTCTGTGGAGGAAGTCTTAGAAAAAATCAGAGAGGAGGGAGAATAGATGAATTACACAAAAGAGCAGGAACAGGCCATATTTTTAAGGGATAAAAATATCATGGTATCTGCTGGAGCTGGTGCGGGTAAGACAAGAGTTCTTGTAAGCCGTATGGCGGAACTTATTATGGATGAGAAAAATCCTGTAGAGGCCGATCGGTTTCTTGTTATGACATTTACGAACGCTGCGGCAGCAGAAATGAAAGAGCGTATTAGTTTGGATTTAGAAGAACGTCTGGCAAAAGATCCGGAGAATCACTATTTAAGGAAGCAGATTCGAAAGATAAGACAGGCAGATATTTCAACAGTACACAGCTTTTGTAATCATTTAATTCGTACACATTATAATGAACTTTCTATTGACCCTTCCTTTCGAATCGGGGAGGAAGGAGAGTTGTTCTTACTCCGCCAGCAGGCAATAGAACAATTGTTAGAGGAGGCATATGCTTCTGGAAGGGAAAGTTTTGTGAAGTTTGCAGAGTCGTATGCACCAGGAAAAAGTGATAAGGTTTTAGAAGAACTGGTAGGAGACTTATATCGCTTCTCTCGCAGTTTCCCCAATGCTTCTTTCTGGTTTGAAAAGACAAAGCAGGAAGCATTGCAGCTTGCAGAGGCAAAAGAGTGGGACAATTCCCCAGCAGTAATGCTTATTTTCTTAAAAGCGAAAAAGGAACTTTTGCAGGAAAAAGAAGCGCTGTCAAAGCTGTTAAAGAATATAGCAGGGGAAGAAGTTCCAGAAAAATACGGTGTTCTTTTACAGGATGTATCAGAGTATGTGGAGGCACTTTCACAGACAGAAAGTTATGATGCTTATTATATGGTATTATCTCGTGGGTCTGTACCGGCCTTTCCAAGAGCGACAAAGAAAGATAAGGAATGGGCAGATTATGAGATAGTAAAAGAATGGCACCAGGAGGTAAAAGAACTGCTGCAAAAGCAAAAAGAAACAGTATTTACTGCTCCGGCAGAAGAACTGCAAAGAGAGGCAGCAGGTATTTATCCTCTTTTAGAAGAATATATTGTGCTTGCACAGCGTTTTGAAGAGATTTATCTTGCATATAAAAAAGAAAAAAATGTATATGATTTTGATGACCTGGAACATTTTGCACTGGAACTCCTGGTAGATCATTATGATAAGGGAGGACAGGCCTATCCTTCCGAAACAGCAAAAACATTAGCAAAAAAGTATAAGATGATTTTTGTAGATGAATATCAGGACACGAATCTTGTGCAGGAAACAATTTTAGAAATGTTATCAGAAAAAGATAATAATACATTATTCACTGTAGGAGATGTAAAGCAGAGCATTTATCGGTTCCGCCAGGCAAGACCAGATTTGTTTTTAAGAAGAAATGAAAAATATCATAATGAGGAAGAGGGAGTTTCTATCGAACTTCGAGATAATTTCCGAAGTGCACCGGGAGTACTTTGTTTTACAAACTATGTATTTTCCCGTTTGATGGAAAGAGATTTTGGTGGTGTAGACTACAATGAAGAGACAGCTCTTCGTGCTGGTGAGGGTGGCCCAATGCTGGAAGATAAAGAAACTTCGGAACTACTATTCTTTGTAAAAGACAGTGTCCAGACCTTAGAGGAAGCACCGGAAGATGTAGTGACGGAGACGGCTCTTATCACAAAAAGAATACAGGAACTGATAGAAGAAGGATATCATTACGGAGATATTGTAATACTTTTGCGTTCAGGAGCCGGAAGAATGGAGCCAATGGCGGAGTTTTTAGAGAAGAATGGAATACCGGTAAGCTGTGAAAACAAAACAGGATATTTTCATACAAGGGAGATTACGATTATACTGAATTATCTTTCTGTGGTAGATAATGTGTATCAGGATATCCCGATGGCTTCGGTCATGCTTTCTTCTATTGGAGGTTTTACGGAGGAAGAACTGACTAAACTTAGAATTCTCGTAAGAGAGCCAATGAGAGAGCAATATACTTTGTATGACCTTATGTGCCTGTATTTGCAGGAAGGAGCAGAAGAAAAACTACGAGCAAAAATTCAGCATTTTTATAAAGATTTACAATATTTCCGCGAGCAGAAAAAGGGGCAGCCATTGGGAGTGCTGTTATGGGATATTTATCAGAGAACTGGTTTTTACTATGATGTACAGTTAATGCCGGATGGGGCAAAACGAAAAGAGAATCTTCTGATGCTCTTAAAGAAAGCAGAAGATTACGAAAAAACGGTATTTAAAGGATTATTTTACTTTAATCGATATATGGAGCAGCTCAAGTCTTACGAAATTGAGATGGGTGAGGCAGGAAGCGGAACAGAGAATGAAAATGTTGTAAAAATTATGACAATCCATAAGAGTAAAGGTCTGGAATTTCCAGTAGTATTCGTCAGTGGATTATCGAAAAAGTTTAACCGGATGGATTTGACTAAACCGATGCTCTGTCATCCAGAACTGGGAATTGGAATGGAATGTGTCAATATCACATTGCGATTCCATCATCCGTCGCTTATGAAAAAGGCGATTCAGGAAAAAGTGTGGAAAGATACTTTAGAAGAAGAAATGCGTATTTTATATGTGGCGATGACAAGGGCAAAGAGAAAGCTGATTCTTACAGGAACAATAAAGGCACAGGACTTAGAAGCAGGACTTAGGCTCCAAATAAATACACAGAAGTGGAGAGCGACAAGCGCTATGGACTGGCTTCTTCCTATACTGGCAGATCAATTTCGGAGTACACAGTCGGAAAAGTCAGAAGAGAGGGAAGGTTTTTTGAAAAATCAGGAGACGCAGAAACAGGCGCACTCTGAGGGAGTAACTGCCAGCTGGCTTAAGGCAAGACTGGTTAACTGGGAAGAAATCCTTCCATTTTTTGAGAAGGAAAGGAAACAGGAAGAAGAATTTTCTTATCAGACTTTTATGGACACGGTTGTGATTCCAGCAGATGTATCTATGGTGGAACAATCATTTTCTTATGAATATCCAAATCGTGACGCAACAAAGTGGAAAAGAAAGTATTCTGTTTCTGAGTTAAAGACACTTTCTCAGACCACATTGCCAGAAGAAGAATCATCCATTATGCTGCCAGAACAAAATAACTTTGAGGAAGAAGTTAAGATGCCGGAATTTTTAAAAGAAGAAAAGTCTGAGATTGCAGCAACTGCCAGAGGAACGATTATCCATAAGATTATGGAATTACTTCCTTTTGGACAGATTCAGACGAAAAAGCAGCTTTTTGAATGGATAGATGCATTGAAAGGCACATATCCTGAATCAGAAAAGATTTCTGCAAAGTGGTTATACAGGGCGATAGAAGCGTTTCTTTTCTCTGAAATAGGAGAAAAATTATCTCAAATGGACAGACAGGGAAATTTGAGAAAGGAACTGCCATTTACAGTCGGGCTTCCCGTTTCATTAATGAATGCAGATACGCAGGCAGAAGATACTGTTGTTGTACAGGGAATTATTGATATATGCGGAGAGGCAGAAGAGAGTTTGTGGCTCATTGATTATAAGACGGACCGGATAAAAGAAGGGGAGGAGAGTCTGCTTCTTGACCGATATGGGAATCAGATGTTATATTATAAAGCAGCCCTTGAACAGATTTTAGGAAAGAGGGTTAGCGAGAGTTATTTATATTCTTTTTCTCTGAAAAAGTTTATTCCCGTGAATTTACAGGAAAGAAGTGGAGAGAATGCGTAAGTTTTTAAAATTTTTATCACAGCGTATTGTTATCGTAACTTTTCTTATCTTTTTACAAATTATGTGGTTTGTCGGAATGTTTCTAAAAGTGACTTCCTACAGTCAGTATATTACTGCGGCATTTAAAATACTGAGTATTTTAGTAGTGATATACATTATGAATCGAAGTGACAACCCGTCTGTTAAGCTGGGCTGGATTGTTGTTATTTTGCTGTTTCCACTTTTTGGAGGACTTTTGTATCTGACGATTGGAGGAAAGCAGCCGATATCCCATCTTCGTAGGAAGTTAGAGCCAATGATCGAAGAAAGTGCAAGACATTTAAAGGCTGACCCGAAGATAGAGCAGGAGTTGAAAGAAAAGGACGGCAGTACGGCTTCGCAGATTTACTATCTGGAGCACCAGTCAGGATTTCCCGCTTACAAAGACTCAAAGGTGGATTATTATCCATCAGGTGAAGACTGCTTTAAAGTAATGGCTGAAGAATTGAGAAAGGCGAAGGAATACATTTATCTGGAATATTTTATTATAGAAGAGGGTATCATGTGGAATACCATTCTGGATATTTTGGAAGAAAAGGTTAAAGAGGGAGTAGATGTCAGAGTTATGTACGATGATGTTGGCTGTATCTTTAACTTACCGTCACATTATGCGGATTTCCTTCGCAAAAAAGGAATCAAATGTATTGTATTTAACCGTTATATTCCTATTTTCTCTACGGTATTTAATAACAGAGACCATCGTAAGATTCTTGTTATTGATGGGGATGTTGCGTTTACCGGCGGAATTAATTTTGCAGATGAATATATTAATGAAAAGCAGCGTTTTGGATACTGGAAAGACAATGGTGTGCGGATAACAGGTAAAGCGGTTTACAGCATGACTCAGATGTTTTTGCAGATGTGGAATGCCTTTGCATTAGAAAAAGATAAACTGGATTATGAGAAATTTTGTTTGGAAGATGTGAGGCCGCTTGCTAAAGAAGAAAGAGGAATCGTTCTTCCCTATTCAGACCATCCATTAGATTCGGAGTTTGTTGGAGAAAGTGTATATATCAACTTAATCAACAGTGCACAGAAGTATATATATTTCTTTACGCCGTATCTGATTATTGATAATGAAGTGGTTACCGCGTTAATCCTTGCAGCAAAAAGAGGGGTTGATGTTCGGATTATCACACCGGGAATTCCGGACAAAAAGATGATATTTCTGGTAACGCAGTCTTATTATCCACAGCTTGTAGAGGGCGGTGTACAGATATTCCAGTACCGGCCAGGATTTGTTCATGCAAAGTGTGCGGTATGCGATGATAAGATTGCTACAGTAGGAACGATTAATCTTGATTACCGCAGTTTGTATCTGCATTTTGAAAATGGACTTTTCTTATATAATAATGATACTGTTATGGATATAAAGAAAGATATATTAGATACATTAGAAGATTGTAATCGTATTATGCCGGAGATGTGTAAGAAAAATATGTTTTTCCTGCTCCTACAGGGAATACTGCGAATTTTTGCACCATTATTATAAAATGTTAGAATACAATGGGGGAATTTTACGGTATATTTGCTGTGGATTTCTTATAAAAAACGAGGAAAGATAAATGGGAAGCTACGAAAATTTTGCGAGAGTTTATGATGAACTCATGGATAACGTGCCCTATGAAGAATGGGCAGATTTCATTTTGGCAATTTTAAAGAAAAATAAAATAACAGATGGACTTGTATTAGAGCTTGGATGTGGAACCGGGAAGTTGATGTCACTTCTTGGAAATGCTGGATTTGATATGATTGGTGTAGATAATTCGGTAGATATGCTTCAAATAGCCAGAGAAAAAACATCCCCGGAGTTTTTGTATCTTTTACAGGATATGAGAGAATTTGAGCTGTATGGTACGGTGAAGGCGGTTGTATCCGTGTGCGACAGTGTAAACTACATTACAGAAAAAGAAGATCTGACAGAAGTTTTCCGTCTGGTAAATAATTATCTTGACCCGAAAGGACTCTTTATATTTGATTTCAATACGGATTATAAATATCGTGATATGATTGGGGAGACAGTCATTGCAGAAGATCGGGAAGACGTAAGCTTTATCTGGTTTAATGAGTACGATGAGGAAAGTCAGTTAAACGATATTGATTTGAAAGTGTTTGTGCAGGAAGACGGAGATCGTTATCGGAAGTTTCAGGAAGAACATATCCAGAGAGGATATTCTTTACAAGAAATAAAGCAGATGTTAGAAGAAAGCGGCCTTGTATTTTTACAGGCATTTGATGAATACAGCAATCAGGAACCACGGACAGACAGTGGGCGTATCGTAGTGGTTGCACAGGAAAATGGAAAAGAGAAACAGGAGGAAACGGAATGAGTGATTATATTATAAGAGGAATGGCAGCAGATAAACAGGTACGTTTTTTTGCTGCTAATACAAAAGACTTAGTAGAAAAAGCAAGACGGATTCACAATACAAGCCCTATCGCAACGGCTGCACTTGGAAGATTGATGACCGGAACAGCGATGATGGGAAGTATGTGTAAGAATGACAGTGATATTGTTACCGTACAGATTAAAGGAGACGGTCCTATGCGAGGACTTGTTGTAACTTCTGATGCAAAGGCAAGAGTAAAAGGATATGTTTACAATAAAGACGTTATGCTGCCACCGAATGCACAGGGCAAGCTTGATGTAGGTGGAGCAATCGGAAATGGTGTTCTTACTGTAATTAAAGATTTAGGTTTAAAAGAGCCATATTCTGGTCAGACGAACCTGATAACAGGAGAAATTGCAGAGGATTTAACCTATTACTTTGCTTCTTCTGAACAGATTCCTACTTCCGTAGCATTAGGTGTTCTTATGAATAAGGAGAATACCGTAAGGCAGGCAGGTGGATTTATGATTCAGATGATGCCTTTTGCAAGTGATGAAGTAATTACTGCATTAGAAGAGAGATTAAAAGATTTTACTTCAGTAACCTCTCATCTTGACAGAGGAGAGACACCGGAAGATATGATGGCAGAATTATTTGAAGGAATGGATATGACGATTGAAGATAAGATTCCTACAGAATTCTACTGTAACTGTTCGAAAGAGAGAGTTTCAAGAGCGGTAATCAGTGTCGGCAAAAAAGAACTGGCAGATATGATCGAAGAAGGAAAACCAATTGAGGTAAACTGTCATTTCTGTAATTCCCATTATAACTTTAGTGTAGAAGAATTAGAGGAAATGTTAAAGGCTGCAAGATAACCTGCAGCCTTTCAAATCTGATATAATACATATGATAAAGAGTTCTCTATGCTTCCTCTGCTTCGTCATGTGAGTGGAACTTCAGTGGAATATATCCACGACGAACCTTTGTCTGAGAGGAAGGTTTCGCTTCTTCTTTTTCTACTGGAACAAACTCTTCTAAATCATCAAGATCGGAATCAAAG
>OLQC01002011.1_pt1 | contig 14482 bp, 11 predicted proteins | sample 1672471 | NCBI WGS metagenome assembly OLQC01 (sample SAMEA3136689, study PRJEB25190) | human gut metagenome | biome: human gut; feature: human-associated habitat; material: faeces | place: Austria | collected 2013
ATTCAGCTGCTGTAAGTCCTGTTTTATTAACTTTAACTATAGCTAAATCAAGTTGTGAATCATACCAATAAACTTGACCATCTACTGTACTACCATCGTTAAATAATACACTTACTGTTTTCGCTTTGCCATCAGAAATAACATGTGAATTTGTAAGTATATATCCATTTGAATCAACTATTATACCAGTTCCTACACCAGTTGATTCAGTTGGCATAGAAAACATATTATCGCTACTTATTGTAGTAGTTGTTATACCTACTACTGAAGGTTTTGCTTTCTCACTTACGGCTTGATACACATTTGTGCTCTTATCACTACTAACGACTATTTTAGAACTTGTTCCTTGACTTGTACTTGTTGTTCCATTTAGTATTCCCGTTTTATTTACAATTACAACGGTTAATAGTGAACTTAAAACTGAGCATATTATTGCTACAATTACAATTAAACTAATACTTTTTTTCTTTGACATAATATATCCTCCTATATTTATAAGATTTACTTAATCAATCTCTATTATTAACATTTAAAATAAATCTTTTTTAATATTTATTATCTTTTCTATGATTTTATTATATTATCGAAATCTTAAATTAAACTTAAATAAGTCCAAAAGTTTTTATAAAATAAAAAATCCAAATAAAATGATTTTCTCACTCTACTTGGATTTTATTCTAAAAATATATCTTATAATCTTTTTTCTAATTCTTCTTTTTCTTTCTCGTAACCTGGTTTTCCAAGTAATGCAAACATATTTTTCTTATATGCTTCAACACCTGGTTGGTTAAATGGATTAACTCCTAGTAAGTATCCACTTAAACCACAAGCTTTCATGAAGAAGTAAGCCATATATCCAAAGTTATATATGTCTAGTTTTTCTATGTTTAATATCATATTTGGAACTTGGCCATCATTATGAGCTAATACAGTTCCTTGTAATGCTTTATGATTTACATAATCTACTCCTTTACCAGCTAAGTAGTTTAATCCATCTAAATCAGCTTCATCAGATTCTATTATTATATCTTTTCTGGCTTGTTCTACATTGATTACTGTTTCGAATAATATTCTCTTCCCATCTTGAACATATTGTCCCATAGAGTGTAAGTCAGTTGAGAAATCTACTGATGCTGGGAATATACCTTTTTGGTCTTTTCCTTCACTTTCTCCATATAATTGTTTCCACCATTCACTTACATAATGTAATGTTGGTTCATAGTTAACTAGTAACTCTATATCTTTGCCTTTTCTATGTAATATATTTCTTATTACTGCATACTGATATGCGTAGTTATTGTCTATAACATCAGTAGAGAAGTCTTCTCTAGCATCAGCCATACCTTTCATCATTTCATCTATATCAAGTCCTGCAGCTGCAATTGGAAGTAGACCAACTGCTGACATCACTGAGAATCTTCCTCCAATATCATCTGGTATAACGAAAGTTTCGTATCCTTGTTCATCTGCTAGTTGTCTAAGAGCTCCTCTTTTTGCATCTGTTGTTGCATATATTCTCTTAGCAGCTTCTTCTTTTCCATATTTCTTTTCTAATATGTCTTTGAATATTCTAAATGCTATTGCTGGTTCTGTAGTAGTACCAGATTTTGAAATTACATTTACAGAAACATCTTTACCTTCTATTAATTCTATTAAATCAGCTAAATAAGAAGAACTTATGCTGTTTCCTACAAAGTAAACTTCTGGTGCATTTCTTTTTTCTTTTGATAAACTATTTCTGAAAGTGTGAGAACACATTTCTATAGCCGCTCTTGAACCTAAATAAGATCCCCCAATCCCTATTACTAGTAATACATCTGAGTCAGATTTGATTTTTTCTGCTGCTTTTTTTATTCTTGCAAACTCATCCTTATCATAATCAACTGGCCAGTTTATCCATCCTAAAAAATCGTTTCCTAAACCAGTTCTTTCATGAAGTGAATTATGAGCAACTGTTACATATGGTTGCATCGCATCAATTTCGGATTTGTCTAAAAACCCCAAAACTTTACTATAATCTAAATTTAATTTAGCCATTCCTGTTATCCCTCTCTTTTTAAAGTTATTTATTATTTACATTTTAATCTTCTAATCACCTAAATTATACCATACATCTTATATATAAAAAATATCAAAAATATATTATTTTTTTTCATTTATAAAATTATCGATAGTAAAATTATTTATGTGTCTTTGAAAACGATATCACATAATATTATGTAATTACAAATGATATATTTTTCCTATTTATGATACAAAGAATTTCAAAAAGCATTCAGTTGATTATAATTTCTTATATGATATAAAAAAACACCTTGAAAAATAGATTTTTCTATAATTCAAGGCGTTTTTTATTTTATATAAAATTTAATTATTTGTCGTTTGTTTTTTGTTGTATAACTTTTTCAGCTATATTTGCTGCATGGTCTGAAATTCTTTCTAAGTTTGCTAGTATCTCAAAATAGATAATACCATTATCTATGCTACAAAGATTATTATTTAATCTTCTCATGTGATTTACTCTACATGACTCTTCCATTATATCAACTTGTTCTTCCATTTTTATAACTTTACAAGCTAAATTAACATCAGATGTAACCATAGATTCTAATGCATAACTATAAGATGCAATAACTTTGTTATACATATCACTTATTTCATTTTGACCTTGTTCTGAGAAATAAACTTGACCATCTATAGCTGATTGTGCGATTTCTGCTAAGTTTTCAGCATGGTCACCGATTCTTTCTATATCATTCACTGTGTTGAATAATGTGTCTACAGTTTCTCTATCTTCTTCACTTAATGGTGCTTTAGATAGTTTTAAAAGGTAGTTTAATATTGTTTTTTGTAATTGATTTATTGATTTCTCTTGTTTGAAACATCTCTCAATTCCTTCAGAAGATGCTTCTAATATACCTTCCATAGCATAATCAACACTATCTCTAGCTTTTTCACCCATTCTAGCTACTTCTTTTATCGTACTAGCTAAAGCTATTGGTGGAGTTTGAATCATTCTGTCATCTATATATTTGATTACTCTTGATTCATCTTCTTCAAGCTCATCTTCTTTGTCTGGAACAATTCTCATCGCTAATTTAACTATTAATTTATTACATGGTAATAATAAAATTGTTGAAACTATGTTAAATATAGTATGTACGTTAGCTATTTGTCTTGCTACATTACCTGGATCAAGTGATACAACGAATTTGACAACTATACCATTTAATAAGATTAAGAATATGATTGTTCCTAATATATTAAATATTAAATGTATCATTGCTGCTCTTTTAGCATTTTTATTTGCACCAATACTTGATATTAATGATGTTACACAAGTTCCTATATTTTGTCCATATAATATAGGTAATGCTGATGAAAGTGGAACTAATCCTTGAGATGCTAAAACTACAAGCATCCCCATAGCAGCTGATGAACTTTGGATTATAGCTGTTATCCCAAATCCAAGAAGAAGACCTAGTATTGGATATCTTCCGAATGTAGATAATAAATCTGTAAATCCTTTATATTCAGCCAGTGGACTTACTGCTAATTTCATTGATTCCATACCTGTAAATAATAGACCAAAACCTATAAACACTTCTCCAACTTGTTTATATTTTTCATTTCCTGCAAACAGATATAATAATATACCTATTCCTAATGCAAGTGGTGCCATTCCAGTTAAATCAAACGATACAATTTGCGCAGTTACTGTTGTACCTATATTGGCACCCATGATTACCCCAACTGCTTGTGGAAGACCCATTAACCCTGCATTAACAAAACCTACAACCATTACTGTTGTAGCACTAGAACTTTGTATAACTGCTGTTACAACAGCTCCAAGAAGAACACCCATAAAGATGTTTTTCGTCAATAGTTCAATAATTTTTTTCATTTTCGATCCAGCTACTTTTTCTAGCGATTCCCCCATAAGGTTCATACCATATAAAAATAAACCTAGACCTCCTAAAAGACTTATAACAATTTGCACTTTATTCCTCCTTAAGTAAGTAATTTATATTTGTATTCTACTTCTATTCATATTTAAGTACATGTCTATTTTATAATGTTATAAATATAAACTTCAATACTTTTTTTATGCTTTGTTAATTTCTTAATATAAACTTAACATTAAAATTACATATATTTCCTTATTTTTATATATAATTCCATTTTTTACCATAAAGTTGAAATTTAATTTGTCTTATTGTATTTTTGAATAATTTTCAATTATTTTTTCAGCACATTTTATACCATCTACAGCAGCAGTTACTATACCACCGGCATACCCTGCTCCCTCTCCACATGGATATAATTTTTCTAAGCTTACAGATTCTAGAGTTTCTTCATCTCTAACTATTCTAATAGGAGCAGATGATCTAGTCTCTACGCCAGTTAAAACAGCATCATGCATTGCAAATCCCTTTAATTTATTATCTAATTTTGGTAAAGCTTCTTTCATTGTTTCGCATACGAAATCTGGCAGACATTCTCTTAAATCTGCAAATTTGTATCCTGGTTTATATGATGGTTTAACTTTACCTAACTCTGTTGTAACTTTATCCTGTAAAAAATCTCCTACTAACTGAACTGGTGCATTGTAATTTCCTCCACCTAATTCAAACGCTAATCTTTCGTATTTTCTTTGGAATTCAACACCTGCTAACGGATGGTCACTTCCGAAATCAGAAGGTTTTACATTTACTAAGAATGCACTATTTGCATTTTCTTTATCCCTAGCATGTTCACTCATACCATTTGTTACAACTTCACCTTCTTCTGAGGCTGATGCAATTACAGTTCCTCCTGGACACATACAGAATGTATATGCTGTTCTTCCATTAGAAGTATGCTCAATCAATTTATAGTCAGCAGCACCTAATCTAGGATGGTTATAAAACTCTTTATATTGAGATTCATTTATAAGAATTTGTGGGTGCTCTATTCTAGCACCTATGGCAAATGGCTTTTGATTTATTTTTATTCCATTTTCATGTAACATTTCATAAGTATCTCTTGCACTATGGCCTATAGCTAATACAACTATATTTGTTTCTATCATTTCCTCATCATTAACTATAACTGATTTTATTTTTGAGCCTTCCATGTTGATTTGGGTTACTTTAGAATCAAACTTAACAGTTCCGCCAAGTCTTTTAATTTCTTCTCTTATATTTTTTACTACACTTTTTAATATATCTGTTCCAACATGAGGCTTGTTTGAATATAAAATTTCATCTGGTGCCCCAAAATTTACAAACTCAGTTAAAACTTTTCTACATCTTATGTCTTTAATTCTAGTAGTTAACTTTCCATCAGAAAAAGTGCCCGCTCCACCTTCTCCAAACTGAACATTAGAATTATTTTTAAATTTTCTATCAACCCAGAAATTATCTATATCTTTTGTTCTATTATCTACATCAAGACCTCTTTCAAGCATTATAGGCATATATCCTCTTTGTGCTAAAACTAAAGATGCAAATAATCCTGCTGGTCCAAGTCCAACTACTACTGGTCTATTATTAAGCTTTTCACTTCCTGGTTCAACATCTGGCTCATACTTAGATACATCAACCCTAACATCATTATCATGAAGTCTATTAACTAATTTTTCTTCATCCTTATGATTAATTTCAACTGCATATGTAAGTTTAATATTATCTTTTTTTCTAGCATCAATACTTTCTCTTACTATTCTTAAATCTTCAATTTCTTTTTCTGAAATTCTTAATTTTTTACTTACTTTTTTCTTTAATAAACTTATGTCATCATCTAAACTAAGGCTTAGATTATTTATTCTTATTGTCATATATTCACCTCATATTGGTCATTAAGGTCAATCCAAATATTTAGATTGACCTTAATGATAAATTATTGATTTAATTCTTCTGTATTTCCTGTACTGGTATTAGGATCATTAGTACTAGTCTGCGAATCTTTAGATATAGTTAATTTCACTTCACTTACGCTATCTATATTAACATTATCTACACCAACTAAATTTACAGTAGGTACTTTAGTGTATTCTCCAGCTTCAGTATATTCTGAAACATCTAATTCTGCAGCAAAGTTTGCCTCTGTTAGACTATTTAATACATCAGCATAACCCGAAACTGTTATTGTAACCTTATCTGAATCTGGTATAATAGTCAACCCCTCTGCTGTTGTTCCTACAATTGAGTATAAAATTGTAAACTCCTTGGTTTGGGCCTTGTCTATTGATATATTAACTTTTATAGAGCTTTCGCCATTATGGATTGATATCCCATCTGGTATTCCTAATGCAACCTCTACAGTAGTTGAATCCTTTATTCCAGATAAATCAATTACCTCTGTTCCAATTTCACTTACATTATTTAAAATCTCTTCTGGTCCTGTTATTCCAATTTCAGTTGTATCAGATGATATTGATTTTAGTCTTAAGCCATTAGGTAATGTTCCTGTTGTATTTATCTTTATAGGAACTGTTTTTCCTTCATTAATTTCAATAGTTGCTTCAACCCATTTTTGTGATAATTGAACCCCTGTAACCTCATTACCATTGTCATCTACCGCTGATATAATGTAGTCTTTCACAATTGTCTTTACTGCATTACTTTCTTCACCTTCAGCAATTACTTTAGTAACTTTATTAACTAAAGATTCTGGTCCTGATACTACTACAGTTTCTGGACTAAATACTGGAGTTGCAACATAATAACTAGATTTTGATATAACGTTAATCTCTGATTTTACAGGTACTTCTTTTGTAGAATACTCCTCAGTATTAACTGTAATTGTTAGCCCACTACTATTTTTAATCTTTACTGTACTTGGAGCTTCTTTAATATTTACAGCAATCTTATTTTCACCTTTTTTAAGTACAAATTCACTTAAGTCCACTGTTATCTTAAAATCACTTTTATCAATACTAAATAAATCCTGAGTGTTACCTTCAACTTTTAACTTCACATAAAAATTTTGATTTGGAGCTAACGCTAATCCTGTATCTTTTAAACTATCTGAATTTAATATTTCTACTGGCACATTATTTAATTCATAAGACTTTATTGGATTTTCAATGTTAGTTACGTAAATCCATAAGCCTAAAGATAGCAAAATACATACTAATTGAACTATTACTTTCTGTTTATTATTCCAGTTATCCATGTTTTCACCTTCTTGCCAGCAGTTTTAACATTTTTCTCTTCTCTATGATCCATTATCTTTAGTAAGATACTTCTCAATCTATCTTTATCATAATTTCTTGTTAAACGTCCATTTATAGCTAAAGAAATAGTTCCTGTTTCCTCTGATACTATAATAACTAAAGCATCAGATATTTCTGAAAGTCCTATTCCTGCCCTATGTCTGGTTCCTAATTTTTTATTTATCTCTTGATTATTAGTCAACGGTAAAACACATCCAGAAGCTACTATTCTATCTTTACCTATTATTGTAGCTCCATCATGAAGTGGAGTATTGACTACAAATATATTTTCTAATAAATTTGCAGTAATTTTTGCATCAATAATGGTTCCTGAAGAAATAATCTCTCCTAACCCTGTTCCTTGTTCAATTGCTATTAATGCTCCTGTTTTTGTCTCTGCTAAATTAGATACAGCATTAACAATTTCATTTACATATATATTTCTCTGTTCTTTATCAACAAGTCCATGCTTATCTTCAAAAGCACTTCTACCTAAATGCTCTAAAGCTCTTCTAATTTCAGGTTGAAATATTATTACAACAGATATTATTCCAATTGTTAAAGTTTTGCTTAGTATAAAATATAGCATGCTCAAATTTAAAATAGAACTAATTGGTATCAATATAATAATAAATGCTATTCCCTTCAATAGCTGCTCAGCTCTTGTTTCTTTAATTAACATATATCCTTTATAAAATATAAATGCTACTACTAAAATATCAATAACAGCAGTAACTGACATACTCTTTAGTGAATTCATTACGATTGTAATAAAGTTTTGCATCTAATCCACCACCATAAATTTACTAATTAAATTATACACTATAATAATAATTGTTAAAATATTATTATTTTATTTTTAATATTTCATTTAAGTATAATTTCTTTTTTTCTTAATATAAATTATATAAAATGACTTCTTCATAATATTTAAATTGTAATTATACTTAAAGGATGTGAATTTTTTTTGGAAAATATAAAAAAAACATTATCTGATAATAAAATATTCTTAATTACTTTAAGCATAGGTGTAATTGTAACATCTACTATGATGATATTATTATATAAAAATAATAATGCTATTCAAACCTTAAGTAATAATGGATTAATTATTACAGACACTTCATCAAAAGAATTTGAACCTTATGTTACTGAACTTTCTTCCATTAACTCTACTTTAAAAGACTGTATTAGTGGAGTAACAGTAAATACTAAATCAGCTTCAAGCATATTGAGTGATGATTTAAGTAAATTAAGTGCATTAAAAGAAAAGGTCGCTTCAACAGTTGTAGCTAATAATGAAACTCCTGAAATAATTCCAAAGCTTACATCCTGTATAGAAAATACAGAGAATCTTTATAAATACTGTCTTGAAGTTTTATCATATACAAGTAATTTAACAGCTCCTGAAACTACTTCACAAATTTTAGTATTAAAAGAAGCTTGTAATAGTAGCTATGCTGAATTATCTCCTTATGGATTTTCTTTAGAGTTACCAGAAGATAGTGAAACTTTTTTTGATAACTTAATTGGTTATTTAAATACAATTGATAAATTGAATAAACAAGACTCTATAAAAACTAATCAATATAATGCCTATATTGAAAAACTTACTAAATGTACTAATAGTTTTTCTGATTTATTAGAAGACTTAGAACCTGCAATAAAATTAATAAGAAAAGATAATCGCTCATTAGATGTAATACTTGATGATATAAAGAAAAAGGAAGATACTTTAACCGTAATAAAAAATGATTTTAATTATTCTTCTATACCAGAAGGTTGTATTTCTTATTACAACTCTGTAAATAATACATTTTCATTATATTCTACTTATTTAAATGCCCTTAAAGTTGCAGTTATTTATGAAAAATCATCTTCATCATATGAAGATAATAAAAAAAATATAGATAAATATTATGAAAATGCATTTTCTAAATATGAAGATGTAAAAACTTCCTTTGAATCATTATTAAACTCTTTTTGATAATGTTTTGTATTATTTAAAATTTTTTGGGTAAAATAAATCTCGATTGGGTTATTCCAAAAGGAGGTTTATTATGAAATTTGGAAAATTCTTATTTTGTATTATACTAACACTATCCCTTTCAGCACTTGACTTAAGCTTATATAATTCATATGTTGAAGTAAGCGCAAGTACAATATTAGAGAACAATTTAGCAAATTTAGAAAGTAACACAAATAACTATATAAATTTATCTGATGAAGATTACGTAGAAGTTTTTAAAGAAAATAATCAAATGCTTTATTTAACACAATCAGATATTTATTTAATGTCTCAAGTAGTATATGCTGAAAGTAAAGGTGAGCCCTATGAGGGTAAAGTTGCTGTTGCATCAGTAATATTAAACAGAGCTCTTAACAGTGGATTTCCTAACACAATTGAAGGTGTTATATATCAACCTAGAGCTTTTTCTTGCATTGTTGATGGTCAAATTAACGTTGAACCAACTCAAGAATGTTTTGATGCTGTTTATGATGCATTAAGTGGAAATGATCCTACAGGAGATGCTGTATTTTTCTATAATCCTGATATAGCTACTTGTTCCTGGATGCAAAGTGTAGAAAAACATAATGTAATTAGTATAGGACAACACTTATTTTTCACTTTGTAGCATAAAAAAAGGGTTACCATCATGGTGACCCTTAAATTTTATTCAAAAGTTGGCTTTATTATTGATTCTCCTTTACTTACTAATACTTTTCCTTTTGCAATTACAGTATCAATATCCAATGTTTCTTTATCAACCATTACTAAATCTGCATCTCTGCCTGATTCAATTCTTCCTTTATTATCTAACTTTAAAACTTCTGCCACGTTTGATGTAATTACTTGTATAGCCTTTTCTATAGGTACATTATATTCATTTATACTATCTTTAACTTCTCTATAAAGAGTTTGAACTGAGCATATTCCTAACCCAACTAACTTACCTGAATCATCAAATATAGGCATACTTCCATTTCCATCAGAAGAAAATGTTATATGCTTTATATCTACTCCATTCTTTAATAAAAGAGCTAATCCCTCTCCAGCTCTTAATTCGCCTGGTTCTAAATATCTTGGATCTGAGCTTGTTGTCAAATCAATAAATCCACCTTTTTTAGCATATTCAATTCCAACTTCAAATAACTTATCACTTCTATTAATATGTGTTGGTAAAAGCTGAGTTGGTGGAATTTCTGTTTCTTCTATTACTTTAAATAAATAATCTAATCTTCTTGCACCATCTCCCAAATGAACATTAACAATACCTGCTTTTCCTGATAATATTCCTCCTACTCTAGCTTGAGCAACAGCATTTACAAAATCTTGATATGTTGCCTGAGAACTTCTATGATCTGATAATGCAACTTCTCCAACGCCAATAATTTTATCAACCATCATAAAGTCGCCTTTAATACTTTCAGTTATAGTTTTTACCGGTATTTCATAAGAGCCTGTATAACAATATGTTGTTATTCCTTCTTCTTCTAATCCCTTAGCTTTTGCAATTAAGGCTCTCATATTTCTACATACTCCATCGGTTCCTATACAACCAACTACCGTAGTTATTCCTGATTCAACTAATGAAATTACTGATATTTCTGGAGTTCTTGTCTTAAATCCACCTTCTCCACCGCCACCAATAATATGAACATGCGAATCTAAAAAACCTGGAAATAATATCTTTCCTTTTCCATCTATTATACTTATATTTACAAAATCATTTGGAACATTCACATTATCATATATTCCCTCAATTTTATCACTTACTATGACAATATCTTTTATACCTAGCTTTTCAGGGGCATATACATTTACATTTTTAATAACTGTAATCAAATTAAAATCCTCCTTAAGTATAACTATAAATAAAAAATTAATCCTAAAACTGCAGCTATAACTATTACTAATATGGGATGAACCTTTTTAGATAATAATATAACTCCTATTATCAAAGTTATTATTATACTTTTTAAATCTATATATACTTCTTTTGCCAAATCTATAAATGCATATATTATCAGTGCAATTAGTACAGGCCTCATACCTAGTAAAGCCCCTTTAATTACCTCTGACTCTTTAAACTTATTTAATATTTTACTTATAATTGTTACTAATATGAAAGATGTTGTGACTACACCTAAAGTTGCAAATATACTTCCTAATACTCCATCTATCTTATATCCAACGAAAGTTGCCGAATTAATAGCCACCGGGCCAGGTGTCATTTGTGATATTCCAATTATATCGGTAAACTCAGACATTGATATCCATCCATTACTTTCTACTACTTCCTTTTGGATGAATGGTAGCATTGCATACCCACCACCAAAACTAAATGTTCCTATTTTTAAAAATGCCCAAAATAATTTAATTAATATTTCCATTAGTTCACCTTTTTCCTTAAGAATATAGCCCCATATACTCCAGATATTATTATTACTATTACTGGATGAATATCAAAAAACATTAAAACCACTAAAGATATAATTATTGTTATTACAGTTCTACTATTCTTTTCTAATCCCTTTGCTAGACTAACCGCCCCTATTAACACTAATATGGGAACTGCTGCTGTTATTCCTTTAAAAGCTGCATTAACATAATAATTGCTTCTAAACTGCATAAAAAACATAGCTATCAACAATATAATAAAAAATGATGGTAACACTACTGCTAATAATGCAGTAATTGCTCCAAATATTCCACTTATTTTATATCCTAAAAATACAGACGTATTTACAGCTAATGCCCCTGGTAAACTCTGTGCAACAACTAATATATCAACAAACTCTTCCTTACTTAACCATCCCTTATTTTTAACTACTTCCTCTTCTATTAATGGAATCATTGCATATCCACCACCAAAAGTGAATGCACCAATCTTAAATATAGATATAAATAATTCTATTAGCTTTTTCACCCTTCCTTTCAACTCCTTCGCTTATATTTTATTACTGTATTTAAGTTATGTATTATTTAAATTCAACAATTCGAATCATTATTTATTAATAAATTATATAATTTTTGGTAATTATCTTTCAATATATATCACTCTATTACTATTAAATTTAACAAAACTTAGCACAATATAAATATTAATAAAGCTCTAAAAAATAAGTTTTCAAATATTATTTATAATACTTAAAATTAAATTCATGAAAGCAATTGTAAAACTCATATACAACATAAATAAAAAAATAGAACCGCCAATGCGATTTTTAGTGTTGCATCTAAGTAAAACTTACTTGTTGACACGAATGTACTATGTCTAAGGAATAATTTACAACTAAAAAAATAAACCCCCATGTGATTTAATAGTCTTGCTATAAACTATTCACATGGAGGTTTTTTATTATGTCCAATACTAATAATAAATTAGTTTTTAATAAATTAATAGCGGAAATTCAAGGAACTTTTCTAGAAAGAGTTATTTCAAAATATGATGGAAATTTTAGAAGTCAGCATTTTGATACCAAATCACATTTATATGCATTACTTTATTCTAATTTTATGAACTGTAAAAGTTTAAGAGAGTTACAAACTCAAATATCTCATAATAATAAATTGAAAAAATTTATTAATATACCAAGTGTTTCTCAATTTAGTAGAAAGAATGCATCTAGAGATAGTCGGATTTTTGAAGATATATTTTATTATCTTATATCTAAAGCTAAAAAGCGTTTTGGAGAATATAAACTAATTAAAGATTTTCCTCCGCTTAGAATCATAGATTCAAGCGTAATCGTAACAGCATTAAAATTAGCTCCATCACTTAAATTTGATGACGAAAAATCAGTAATGAAAATTAGTACAATGTTTAATGGCGAATATCCTGAACACATAAATATAGTTAAAGGTAATATTAATGATAGAAAATGTGTTGATAATATGTTTAGAGACAAAGATTGTATATATGTGTTTGATAGGGGATATTACGATTATAGATGGTATGATAAACTTACTGAAAATGGATTTAAATTTGTTACTCGTGGAGTCAAAAACTCAATAGTAATGGAGGAAAAATTTTTAGACTCAAATATAAATGAAGATATTTATGATACTGAGGTAATAATGGGCTCAACGCCCGGCGGAAATTTAACCTTTAATAAATATAGAGAAATTATGTGTTTTGATGAGAATGATGAAGCAATTACTTTTGTAACTAATATTTTTGATTTATCAAAAGAAGACATTATAAATATATATAAGAAACGTTGGGAAATTGAGCTGTTCTTTAAATGGATTAAACAAAATCTTAGAATTAAAAAATTTATAGGTTATAATGAAAATGCTGTTAGAATTCAGATTTTTTCAGCATTAATAACATATATGTTAATTTATTTATTTTGTAAAAAGCAAAATTTAGAAGTTAAATATAATATTCTTATTCTAACAAGAATAATCCGATCAAATCTCCTTGAGATTTATTATAGAGGATTAATTACTTTAAGTGGATAAAATAATTTAAAAAATTCTATTCAAAAATTGGACAAGTGCACACTTTTTTAATTCATTATTTTTCCATATGAATAAAAAGTGAGTATTATCGAAAAAATTTCGTTAATACTCACTTTTACTTTAAAAGCAATAGTAATCTATTTCTTTAATACAACACTAAAACTAAATAGGTACCTTTTATATTTATTCTTTAAAATTAACTATTCCTAATAATTTATTATCATTTGATGCTGAAATCACTTCTACTGATATTTTACCATCTTCATATGTACAAATACTAAACTGAGCATTCTCCTCAAACCTTACTATTCCATTACCCTCATCATGCCCTATAAAACTAAGGCTACCTGTTGAAAAATATGGTTTGTCCGCAAAACTCCCATTAAAAGGATGATGAGTGTGCCCAACAAAAATTCCAACTAATGAACTTTCCCTTATTATCTTTTCAAAGTTATCATCTATATCCACCGACGGTGTAGTAAATTGATCTTTTATAAGATGATGGTGAAGTATTAAAATAGTATCTTTTTTACTACTATCCTTTAATTGATTTTCTAACCACTTATACTGTTCATTTGAAATAAATCCATCACTATTTTTATATACTGAATTATCAAAACTAATAATTCTAAGATTATCAATTTCATTAACAGTATTATAAGGCTCGTTACACTCCTTATTAAACCATCCCTTATAAAAAGCTGCCTTATTATCATGATTTCCTAATGTAAGTATATAAGGAACATTACCTAATAACTTTTCTAATTCACATTTTAAGCTAAAATAATCCTCATACATTCCTGATTCTACTAAAT
>OLQC01002027.1_pt1 | contig 14410 bp, 9 predicted proteins | sample 1672471 | NCBI WGS metagenome assembly OLQC01 (sample SAMEA3136689, study PRJEB25190) | human gut metagenome | biome: human gut; feature: human-associated habitat; material: faeces | place: Austria | collected 2013
ATTGCGGATGATGGTGACTACTTGCAAAGACAATTGCTTTCCATTCACGAAGAACTGAGAAAAAGATTGAATAATACACCATATACACACATTCAGAGGAATGTGACCGGATATGGGGTGGGGTTGCATTGCATCGATATAGATTTGATGGTGAATACTCCCGAGCGGCAGAAAGAGTTCCGGGAGAAGATAATGGACTCCCCCGTTTTCTGTTTTCATGGTGTAGAAGTCCCCGTCATCAACGAGAGAGTAGGCAGGAACCATATTCGTGGCATCTATATCCGTCCCGAATATCCGGTCTTTTCAACGAAAGCTCTCCATGCGACATTCATCCTCAGCAATCACAGCGGCGGAGATTTGATCTGCGGCGAGCATTACTACTTGACGTTCGAAGACGAAAAAGGTACTTGGCGGGAATTGCCGATAAACGCTGCCTTTTGGGACATCGCCTATGTGCTGCGAGATGGGGAGGAAAGGGTTATGAAAGCCTCCCTTTATCCGGATGTGCATCCCAACAAGCCGGGACGCTACCGTTACTTTTATGAGATAACCATCAGGAGGAAACCTGTCTTGATGATGGCTGAGTTCAGACTGACGGACAATGAGGAAGAATGGAGAACGGCGGAAAAGACATCTCTTTCCCCTTATGTTTCGGATGCAGGGAAGGGCGGGAGCCCACAATTGATAACGGAAGAGCCAATGGAAGAACCGGTCTATAAAGTAGTGGAAGTGATGCCCGAGTTTCCGGGAGGTATGAAAGCCTTAATGGATTTTATTCAAAAGAATATCCGTTATCCGGAAGAAGCCCGTAAGAATGGCATTCAAGGAAGAGTTGCTGTCAGCGTGGTGATTGACGAGAATGGTCGTGTGACGGCCCCCGTTATTATGCGCAGCAGGTATCCTGCCCTGGATGAGGAAGCATTACGGATTGTAGGATTGATGCCACAATGGAAACCGGGGATGCAGCAGGGTAAAGCCGTGAAGGTGGAATTTACTTTTCCGGTTACTTTTAAATTGGAGTAGTAGCACCCGGTAAGATTAAGCACAAAGACACGGAGGCATAGAGTTTTATTCTTTTTCCTTGAATTTAATATCTCTGTGTCTCCGTGCCTCTGTGTTCTATTTAAGGAAGCGAGGGGTGTAATTTCTCTTGCAAGAATTGTCCCGTATAACTTGCCGCACACTTCGCCACTTCCTCCGGTGTACCGGTAGCTACGATGTTTCCTCCTTTGTCCCCTCCTTCGGGCCCCAGGTCTATCACATGGTCCGCACACTTCACCACATCCAGATTATGTTCGATAACAATAACTGTGTTTCCTTTATCGACAAGTTTGTTCAGTACACCCATTAGCACCCGGATATCTTCGAAATGAAGTCCCGTAGTCGGTTCATCAAGAATATAAAGTACACCCATAAGTGAAGAACCTATTTGCGTAGCAAGGCGGATACGCTGTGCCTCACCGCCGGAAAGAGTAGCTGCCTCGCGTGAAAGCGAAAGATAATCAAGCCCTACACTGTTAAGGAAATTAAGCCTTTGCTTTATTTCATTTACAACAAGTTTACCTATCATCTGCTGGCGGGAGGTAAGTTCAAGATTATTTATAAATTCAAGTTCCTCTGAAATCGGCATTGAACAAAATTCGTATATATTCTTTCCGCCGACAGTAACGCTCATAATTTCAGGTGTAAGCCTTGCACCCTTACAATCAGGGCAGACGCAAGTTGTCATAACAGCTTCAATATCGCCTCTTGCCCATTCGCTGTTCGTGCTTTCATACCTACGCTTAAGGTTAGGTATAACGCCCTCAAAATCTGTTTGATAATCGCCTGTACCGTATGAAGTAACGCGTTTCATTTTAAGCTTTTTACCGCCTGTACCGTAAAGAATGGCGCGAAGTCCGTCTTTAGGTATCATATCAACAGGCACATCAAGCGAAAAACCGTATTCCTTTGCAAGTCCTTCATAGTACATTTTTGCAATTGTACCGTCTTTAATATTCCAACCGGAAGCTTTTACTGCGCCTTGGTTGATAGAAAGCTTTTTATTAGGAATTACTAAATCAGGGTCAATCTCTCTGTATGAACCCAAACCACCGCATTTTTTGCAAGCACCGAAAGGATTGTTAAACGAAAACATCCTCGGACTCATTTCTTCAATCACGGCACCGTGCTCCGGGCAGGCATAGTTAAGTGAAAAAAGTTCTTCCCTGTCACCTATAATATCAATTATAACATTACCTTCGGCAAGGTGAGTTGCTGTTTCAATTGAATCAGTCAATCTTGATTTAATATCGCTATTTATTACAAGTCTGTCAACTATAACATCAATATTATGCTTTTTATTCTTTTCAAGTTTAATTTCTTCGCTTAAATCATATACAGAACCGTCAATTCTTGCACGCACAAATCCTGATTTACGAATAGAATCAATTTCTTTTACAAATTCGCCCTTGCGCCCTTTAACAATAGGAGCCATAATTTGAATACGCGTTTTTTCTTCAAGCTCCATAACTCTGTCAACAATTTGGTCAACTGTTTGCTGTGTAATCTCCCTGCCGCATTTGGTACAATGCGGAGTACCGATACGAGCATATAAAAGCCTTAAATAATCATAAATTTCAGTTACGGTGCCGACGGTTGAGCGTGGATTTCGACTTGTGGTTTTTTGGTCAATTGAAATTGCAGGTGATAGACCGTCTATATAGTCTACATCAGGCTTTTCCATTTGGCCGAGAAACTGCCTTGCATATGATGACAGCGACTCAACATACCTGCGCTGCCCTTCGGCATAGATAGTATCAAAAGCAAGGCTTGATTTACCCGAACCCGAAAGTCCTGTAAAAACAATAAGCTTATCCCTTGGTATAGTCAAATCAATATTTTTTAAATTATGCTCTCTTGCGCCTTTAATCACTATGTTTTTATTCATTGTCACATTCCTTTCGTTTATTTTTTGCCTTCAAGTTCGGCAATTTGGTCACGAAGATATGCGGCATGTTCAAATTCAAGCAACTTTGCCGCTTCTTTCATTTCTTTTGTCAGTTCGGCAATCATCAGCTGGCGTTCTTTCTTTGAAAGGTGCTTTTTCTTGCCTTCAAGCTTTTCTTTAGATGTAATTTCAATAATTTGATGAACATCTTTTTTAATTGTTTTAGGTGTAATTCCGTGTTCGGTATTATATTTTTCCTGAATTTCACGCCTGCGAAGTGTTTCGGTAATTGCTCTTTCCATAGACGGAGTTACACTGTCGGCATACATAATAACTTCTCCGTGTTCATTTCTTGCCGCTCTGCCAATAGTTTGCACAAGTGATGTTTCGCTTCTTAAAAATCCTTCTTTATCGGCATCAAGAATTGCAACAAGTGATACTTCAGGTATATCAAGCCCTTCACGCAAAAGGTTAATACCTACAAGCACATCAAATTCACCTAAACGAAGGTCACGGATAATTTCCATTCTTTCAATAGTATCAATATCGTGGTGCATATATCTTACTTTTACACCAAAACCTTCAAGATACTGCGTCAAATCCTCCGCCATAGCTTTGGTAAGGGTAGTAACAAGCACCCTTTCTTTAACGGCGGCACGAGTATTTATTTCTGATAAAAGGTCATCCATTTGGTCTTCCGTCGGTTTAACGGTAATAATAGGGTCAAGCAAACCGGTAGGGCGAATAACCTGTTCAACAATTTGTGCGCTGTGTTCCCTTTCAAACTGACCGGGTGTAGCGGAAGTGAAAATAACCTGATTTATCTTTTTATAAAACTCATCAAACATAAGAGGGCGGTTATCAAGCGCACTCGGAAGTCTAAAACCATATTCCACAAGACTTTCTTTTCTTGCTCTGTCACCTGCATACATACCTCTGACTTGCGGAAGCATTACATGGCTTTCATCACAAAAAAGAAGAAAATCATCAGGCATATAATCAATAAGTGTAAACGGAGCTTCACCGGGTTTTCTGCCGCTCATTACGGCAGAATAGTTTTCAATTCCCTTGCAAAAGCCTGTTTCCCTAAGCATTTCAATATCATTCATTGTTCGCTCTTTAATTCGCTGTGCTTCAAGAAGTTTGCCTTTTGCTTCAAATTCACTTACGCGTTCAACCATTTCATTATATATTTTATCTATTGCTTTATTCATTTTCTCAGGGCCGACAACATAGTGCGAAGCCGGATAAATTGCAACATGCGAAAGTATGCCCTCAACTTTTCCCGTAAGCGGCTGAATTTCACAAATTCTGTCTATTTCATCGCCGAAAAATTCAACTCTGATTGCTGTACCGTTAGAACCGGCAGGGAAAATTTCAACAGTATCTCCCCTAACCCTGAATTTATTTCTGACAAAGTTAATATCGTTTCTTTCATATTGAATTGAAACAAGTTTTTCAATAAGCTTATCACGCCCGTAATCCATACCGGCACGAAGCGAAATAACCATACTTTTATAATCAATCGGGTCACCTATTGAATAAATACACGACACCGAAGCTACGATAATAACATCTCGCCTTTCAAACAAGGCGGAAGTAGCCGAATGGCGAAGCTTGTCTATTTCATCGTTAATGGATGAATCCTTTTCAATATAAGTATCGGTCGTAGGAACATAAGCTTCAGGCTGATAGTAATCATAATACGAAACAAAATATTCAACTGCATTTTCAGGAAAAAATTCTCTGAACTCACTGCAAAGCTGAGCCGCAAGTGTTTTATTATGTGCAAGCACAAGAGTCGGGCGGTTAACTTTTTCAATAATATTAGCCATAGTAAAGGTTTTACCGGAGCCTGTTACGCCCATCAGTGTTTGCTCTTTATAACCGGCAAGCACACCCTTTACAAGTGAATCAATAGCCTGCGGTTGATCACCGGTCGGCTTATACTTACTAACTAATTTAAACTTATCCATATATATCAAACCTATCTTTTTTGGATATAATATTCCATATTTAAAATATTATAATATATTCTTTGCAAAAACGCAATACTTTGCACGGTAATGACAGTATTTGACATCTTCTTTACAAAAAATAATTACAACTGTGTAACCTTTATTGTTTATTTAGACATAATATGATAAAATTTGAGCAAAAAGATTTTGGAGGATATATTTATGGAAAGAAAAGTAGTCATTTTTGACCATCCGCTTATCCAGCATAAACTCAGCATTCTTCGTGATGAAAAAACAAGCACAAAAGACTTTCGTGAACTTGTTAACGAAATTGCAATGCTTATGACATTTGAAGCAACAAGAGATTTACCGACAGAGCAGATTGAAGTTAAAACACCTTGCGGAATTGCAAAGTGCAATCATATTGCCGGCAGAAAGCTTGCATTTGTACCTATTCTTCGTGCAGGTTTAGGAATGGTTGACGGATGTGTAAGCCTTGTTCCTGCTGCGAGAATCGGACATATCGGTTTATACAGAGATGAAACAACACATACACCTGTTGAGTATTATTGCAAATTACCAAAGGATATTGACCAAAGAGATGTTTATGTTGTAGACCCAATGCTTGCAACAGGCGGTTCTGCAATTGACGCTATCAGTCAAATTAAATTAAGAAACCCAAGAAAGATTGTATTTATGTGCATTATCGCAGCACCTGAAGGACTTGAAGCTCTTAAAAAAGCCCACCCTGATGTTGATATTTACTGTGCTTCGCTTGATGAAAAACTTAATGACGATGCATATATCATTCCGGGCCTTGGTGACGCAGGCGACAGAATTTTCGGTACTAAATAGTTTTAAGTTTAAAGCTATTTTCTATATCATTACAAAATTTAATATTTTTAGGAGGACTTGAAAAATGTCTAACAAACCAAAAGTCGGCAAAGACGGCATCTATGATGCAAGACAGCTCGGCACACCAAAAATGGTTGTACTCGGTTTCCAGCATATGTTTGCTATGTTCGGCGCAACCGTTACAGTGCCTCTTCTTACAGGCTTAAGTATTTCAACAACACTTTTGTTTGCAGGCTTGGGTACACTTTTGTTCCACTGTCTTACCAAGTTTAAAGTACCGGCATTTCTCGGCTCATCATTCGCATTTTTAGGTGGTTATGCAGCAGTAGCACCAATGGCTAAAGACGGAACACCTAATACAGAAATGTTGCCTTATGCTTGCCTCGGCGTAGCGTGTGCAGGTCTTATTTACCTTATTCTTGCCGCTTTGATTAAAGCTGTGGGAATCAACAAAATTATGAAGCTTTTCCCTCCTGTTGTAACAGGCCCGATTATTATAGCAATCGGCTTGGGACTTGCACCGTCAGCAGTAAACAATTGCAAAAATAACTGGTGGCTTGCAGTAGTGGCACTTGTACTCGTAATTGTATTCAACATTTTCGGTAAAGGTATGATTAAGATTATACCTATTCTTCTTGGTATAATCGGCGCATATCTCACAGCAGTTGTAGTAGGTAACATCGGCGGAGTTGAAAGCTTTGCTATTGACTTCACAGGTGTTAAAGAAGCTGCTTGGATTGGTTTCCCAATCGAATGGTCATCAACCGTATTCGGCGGTGTTCATAACAGCGGCAAAGCAATCTCTGCAATCATCGCACTTGTTCCTATTTCAATTGCAACAATGATGGAGCATATCGGTGATATTTCAGCTATCTCTGCTACTTGTAAGAGAAACTATATTCAGGACCCGGGACTTCACAGAACTCTTTTAGGTGACGGCCTTGCAACAACTCTTGCTTCTCTCTTCGGTGCTCCTGCCAACACTACATACGGTGAAAACACAGGTGTACTTGCCCTTTCAAAAGTATATGACCCAAGAGTAGTAAGAATTGCAGCATACTTTGCAATGGCATTCTCATTCTGCCCTAAATTTGCGGCAATTATTGAGTCAATTCCGGGTGCAGTAGTAGGTGGCATTTCATTCGTTCTTTACGGTATGATTTCTGCTATCGGTGTAAGAAATGTTGTTGAAGCAAAGGTTGATTTTTCAAAAGCAAGAAATACAATTATTGCAGCTGTTATCCTTGTAGTAGCACTCGGCCTTACAGACGGCATTACATTTACAGTAGGCGGCCACAATATCACTCTTACAGCACTTGCTGTTGCTTCAATTGCAGGTATCGTTCTTAACCTTATCTTCCCTGAAAAAGACTTTGACCCTGAAAAAGCATTTAATGCCGATACAGTATCAAAGCAAATTGAACTTGAAAAGAAATAAAATAACAAATAAAAAGGTGGGAAATTCTCACCTTTTTATTTACTGATTTAATGAGAGAGGTAAAATTATGAAAAAAACATTATCGCTTGCACTTGCAATAATTATGTGCATAACTTCCCTTTCCTTTGCAACTAATGTTTTTGCCGCAGTTTCATCAAACTGTGCAACCGTTTTATTAGACGGTGTTGAAAACAACAGCCTTATTGATGACACCGCAAACGCAATCAATGAATGCAGAACTGCATCCGGTAAAACTGCAATTCAGCTTGATAATACGCTTTGTGAACAAGCAAAGCAGAGAGCAAAAGATGTATTCGTTTACTTTGATTCAGACGATAAATACTTACCAAACGGTGATTTGGTTTCATCATATCTTTCAAACGCTGTAATATCAGCAATTTATTATTTTTCAGGAACTCCTGATTACAATACAATCAAAACAACAATTCAGTCTTATGCTTCACATCCTGTCGGCCAGTATGTTAACAGTATCGGCGTAGGCTTATTCACATTAAACGGCATTACTTCAATGTATGTAATTTACGGTGCAAACAGCCAAAGCACACCGTATAAAAACTTTACTGACGCAAATGTAAAAGCAAGTGTCAACACACTTACAAGCAATATCACATTAAGAGTTCAGCAAGAAATTGTATACGGTAAGAATTTTGCTCCGCTTACAACATACGCTTATTTTAACAAAGGTATTAACCCTAACGGTATTACTTTAAGCAATGACCAGGTAAGTTATATAAGCAGCAATTCAAATATTGCTAAAATCAAAAACAGCGTTATTTATCCAAAGAGTAACGGTAGCTACAACTTAACCGTAACTCTTAATTCAAATCCTGCAGTAAGCGCAAGCGAAAGCTATGTAATTTCAGGCCTTTCAAAGCCAAAAGCAACTCTTTCTTCAGTAAAAAGTAAAAAGAAAAAGCAAATTACTGTAAGCTGGAAAAACAACATCAAGAATGTTTCAGGCTATGAAATTCAGTATTCTACTTCAAAAAAGTTTACTAAAAAGACAACAAAAACCGTTACAACAAAAGGTAAAAAAGCAAAGTCTAAAACAATTTCAAAGCTTAAAAGAAAGAAAACATATTATGTACGAATTCGTGCATATCAAAATCAGTCACAGGGCGAAAAGTTCTATGGCAGCTATTCAAAAACTTTAAAAGTTAAAGTTAAATAATTTAATAACTATAAAAAAATGGCACTTCACAAATGTGAAGTGCCATTTATGTTGTTTATTTTATCCTTTATAACATTTAGTAATTCACTTTAGTTTCAATGCACGGATTGCATTTAATACCGCAAGAACCATTACACCCACATCGGCAAAAATTGCTATCCACATATTTGCTATACCAAGCGCACCTAACACAAGGCAAATAGCCTTAACTATAAGCGCAAACCAAATATTTTCTTTTACAATTTTCAGTGTATGAACAGAAATTTTGCGTGCAAGAGCTATTTTTGACGGGTCATCATCCATTAAAACAATATCAGCCGCTTCAATAGCCGCATCAGAACCGAGTGCGCCCATAGCAATACCAATATCTGCACGGGATAATACCGGAGCATCGTTTATACCGTCGCCTACAAAAGCAAGCTTCTTTTTAGGTGATTTTTCACCAAGCAATTTTTCAACCCATTCAACTTTATCGGCAGGAAGAAGTTCTGCGTGGTATTCATCAAGGCCGAGATTTTCGGCAACTCTTTTAGCTGTTTCTTTTGAATCGCCTGTAAGCATAACAGTTTTATCAATACCACTCTTTTTAAGGCTTGAAATAGCTTTTTTAGAATTATCCTTAACCACATCGGATATTACAATGCAACCGGCATATACGCCGTCACAGGAAACATAAACCACAGTTCCCTCGTTATGTTCAGCGTCAACTGCAATATTTTCTTTATGCATAAGTTTAATATTACCGGTATAAACTTTATGCCCGTTAACAACAGCAGATACACCGTGACCGGCAATTTCTTCAATATCAGATACGCTGTCACGCTTAATTTCTTTGCCAAAATACTTTTTAAGGCTGATACTTATAGGGTGGTTTGACGCACTTTCAGCATATGACGCAAGGCCTATAATTGTGCTTTCGTCAAATCCGTTTGCAGGATAAATACCTGTTACTTCAAACACACCTTTAGTAAGTGTACCTGTTTTATCAAAAACAATATACTGTGTATCCGAAAGGGCTTCAAGATAATTTGAACCTTTTACAAGTACACCATTGGCAGATGCACAGCCGATACCTGCAAAAAAGCTCAAAGGAATAGAGATTACAAGCGCACACGGGCAACTGATTACAAGGAAAGTAAGCGCACGGGTAATCCAATCGACCCACATTGCACTTTCACCCATAATCATTCTGACAACCGGCGGTAAAACAGCAAGAACAAGGGCGCCGCCGCAAACAGCAGGAGTATAATATCTTGCAAATTTAGTGATAAAGTTTTCACTCTTTGATTTTTTCATACTTGAATTTTCAACAAGATCAAGTATTTTAGAAACAGTTGAATCACCGAATTCTTTTGATGTTTTAATTCTTAATACACCTGTAAGGTTAATGCAGCCGCTGATTATTTCATCACCGCTTTTAACCGAACGCGGCACGCTTTCGCCTGTTAATGCGCTTGTGTTCAGCGTTGATTCACCGCTTACTACTACACCGTCAATCGGCACTTTTTCACCCGGGTTAACTATAATATCCGTTCCGATTTCGACATCGTCAGGGTCAACCTTTTCAAGCTTACCATCGACTTCAACATTTGCATAATCAGGGCGAATATCCATAAGTGATGTTATATTTCTTCTGCTCTTGCCCACCGCAACACTTTGAAAAAGTTCGCCGATTTGGTAAAAGAGCATTACTGCTGCACCTTCGGCAAAATCACCGAGTGCAACCGCGCCGATAGTTGCAACAGCCATAAGGAAATTTTCATCAAAAACCTGGCCTTTTGCAATACCTTTAATTGCTTTTTTCAAAATATCATAGCCGATAATTAAATATGGAACGAGAAACAGTACAAATTCCAACCATTTATTAAGTTGAACCAATTTTGATGTTATCATCAAAGCCACAAGCAAAACGGAAGAAATTATTATTCTTATAAGAACCTTTTTCTGCTTTTTACTCATATTACCACCCCACATTTAAAAGAAAATATCACAATCATCTTCAACTTTACGGCAATTTTTAAGCACCTGCTTCATAACAGTCTTTTCATCTGCTCCGTCTTCAAACTCGACTTTCATTTTTTGAGTCATAAAAGAAACTGTTGCATTTGCAACGCCGGTAGTTTTATTTGCCATATCCTCCATCTTTGCTGCACAGTTTGCGCAATCCACTTCAATACCATAAGTCTTTTTCATATTATCATATCCTTTCGGTTAATCATCATTACAGTTGAACAATTACTCAACTGTTCTATCTGTATTATAGTTGAACAACTATTCAATTGTCAAGTGTTTTTTTAATATTTTATGATGATTTTTACAAAAAGATACAAACATATAAAAACGCCATAGCAAAAGCTCCAATTAAAGAAGCAATTGCTATGACTTTGATATTATAATGTTTGATTTTTAAGAGCTTCACCAAGCGGTGTCTTTTTAATTTTAATAAGCATCATAATTGATACAAGGGTATAACTTATTACACCTAAAACAAACATTGTAATATAACAATTATTTGAAATTATATAAGGAATATACCCCGTCATTTGAGTATACAGATATGACTTAAAGCACCAGCGAAGAAGCAATGATATAATCGGTATAGATAATGCAAGTGACAGCACAACTACAATAGAAGTTATGACTATATACAGCTTTCCTATTTCTATATCAGAAAATCCTAAAATCTTCGTCATAGAAACAGATTTGCTGTTTTTCTCAATAATCTGCTTTGTTAAAATATACATAATAAGCAGGAATATCAATACGCCAAGGCCTTTAAACACCTTAACAAATTCGCTCATAGAAACCTGCATTTGAGTAACTACTTTAGTTAAATCTTTTTCGGTGATAACAGTTGCAATATCATCCGGGTCTAAATCATTTAATTTTTCATTGCTGAAATAGCCGGTAAAATAATCACTGCTTTCATTAAATGTTTTTAAATAATCTGCCCTATTCATAAACACAGTTATTCCGGCATCGTACTTATATGTACCTGAAACCTTAAATGTATATGTTTTATCCTTATACTCTTCTTTAAGCGTTACTTCATCTCCTCTTGAAATTCCAAACTTATCAGCCATTGCGCTTGACACAAGCACTTCACCTGTCGGTATTGAAGAAGTGATAAATTCACTTCGATTAGAAACGCCGTAAACGCTTACATCATCATTCATAAACTTTTTATCAGTTGTTTGAAGTGAAGTCAGGCAGAACTTTTCTGCTTTGGTATTTTCAGTATCTTTTTCATTTATCATTATATACTGATATTTAGATATTTGGCTTTGCTTAACAACATTTGAATAGTCATCAAGCAATGGACCGAACATTGAGCCAAATACTACCAGTGTGCCGGCAAGGATAATACCAAAAAACATTGTAAGATATGACGGAATGTTTTGAAACAAAATACGAAGCCTGAATTTTGAAAAGAAAGGCATTTTCTTCGGCAATTTTATAATATTCTTTTGACCGCTTTGTTTTAATTGACCGCGAATAAAATTAAGCGGACTGATTTTAAGTTTCTTTGAAAGCACCAAGAAATTGATTATAAGTGTAAGAACAAACGGTACTATTGTGGTTTCCAAAAACGCCTGCATATTCCATAAGGTTTTATAAGTTGTTAAAGAATAATTTGAATAATACACACCCACAAAAGCTTTTTGAAATGCGGTATATCCCAAAATATTGCCTACAATTGCACCTATAATTGTTACAACAGTAGGCAAAAACATATAATGCCTGATAAGCTGCGCTTTCGAATATCCCATTGCACGAAGTGTGCCTATTGCATTAGCTTCCTTTGTAATGGTATTTGATGTAGTAACAGAAAACAGGAATGCTACAACTATCATAATCAAATAAATCATAAGCATTACACTTGCTTTATCTGAGCCACCGTCTTCCTGCGCATATATAATAGATTTATTAGTATATTTTGCACTGTAATCCTTAATAGTAATTATATTACTGTCATTTATTTCAAAGTTATTTACAAGCTTTTTAACAGCTGATAAATCTTTATAAATCTGCGTACAATTATATAATTTCGCATCGCTCACAGCATCAACTATTTTGTATATTTTATTTAACGCATCATCAAAATCGGTTGATGAATTATCGGTTTTATAATCATCAAGATTTATTTTAGGTGCTGTATCAAAGGAATCAACATTCCAATCGTCTTGATTTTTTTCAGCGTCTTCCAAAACATTTTTTAAATTAGTATATTGCTTGGTTGTAATTCCGAGTTCCTTTGCCATTTTTGAATCATTGCCTATACCTGCATTTCTTATAGCGGTAAAATACTTTGATTCTAACTCCTTTTCAGCAATTTCAAATTCACTTTTAAGCCTTTTTATATATGGCTTTGCATCATCGTAAAGTGCGTCCACTTGATTTTGAACTATCGGTTCATCATATTTTTTAATTATCTTTTCAAGTGATTTCATTAAACTTTCGCTTTTTGTATTTTCGTCACTTTCATCAATTGTGGCTTTATTATATTTCCAAGCGTAATTTACTGTTTCGTGTGCAGAACTTACTGTATCGTATCCGCCATCAGTCATTATTGCAACACCAAAGCCTACTGCATCGAACATCATATCGGCATTACTTTTGAATAAAGCACTGTAATCAGGAAGTGCAACCATACCGCAAACAAGGTATTTTTTACCTCTTATTGAAACTTTATCGCCCACATTTATATTGTTATTTTTGGCAAAAGTTCTGTCAAGTGCAACTTGATTTTTTGCACTTGGCATTTCACCGCTCATAAGGCATACGGTATTTACTTCTTGCCTTTGCTTACGCAAAGTTTTGCCGAGGTTATTTATATCTTCTTCCTTATAATTTAATTCAAACAGCTTTAAATCATTTTGCTTTTCAATTTCAGCGAGCATACTTTTATCAGGCTGAACATTGAAAGAAATATGTCCGTCTTCAATATTATATTTTGTTGCAACATCGTCAAACATTGCCAAAACTGAATTATCGGCAACTAAAAAACCTGATGCAGCACCTATAAAAAACACAATAAATAGAAATATTGCGATATATTTGCCTGCATCGAATTTTAAATCGCGCTTAAATCTTTTATTCAAAGGATTTTGCATTTTTATACTCCTTACCATTCAAGGTCTTTTGCAGTCACTTTGTTTTCGTTTACATAATTTTTGCGAATTTCGCCGTCGTGAAGAGTGAAAACTCTATCTGCCATATTTTTAATAGCATCGTTATGCGTAACCATAATAACCGTATTACCGTACTTTTGATTTATGTCTTCAAGAAGTTTTAATATTTCCTTTGATGTGTTGTAATCAAGTGCGCCCGTAGGTTCATCACAAAGAAGAATATCCGGATTTTTAACTATTGCTCTTCCGATAGAAGTTCTTTGCTGCTGGCCGCCTGAAAGCTGTGCCGGCAATTTATTTGCTTGGTCAGCAATGCCGAGTGTTGCCATAAGTTCATCAATATCAAGCGGATTATCACTTAAATATGCGCCCACTTCAATATTTTCCCTAACTGTTAAATTCGGTATCAAATTATACATTTGAAATACATATCCAAGATGCTTTCTGCGATACATAGTAAGCTGCTTTTCATTCATTAGCTTTGTTTTTTCACCGTTGATTGCTATGTACCCGTCATCAGCATATTCAATAGCACCGATGATATTCAAAAGGGTTGATTTACCCGAACCGCTCGGGCCGAGAAGCACGCACATCTCACCTTTTTCAATTTCAAGATTTATGCCTTTCAGCACTTCAATTTTGTTTTCGCCGTAACCAAAGTGTTTTTTTATGTTGTTTATTTCTACAAATGCCATATTGTTTCTCCTATTCTATTTATCGCAGTTAGTATTGACTAACTTTCAAACGCCAAAACAGTTAGTTTTGCCTAACTTTGCTATTATAATACTACTAATAAAAGCAATTGTCAAATAAAAATTTTAAAATACACGCTGATAGACTTTGAGAAAGTAAGATAAATTTCGTATTTTGCGAGTGGGAGCTGTACAATGGTACTGCCCCCGAGCA
>OLQC01002043.1_pt1 | contig 14296 bp, 10 predicted proteins | sample 1672471 | NCBI WGS metagenome assembly OLQC01 (sample SAMEA3136689, study PRJEB25190) | human gut metagenome | biome: human gut; feature: human-associated habitat; material: faeces | place: Austria | collected 2013
TCGTCTTCGAAAACGCGCAGGTTGGCGATTTTACGGGCGAGCCAGTCCACCTGTTTCGTCCCGTCCTCGTCTTCCACACCGACAAGCAGCACATAGCCGACGCCGATACGCTGCGGTTCGAACGTGGCATCGACTTCCCCACTCACCTCGTCGACCACGTCGACAAGCCCCTCACTGACCTTCTGCAATACGATGCGCATAAGCTGCCCTTCTCCCCTCTCGTCTTCCCGTCCGATTCAGCCGGCGTAGTCGACGATGGCTTGCGTGACCTGTTTCAGATAGTCGAGCGACGTACGCCAATCGTCCGGCACTTCGATGGAATGGTTGGCACCGGCGAACGTGCGCACATGGTCGGTGAGCAGATGCGCCTTGGCGTCATCGAAATACGGGTCGGCGTCGCCGGCGCAGATCAACGGCATCGGACTGCCGACCGCACCCGGCAGCGGCGCGGGGATGATCGACTTGTGCTTGTCGAAGGGCGGCGGATTCAATACCGGAGTGAGCAGCACCACACGCAAGCCCAGCTTCGCCGAATGCGGGTAGGAAAGCGTGGACAGTGACTTGGTGACAACCAGCAGCCGTGCTTCCTCACCGGATTCTGCAGCATGTTCAAGCGCCTCGGCCCGCCATTGGTCGACCACACGTTCCATGCAGGCGATCATTTCCGGAAACTCGACATCCTCCGTCAGCTTCAAATCAAGCCGATCCACAAACCATCCGTCAGCGGCGAGCGCCTGCGCGGCCCAATACAGCAATGGCCGATCCACGGTGTAGCCTATGCCCGGCATGATAAGCACATGCTTGTCGGTTTCAGTGTTCTTCACGCGGTTCTTACCCCATGGGGTGACCGCCGGCGTCACATTCTTCGTTTTCGCTGGTTTCGCGCTGTTCTTACCCATGCTGCTTCCCAAGCCGCCTCTCCATGCATTCCGGACGTAACCAATCGTCACGACTGGCATCGTTCCAGTAATGCATGCTAGGCGGCACCGACTACAATCCCCTCCACTCCACAAAGCACACATCGAACGGACTATAGTGAAAGAAAGTGTGTTTTTAGGGTTCGGAGGCGCCATGGAACATCGAACGTTCCACCGCATTCTCGCCGCAATCATAGCAGGCCTGATCGTTCTGGCAGGATACGGCGTCTACTATGTCAACGACTACCATCACGCCGTCAACGTCGGCAACGCGATCCAATCCAATCCAACGGTGAAAGTCACCGACATCGAAGACGGATGGCTATTCGACGGCCCCGGCACAACAACGGCGATGGTGTTCTACCCCGGCGCGAAAGTCGAAGCAAGCGCCTACGCGCCGCTCATGCAGGAAACCGCCGCGTCAGGAATCGACTGCTTCCTAATGAAAATGCCCGCCAACCTCGCCATCTTCGGCATCAACCGCGCAGACGTGGTACGCAGCGATATCGCCGGCTACTCATACGACCACTGGTACATAGCCGGCCATTCGCTCGGCGGCACGATGGCAGCAAACTACATCAGCAAACATACCGACAACTGGGACGGACTCATCCTCCTCGCCTCCTACCCAACCGATGACCTAAGCAAAACAAAACTACGCGTACTATCCGTATACGGCAGCAAAGACGACATACTGAACCGCAAAAAAGTCGAATCCGCGCGGCAGCGCATGCCGAAGCAATATTACGAACGGGTGATCAAGGGCGGCAACCATGCGCAGTTCGGCAGCTATGGCGTGCAGCAGGGCGATGGTGTGGCCGCTATTTCCGGTGATGACCAGATTGATCGGACCGTGGCGCTTATTAGGCAGTTCGTCACCAACAGTCTTTGAATTGTCCCCGTTTCCGATCGCAATCCGTTGCGACTTTTCTGTAAGTGATGAGTACGGGGTCGGTCCCGCTACTCTGGGAGCGCAATTTCACTTCGAACGGTTGCATACATGTGTTGGCGCGGTACCGTGAAAGTATGGCAACGCACATGCTGAACATCAAACGAATCTACGACAACCCTGCCGACGATGACGGCTACCGTATCCTTGTGGACCGCATCTGGCCGCGCGGTGTTTCCAAGGAACGCGCGAAGCTCGACCGATGGGCCAAAACGGAGGTGACGCCCACCACCGATTTGCGTAAATGGTTCGCGCACGATCCGGCGAAGTTCGACGAATTCAAAGCACGCTACATAGAGCAGCTCGATTCACGTCCCGAAGCGGCGCGATTCGCCGACGACGTACGCAATCTGCTACGCGACACCAACGTCACCCTGCTGTACGCGGCACGCGATCCGCGCGTCAACCACGTCGTCATCCTACGTGACTGGCTGTTGGAACGGCTCACCTGACACGTACGCTCACATACTCGCTCACGCACGTTCCGCATCACGTCCATTACAACGATTACCAGCTATTACGAAACACGCGTTTTCGTAGGATGAAACTTTCGTTACACGTCTGCCCTATGCCATCACGCGATGGGCGCCATGGCGTTGGCGTTCAAACGTTCGATGCATACTTTCAGGTCCATCAGTTCCTTACCAAACACCAGGAACAAGGGCTTCGGCCGGTCGAACGGCGGTCGGGCAAGGTCTTCCGGCTGGACGTATCCGTTCTGTTCGACGTAGTCGATGATTCTGTTCATCAGCGCGTTCTGCGCGGGACTGAGCGAATGGTTGTTGATGAATTCACCAAACGCCTTCATTGTCGCCTGATGGTCGAGTTTAATGATACGGCGCACCGACAGTCCGAGAGGAACGTCTCCGAACGCCTTCTGGTATTCCTCTCTGGAACCAAGCTCATGAATCATGATGTTTTCAAGGTTCGAGAAGTCCTTGCCGGAAAGTGGCTCGTTGTAGTGGAGTTTACGGAGGACCTCATCGTTGCTGTGCTCGTTGATGTATCGGTTGAGCTTCTGCTTGTAGTCTTCGTAATGCTCGGCTGTGTCGAATTCCCGTCCTTCCGATCGGTCGATGACAGGGTCCTTCAGGTCTGTGATGACCATTTTCCTGGCAGTGGAGTCCGCAATGAAGCGAATCAGATCGCGCAGTGTCATACGAATCCGCTCCAGTTTCTCAAGGGAGGCCCCATCGAGGTAATCCGGATTGTCGGCGACCAGTTTGATTTCCGTTTCCCGCTCTTTGACTTGAGGAATGGTCATGCGTTCCTTGAGCCTCGTGGCAATGGCACGAATTTTCGTCTTATGTCTCGCGGCGGTCCGTCCTCTGACGGAAGCCACCATAAGGCCGTACATCAGCGCGTCGAAACGTAACGCATACTCGTCTTCGCCGTCGTAATGCGTAAGAGGCGCGACTTCGCCGGTCAGGTCGTGCACGTCAATGTCGCTTAAATGTTCGAACGTTTTAATGTTCCGGTATTTTTCCACGTATTCGCGCCGCAATCGCACTGATACCTTGGATTCGTCCAAGGATGCGACTTGTCCGTGAATGTCGTTGACGAGTTCGTCACGCCATGCCATGAGGTTTTCGTCGGAAGTGAATTCGCTCGACTGTAATGCATGGACCAGTTCGGTTTTGCGTGAGAATATCCTCTCACTGAGGGACGTGACCGGCTTCTCATCGGCATCGTTCTTCTGCTCGCGGAAGAATTCGAAATTACCGCAATAGTCGAAAATGTAGAAACGCTTCTTGTCCACGTATTCGCCGTCGATGCCGTCCACGCAGTCGAGTCCTTCACATAGGCGTGTGCCACGACCGATCATCTGCCAGAATTTGATACGCGAACGAACTTTTTTGAAGAACACGAGATTCACGACTTCCGGCACGTCCACGCCGGTGTCCATCATGTCCACCGAAACGGTGATGACGGGCATGGTTTTGCGTTTGAAATCCTGGATGATCGCGTGCGAGTAGTCTTCGCTGTGCACCACGACCTTGATGAAGCCGCCACGAGCAAGCTTGGGATATAGTGCGCCGAATCGTTCCACGATGAAACGCGCGTGTTTTTGGTTCTGTGCGAAAATGATGGTTTTGCCTATCTGTTCTCCGCCCATGGTTTTGATGCCATGTTCCATGAGGTCTTGCAATACGGCGTCTACCGTGCCGGCGTTCATGACGAATCTGTTCAATGCGTCCGCGTCGATATGGTCGGGTACTTCGACTCCGCCCTCGCCATCGTCTTCGCCGAAATCATCTTCGTAACGTTCCTTGTCCTCTTCGGACAGGTCATCGTATGTGATGCCTTCGTCGGTGAATTTGGTTTTTGCTTCGATGTTGTAGAACGGTACGAGATAGTGGTCTCGTTCCACGGCGGTTTTGTATTCGTACAGATACGTTGGCACGCCATGTTCCGCTTGGAAGAAGTCATAGGTGTTGCGGTCCACTTCATCGCGTGGTGTGGCGGTCAAGCCTACGACCAACGCGTCGAAATGGTCGAAAATATCCTTGTATTTTTTGAAGATAGACCGGTGTGCTTCGTCCACGATGATCAGGTCGAAATGTCCCGGAGAAAACGCAGGCTTTCCGTCAGATGCTGTTTCGGTGTCGATTGCACCGATCATCGTCTGGTAGGTGGAGAACACAACCCGGGCGTCGACGTCGTGCTTGTTGTCGCACAGATTGCATAGCGACCAGTCGGGATAGTATTCGCCGTAAGCGCTTTTCGCCTGCTTGACCAGTTCGACACGGTCGGCAAGGAACAGCACGTTTTTCACAAGCCGCGCGCGCATGAGCACGTCGGTAAGTGCGGCGGATACGCGGGTTTTGCCTGTTCCCGTGGCCATGACGAGCAGTCCACGACGCTTGCCTTTCCACAGGTTATCGCAGAACGCTTTGATCGCTTCGATTTGGTAGTAGCGTCCGGCGACTTTCTCGTTCACCGGAACGGTCCGCGGATCGATGGCTTCCCTGCGCCGGTTCATAATGCGTTGCAGGTCATCCTGCGAGAACACTCCCCCGACCGGACGGGATGGACCGTTCTCGTCATCCACGAATTCCGTGGCGTATCCGTTGCTCAGGAAAATCAGCGGACGGTATCCGAATTCGCGTTCCAGACATTTCGCGTACTGTCTGGATTGTTCCAGTCCTTTCTTCGGATCATACGAGGTTCGTTTCGCCTCGATGATCGCCAGCGGCTTGCCGTCTCTGCCTTTGAGGTAGTAGTCGACATAGCCGACCTGCCCCTCATGGTCTTCCATACCGGTGACCTTGCGTTCTTTGACGACCTCAGCCTCGGAATCAACATCCCATCCGGCGAGCCGCAAATCAAGGTCGATGAACCGTTGCCGCGTCTCGTATTCGCTGATATCCATCTCGCTGTCCGGCATGGGTGGACGCGGAGCCTTCTGCACGGACAGCGCGGCTCGGGATTCCTCAAGCTGACGTTCGAGTTCCTGGATACGTTCGGTTTTGGCGCTCAGTTCCTTGGCGAGTTCCTGTTTCGCGGCGTCTTCTTTGGCTTGGACTTCCTTACGGGAGAGCGCTTGTTGGACGCACGGCACTTGTTTCGGATCGAAGACGCGCTTTTCGTACCATTTGCCGTACGAGTAGTCGATCCATTGGATGAACACGAACAGGAGTTTCAGATCGAACATCGCGTCCTTGGGACTGATGCGCGTCTTGCCATGGACGGTGATGTTTCCGGCTTTGACGATGTATTGGAACGAATCCAACATTTTCTGGTTGCCGATCGCGCGTTCGAAAGTGGGTTCGTGGATTAGCGATTGGAGATTGTCGCGATACGGCATTTGGATGGAACGGTCCGCCGCGTACACCCATTTCACCGCCAGTTCGAACGCTTTGCGCGTGGCCATGGCGCACATGGTCGGAGAAATGGAGAACGCTTTTTCGGCTTCGACGCATGGAATGGCGAACTGCTCGTAATCATCCTGACCCAGCAGGAACGAAAAATTGCTCATGATATGCCCCTCCAGCCCCATCACACCGCGGAAAACACCATATGAGTTCATCGTACCGCTTCCACGGCTTGCATAGGGTGTTATTCCAGTGTTTTTCCAATCGTTTCTAGTCTGTGTCAGCCACAGAAAAGAAGCTTGCATGCATAATTCCAGAGAGGCTGTTGAGAAGGTGGAGCATTCCGCCAAATCGCGATTTATCGACCTGCGCAACGAAATTCAAATACTCCTTTTGCCGCGAGATAGGCGGCACGGGCAATTTCAATTTCTTAATCATTCCAAGGTTTAGAACATTCATTGTTTGTCCATGTGCTCTGCCAAGCAGCGAACTGCGAACGGACTCCAGAGAAAACGCAATAGCGAAATACTCTGGAAAAATCTTTCTTTTATCAAAAGTAATTTTGACAAGTCGCGGATTGATAATTCCAGGCTGACAGTCCTCTGAAAGAATCAGAACTTTTCCCACCGTGCCCACTAGGCTAATTAAGACATCGCCCGGCATTACTTTACAACTATTAAGCTGCTCATATTTCTCTTTATCAATGTAATAGTTCCCCAAAAATTGATTGCCAGAGATGACTTGCTCTTGTCCATAGACCTTATATCCAGATTCAGCATAGACTTCTTTTTTCAAAGCCGAACCAAATGGGCCTGCTTTCATTGAGTTTTTAATTGGCGCAGCAAGTTCTTCTACCGAAGAAACAGACATTCTTAATGGGTTGCGTATTGGATCTCCGAACATTTCGATAAACCGGGATTTGACGAGAAAATCAAGCTGATCAAGTTGTTGTTTTGAGACTTTGATTTGCCGCTCAATAGAGGCAAATATGTCAACGATTCGCTTCTGTTCAGCTGGACTATGCAATCGAACAGGTAACTTCCCGTAATCCTTGAAGTAGATGTGGGGAATGGTCGACCCGGAGAAGCCATCTCCAAGATGCAAGGATCTTACAAGATGAAGGAGGTAATCACGATCGATCCCTTCACTGGGGATAAGCGCCTGCATGGTTCCGAGGACGGAGGTATTTGCTTCGCATGCGCTTGCTCTACCGACACCAGCGCCATCTTTTACCACGGCAACATAGGGCACGGCGTTTTGGAAGCTGGCCATGGTTCCAACAAGGCCCGATGCACCATAAACGGCATAAGGTCCATCATTGGAAACATCTTTCTGACGAAGAGACGACTTTCCTCTCGAACACAGATTGTTGAGCTTGACTTTTTGGCCTCTTTCCTTAACAAATTGGGGTTTGCTCGATGTCATGAGATGAATTTGCGGTGGGAGCGCTTGACATTATCCTGATCAACCTGCGCATAGCAGAGCGTGGTGTCGATTTTGCTATGTCCGAGCAGTACTTGCACTTGTTCGATCGGCATGCCTTTGTCTATGGCCTTCGTAGCCAAGGTACGTCGGAACTTGTGCGGATGCACGTGTTTGACGCCCGAATCGTCGCCGAGTTTGCGGAGTCTGGCTTCAACTCCGCTGATTTCCAACCTTTTGAAGGGGCGATGCAGGGAAACGAACAAGGCGGGCTCGTCATCCATTCGCTGTTCAAGGTATACGAGCAGATGAGTTTTCGCACGGGCATCGAAGTAGACTCGTCGTTCCTTGTCTCCTTTGCCGTGGACCACACATTCGCGTGCATCGAAGTCGATATCACGACGATTCAGCTGCACCAGCTCGCCTACCCTGATGCCCGTAGATGTCAATAAATCAATCATTGCAAGGTCACGCGTCTCCTTGCAGGAGTCACGGAGTTGTTCAAGCGATTCGTCCGAATACACGGGTTTCAACGTTCTCGAAGTCCTGATTTTCTTGATTCTACGTACAGGGCTTTTGTAAATGTAGTCTTCCTCTTCAAGCCAGGAGAAGCAACTGGAGATGACGCGGCGGATGTTGTCGATTGTTGTCTTGCCTACGCGGCCATCACGCGAATATCGTGTGAGATAGTCGCGAATATCGTCGGTGGTGATGTCGTGAGCCGGCTTGGAGATTTCCGTAGCAAAACGGGACAATGTGGTCGCATAGTAACGCAACGACCGTTCTGAACAACCTTCGAGCTTCTTCGCGGCAAGAAACAAGTCTATGCATTCGGTCATTGTTTCGGGACCGCGTGGATTCCCACCTTTCTCAGTTAGACAGGCCACAAGCACCGTATGAAGTTCCGAAGCCTGCTCATCATTCAGCATAGGGGCCATAAGACGGTCAATTCGTTCGATTGTCTGTTGCATGAGAAAAGGCACCTCCTTGTTGGTTTCCCTACAAAAAAGGTGCCGTAAGCCATCGAGAACCTTGCAATATCAGGGTTTAACGAACTCTAATCTCCGAAATACTCCTGAGCGAGGCTATCGTAAAGCATTTGCAGTTTTTCGATCTGTTGCTGGGCGACAAATCGCGATTTGTCTACCTGCGAAACGAAGTTAGCGAACTCATTTTGCAGATTAAGCGCAGGAATCGGAATGCTCAGCTTCGCTAACTCACTTTTCGGAATATTGCTCATCGATTTTGCCGAACCATGCGCAAGCGACTGAATTGAATGCAGCAAAGGCCCCGCCAGTAAATAGGACAGATACATTGCATTTATAGGAGGCAAAGGATGCATACGAAAAATAATATCTGGAAACATAATATTTCCGTCTGTATGCTTAACAAGTACAGAACGACCAACAAGTTCAGGAGTATTCTTTCGCGAAAGAAGAATATCATTCGCATGTACTACTTTGTCAATCGTCAATGAAACGCTACGCGGAAGCGCCTTATTTTCATTCTCGCAATACACGCCTGAAGAAATAGCACTAAGCTTAAGGACTCCCGGCTCTGCCATTTTCCGAGAAAAAGCTAAACATTTTGGACTCTTTCCTGCTTCAATGCAATCAACGCATTTGATTAGCGGCTTCGTCTCATAACAAGCGAAATCTCCGAATATCTCGACAAACCGGGATTTGACGAGAGCATCAAGGTCCATAAGATGCGATTCCGCTATCGTCACTTGATTCGAAATCATTTCGAGGTTCCGAACAATACTCCTTTGAATTTCTATCGAGGGTAACGTGACCTGCATATTACGCAAAATGGTCAGATTGATGTTGTTCTGTGCAGCGCCCCTGCCCGATGATTTCGATATCGATTCTCGGGATTTTAAATAATGGTATAAAAAATCGCGATCAAGTGAATCATCTTTAATTTTGAGACCAGCAATTGCTTGATTCGTTGTCGCAGGAATCTTCAAGATGCTCACAGCACCAATCGAAGCGAATATTGAATATAGCAGGGTTCCAGGCTCAAGCATTTTCACAGAAGAGTTGTTAAATCCAGCGTCTGTTATGCGCTCTTCAGTTGATGAAACATACTTTTCGGACATGTCTCCAATCTTCACCCAAGGTATGGTTCCATCTTTCCAGTATTCAGCAACGGAACGTTTGGGAGTTCCACCGGAGCATATCTCGCACAGCTCTCCGAGCTTCACTTTCTTTCCGACAAATTGGGGTTTGTCAGTCATTCTGGCCTCCTCCGAGCATTTTGTGCAGTTCCGCGAGGCTTTCCGTCATCTGCCTGTTCAAATCATCAAGATCGGCGAGGATTTCCTCAGTCGGTGGATATTCAATACGTTCGTACTTTGTTTCCGCGTACTTGTTGAAGCTGAAATCGTAATCGTTTTCCACGATCTCACTCTTCGGCACCAGAAAGCTCTTATCAGTACGGGCGCGCTGTTCTTCCGCGTCGAGGTTTCCCCATCGCTCGAGAATGTCGGGAATGTCGTTGTGCTTCTCGTCCGGGTCACGCTTGTCGTCGAGCGTGTATCCGTCACCCTCCATGTTGTAGAGCCAAACCTTGTCCGTGCCGCCCGCGTCCGTCTTTGTGAACACGAGAATAGCGGTGCTTACGCCCGAATACGGCTTGAATACTCCTGACGGCATGTAAATAATCGCTTCGAGCCTCTGGCTGTCCACCAGTTCGGCGCGCAACTGCCGGTATGCCTTCGAGTTGGAACGGAACAGCACGCCGTTCGGCACGATGCACACGCAACGGCCACCAAGCTTGAGCATGCGCAGGAACAATGCGACGAACAACAGCTCCGTCTGCTTAGTTTCCACAACCGCCTTCAGCGAATCATCGATGTCCTCAACATCCACGCTGCCGGTAAACGGCGGATTGGCAAGAATCAAATCAAACTTGTCGCGGATGGCGTTCAGACGGGACAAGCTGTCCTGGTTGCGGATGTCGGGATGATCGATGGAATGCAGCAGCAGGTTCATCGCGGAAATGCGCACCATGGTCTGATCCGTGTCGAAACCAGTGAACTGCTCGCCGGAGAACGTCTTCCACTGTTCCTCGGTCATCTCCTGGCCATGGTTCTTTCTGATGGATTCGGCTGCGGAAATAAGGAATCCCGCCGTGCCGCACGCCGGATCACAGATAAGCTGGCCGGGTTTCGGACCGGCAAGCGCCACCATCATGTTCCTGATGTGCTGTGGTGTGCGGAACTGACCGTTCGTGCCCGCGGTATTGAGCTTGCTCAGCATGTATTCGTACAGGTCGCCAAGATCGTCAGCGTCCTGCACGTAGTTCGACAGCAGCTCGTCGATGCCGGAAACGGCCTTTTCAAGCGTCTTGGGCTTGTTGAAACCGAAGGCAGCGTCCTCCATGCTTTCCGCAAAGGCGTTATCCGAATGCATGGTTTTGATGAACGGGAACGCCTTCTGGCTGACCACGTCAAACATCTGCTCCGCAGGAAGATCCTTGAACCGGCTCCAACGGATTGCCTGTCCTTCCTCCGTTTGCGGGAACACATGCTTAGCAGTCATCCCCAGCATTTCCATGTTCTCGGCTTCGAGCTCCTTGTCATCCAAGGATTTCATGAACATGAGGTACGTCAGCTGCATGATGACCTCGATGGGGTTGGTGACACCACCCTCCCACATGCGCTGCCAGATGTCGTCAACCTTGTTCTTCGTCGCTCCGGTAATCATTTACTATCGTCCTTGCTTGTTTCCTACGTTACGTAGTCTACCGGCATTATCGTTTGGCCATCGCATCCAGCCATCCGAAATTATGTACATTCAACTCTCAACTAGCTCTCTCAGAGTTTCCCGGAATATGTGTTCTGCAAATCACGGATATGTTCGTGCCGAACTGCCTTATCTATAATATTCAGGCTTTCCAACCTGTCCGCCACTGCGTTCATGTCAAGCCCCATGCATTGCGGATGGTCAAGCACCGCAGACTTCAGATCATTCGTATGCACCACGAACTCGCGATCGGAGTGAGTCTTCACTTTGAACTTGATACGATTCGCAAAGCATACAATCGAAATGAAAACCGAATCTTCCAATCCCAATAATTCCTTCAAACATTGAATGTGCCCGCAATTCTGCCGCAAAGGCGAATGGATTTTTTCTTTTGTTCTTGCCAAGGTACATGAACCATTCAGAATATTTGGAATCGCCGTAAATCGTGCCGGTATAATTCTTCGTCTCCACCACGTAAATGCCATACACCGAAACAACCACATGATCAATCTGATGCAGTCCCGTCGAATCCTTGAGCACCAAATCGTTCAGCAAACGGTACTCTGATTGTGGCAGTTTCCTCAGTTCCTCACTAGCCCAATGCTCACCAGCCTTGCCAGTAATTTGATTGCCCCAAATCGTTACGATTGTCGCAAGAATCAGAATCGGCAGAACAATCGCGACATACCAAATAGTCAAATCCGACTGAGCAAAAGCAACGGTGGCAAAACGCATCACTGCGACCCTTCTTCCTTGAACAACCCTCACTTGCAGCATACCCCCTCTTTCGCGTACGTCAGAGTAGAATGACAAAAACATAAAACATGCGAAAATTAAAATCACAATTCCTTAACAGGGAACAAAACAGAAAACGCGGAAGGAATGCAGGATGGCTGGAAAACATGTCCGAGTGTCCGCTGAAAAGAAGAGTCACGCTACGAAACGCTCTTTTTCATCTTCTGACGCAAAAAACATATCCCAGCAATGCCAGAAAATCCAGGAAGCGTTAAACGAAATCGCAAAATCCGACGCCATTTATCGGGAATCCATCCAGCAGGAGACAAACCGCTACGTTGCCACGCAAGTTCTGAAACTCATGGAGAAAATCCCGGTAGAAGAAGTCAATCGGGACAAACACGGCATCCGCGTGAAAGCGCTACGCGATAGTGGATACGTAACGTACGCCGACATACTGACCTCGTCTATATATCAATTGGCGGCCATACGAGGTATCAGCGAAGACGGTGCGCGAATCATCAAACGAATCGTCAGCGAAGCAGCTGACAAAGCTTCTACGACAACGAAGTTGCGGCTCAGCGCGGATAATCGGACTGAGGACATGACCCGTCTGATAACCGCAGTATCCCAATACCAGCAGGCGAAACCGCTGGCAGAGGAAAGCAACCGGCTATCCCAGCAATATTCAAACACCATCCAAAACGCTCTGGAAGACATCAAGGTTTCAACCGGAACATTCCGTTGGCTGTTCGCGTCTCGACAGACAAAACAAAACGCCATTGAGTCATACAAACTCCTTGAGGAGACTCTGCACGGTGAGTACGGGCAAACCGCGGAAAGGCTGCAGTCTGGGTCCGTCGCTATCGAAGCCCTTGCGGAAGACGATGCGTGGGATTCCTTCAAGAAACATCCCATCTCATATGCCAATACTCTTGAAGAAATCGTTCCGGGACTGCTGGGCAATGGCGATACCGTGTATGGGCTTCCGGAAAACCTTGCCAAAGAAGTTCAGGAAGAGTGCTTCTTTCCCGACGGATTGCTGTGCGATTTGCGTCGATACCAGGAATGGGGTGTGAAATACATACTGCATCAAAAGAAAGCCCTTCTCGGCGACGAAATGGGCTTGGGCAAGACGATTCAGGCAATCGCCACCATGGTTTCGTTAAGGAATACCGGGGCAACGCATTTCATTGTCATATGCCCGGCAAGCGTCATCGTCAACTGGTGCCGTGAAATTCAAAAGTTCAGCAAACTGCGAGTCATAGCAGTGCATGGCCTCAGTCGAGAATCAGCGTTGAAAGATTGGCAACGAACCGGCGGCGTTGCCGTTACCACCTATGAGACCACTGCGTATTTCAAGTTTCCCGACAATTTCACATATTCGCTGCTTGTGGTCGACGAAGCGCATTACATCAAAAATCCGAGCACGAACCGTTCGAAAAATACGAAGGCGATTGCGGAGCACGCGGAAAGATTGCTATTCATGACAGGCACCGCGTTGGAAAACAAGGTGGACGAGATGATCAATCTCATCAAACTATTGCAACCAAGCATTGCCATGCAAATATCCGGAATGAAGGAGCTCTCTTCGGCTCCCCAGTTCAAAGAGACCGTCGCCCCTGTGTATTACCGGCGCAGAAGAGAGGATGTGCTGACGGAGCTTCCAGAACTGTCGGAAATCAAGGAATGGTGTCAACTTTCCGATTCAGAAGAACGCAGGTACGAAGAAACGGTATTCCGCAAAAATTACAACGCCATCCGACGCGTGTCCTGGAACGTACCGGACCTGAAAGACTCTGGCAAAGCGAAACGTCTACTGGAAATCATTGAGGAGGCAAAGTCGGAAGGCAGGAAAGTCCTTGTCTTTTCATTCTATCTTGACACCATCCGGAAAATCGCGGACATGTTGGGTAGCCAATGCACCGAACCAATCAACGGATCCATCACACCAACGAGGAGACAAGAAATCATCGACGATTTCGACAAGGCGCCTGCTGGGCAGGTTCTGGTGGCACAAATCGTTGCCGGTGGAACGGGACTTAACATACAATCGGCCAGCGTGGTAATCATATGCGAGCCACAGTTGAAGCCATCCATCGAAAACCAGGCGATTTCCAGAGCGTATCGAATGGGACAAGCCAGAAACGTTCTTGTTTACCGCCTACTCGCCGAAAATACGATTGACGAGAAAATCACGGACATATTGGCACGAAAGCAGGAAGTTTTCAACGCGTTCGCCAACGAATCGGCCGCAGCGGAAAACGTCGAAGTGGATGAGAAAAGCTTGGGCAACATCGTTCAGGAGGAAATCGACCGTATCAACCAAAAACGAAATGGTATGGAAACGTCGACGGGAACCGTAGAAGTGATCGCTGTGGACAGCAATCGCTCCCAAGGAAACAATCGCGATTAGGCACTTGTGTCTGACATTCCACATACGGCTGCAATATCGCAAAAACCTGTGGTATTTCGTGAGTTACGGCATAGTACAGCCAGTCGCAATCAGACTCATCGTAATCATGCGCAATCCAATCGTGCATGTCACACTTACCCCACACCAAGAAACATCTGGCTCCATATTCCGGAACTCGTCTGGCAGCTTCTTAGCTTGCTCCCCCGCTCGTGCAATCGCTATGGCAACGGCATTCCGCTTTCTCATCATTCTCAGCGAATTCCTCAGCGCTTAGCCCTCCAAGGAATCGTTGC
>OLQC01002047.1_pt1 | contig 14284 bp, 10 predicted proteins | sample 1672471 | NCBI WGS metagenome assembly OLQC01 (sample SAMEA3136689, study PRJEB25190) | human gut metagenome | biome: human gut; feature: human-associated habitat; material: faeces | place: Austria | collected 2013
ATCTCGGCTGGAATTTCTTCTTTTTTTGGCTCACCTCATTTTAACACATACAATTTGCAGATTTTTTTCTTTTTGTGGGATTTCTGCGGGGAAATGCGGGGAGTGTCACCGCCGTTCACCCGCAAAAATCCACCGCTTGTCGCAAACCGCTTGAGGCGTTCTGCAAAATATGCTATGATATAGGCAATACCGCGAAAGGAGGAACAACGCCGCGTGAAGATACAAATACAACTGGACAGCCAGTGCGAAGAACCGGAGATTCTCATTCGCACCGCCGCCGTAACCGCAGAGATTCGCGAACTGGTGGAAAAGCTGTCCGAAAAGCGTTCCGATTCCGTTGTGGGCTATGATGCAGACAGTGCCGTCCTGCTGGAAAAATCCCAGGGCAATACCGCACAAAGTAAAAACAGTAAAAATACCGCACAAAAACGCCTCCTGCACCCAACCGTGCAGAAGGCGTTTCCTTGTATCGTTTTACTTCGAGAACCGTCCGTCCTCGTCCTTGATCTTGCTCCACATATACCGCAGCATCCAGCCGTCGAAGTCGGTGATCTTCATGGCAGAGCCTGCCATCATCAGAGAATTTTCTCCGCCGGGGAAACCGCCGGGCGGGAAGCCATTGGATTCGCCTTCGCCGCCGTAGAAGTCTGTCATGCCGAAGCCGTGACCGATCTCATGTTCCAGCACGTGAATGCCTGTGCCATCCAGCATGTTGAGATATGCTGTATCCGAAAGTCGCTGTCCCCAGTCACCGCCGCAGCCGCCGATGTTCGGGAAGCCCTGTGTGCCCCACAGGTACATATCAAAGCGGCTGTCCAGCCCGTTGGGGTAGACATAGCTGCTGTCTGCAAAGTGGTCAAAACGGGAGATTTCCGACGGGGCACTGGGCAGCTTATCCGGAATGGTATCCACGCCGTTGGAGGTGTCATAGGTGCTGTCATAGTCGGAGATCAGGTTGTCATAGACAACTTCGTCCGGCTGCAGGTCTTGCAGAACGGATTTGTCCAGCACTGCCCAGCCTACAATTTTTACGTCCACGTGGTCATACTTCCAGCCGTCCCAGCCCTTGAGCCAGTCGTTCCAGCCGTTGATGCTGTCGCTGACCAGCTTTTCAAACTGCTGCCGCTGTTCCAGTGTCAGAGTGCGGTAGGACTGCCACCGTACCACATAGTTGATCGTACCTTTTCCGGCATCGATCTGGTCAAAAATGGTGTTTCGCCGTTCCGTGGACTTTTCCGCAGTAATGCGGTTGTTCCAGATCCAGTCTGCCGCATAGGTGTAATCTGACGGGAAATCCGCCATAGTCAGCTCCTGACGGGGTGCTTCTGTGGTGGTAGTCACTGTAGTTTCCGTCGTTGTCGTTGTCGTCGTAGATTCCTCTGTAGTCGTGGTAACAACCGGTTCTGTCGTCACCGGTTCCGTCGGCTCTGGTGCCGGCGGCACGATCGTACATGCCGGCACGGAAACCGGTGCAAGCGAAACCGATTCTCCCAGCAGATACTGCTGGAGCAGTTTCACATCAGCAGCATCTAAAACACCGTCCCCGTTGGCATCGCCCACAGCCTGCTGCATAAAGCTGACCTGTGGCTGTTCCACTGCCTGCCGCAGCTGCACCAGATCGGTGCCGTCCACAACACCATCATCGTTCCAGTCGCCCATGTGCAGATCGGTCACTGCCTGCGGTGTCACCTGTGCATAGACCGGCGACTGCACACCGCTGCGGAATCCCCGCAGATAGCCGTCCTCTCCGAATTCAAACTGCCCCGCATTTGTGGAGATCTCCAGCCTGTTTTCCTTTGTGTTTTCTGTCAGATAGTATTCGCCTTGGGACAGTGCGGATTTGATCGTAACGCCCAAGTTGGTTTCCGTGAAATACCACGTGTTGTAGGGTGCTGCACCGTCTGCCTCATAAAAGCCGACCTGTACACCCTCGCCCTCGGTGCCGCCCAGCACACTCAGATAGCGGCCGGTGCTGTCCTGTAGCATGTATCCCGTCCAGGTGTTGTACGATTCCGATGATACTGCGATCACCGGAATGGACACTGCCCCCAGAACTGCCGCAGTCAGGGCAGCCGCACAGCGTCGCAGCGTTTGTTTTTTCTTCATACTCAAATTCCTCCCGAACCGAAACGCCTTTCGGTTCTGCTCTCGGAGCGATCGCAGCACTGCACACGCTCCCATCTCTGATTTCCAATAGGTCTATTATAGCACATCAGAATCATAAATGCAACAATTATTTTCTATAATGAGGAATATTTTTATTGAAAGAACACATCTGCAATAACTCTGACAACCTGCCTCTTTTCAATCGCCCTTGGCAATTTCACCGGAAATCTGCATGAAATCTCGTACAAATTGCGGATTGCACCCATGCAGTATTTCATGTTATAATAATAGTATATATAAAGCGGCACTGTATCAGACGAAATTTGCGTCATGCTGTTGTGAGCTTGTGTAAGACAGGAGAACGTTTATGAAGAAAAGTGCAAGAATCGCCCTGCACTGTCTGCTGGCAATGGTACTCACCGTACCGCTGGCGGCATGCGGTTCGGATACCAAAGATACCACCCCGAAAAAAGATATGTCCACCAACACGCGGGAACAGCTGGCAGAATTGTCCAAGTCGGACGAACGGCTCACCGGTGAGCTGGAAAACAAGACGATCAAGTGGATGTCAGACTGGGACATCAACTCCGACGATACCGGAAAGACCACGCCCATCGAACTGGCAGTGTTTCAGGAACGCTACGGCGGACAGATTGAGTTCCACCAGACTACCTATGGTGCACGGTATGACAACCTCGCCAACGCCATTAACAGCGATGAGGGCATCGACTTTTTCTACGGCGGCAACTGGGACGCATTCCCCAAGGGTGCTGTCCGCGGCATGTTTGTCCCCTATGATGATTACATTGATCTGGACTCCGACCTGTGGAAAGACGTAAAGGCTGCCAATGATGCCATGGTCTGGAACGACAAGCACTACATGGCAATCGTAGAAGTCACCGGCGACCAGTGTGCCATTATCTACAACCGCAAGACTATGGACGAAAACGGTCTGGACGATCCCGCAGAACTGTTTGAAAAAGGCAAGTGGGACTGGGACGCTTTCGAGGATATGCTCTCGGAATTCGTAGACACCTCTGACGAACGCTACGGCATCGACAGCTGGTATTTCGAATCCGGTCTGTCCGCCTCCACCGGTGTTCCCTATATCGGACTGGAAAACGGCAAGCTGGTGAACAACCTGCGGAACGAAGCCATTGAAGATTACCAGAACTGGATGTACGGGCTGTGGCAGTCGGACTATATCGCTCTGGGTGTCGGTGACTACGGCTGGACCTCGCGGGACTACTACATCGGCGAGGGCAAGCTGCTGTTCTACCCCTGCGGGCTGTGGGCACTGGGCACTGAAAAATCCCAGTGGTCCAAGACGTTCGGCGAGGACGTGTTCTTTGTACCGGTGCCGAAGTACGACAAGGCAGACGAATACTATATCCCCACCAGTGTCAACGCCTACTGCTTCGTCAAGGGCGGACACAATCCAGAGGGCGTGGGCAAGTTCCTCGACTGCTTCCGGTTCAGCAAGATCAGCGACGGTGCACAGGAGATCAGCGATGAACAGTTCGTCAAGGACTACGAGTGGACTGACGAAATGATCGAGATGAAAAACAAGATGAACGAAATGGCTCTGGCGAATCCGATATTCGACTACTACAACGGCATTTCCTCCGATGTCACCGACATTCTGGACAGCAGCGTCAACGGCATTCGTGCCACTTCCCGCGGAATTCCGTGGAACGAATCTGTCAACGCGATCTATGACCAGACACAGAACTTCATTGATGAGGTCAACGAAAAGAACGCTGCTGAATAATCCCCTAGTAAACCATAACAACTCTGAAATATTGCAAACAACCGCCGACAGAAGATTTCCTCTGCCGGCGGTTGTTTTTCCGCAAAAAAGCCGGAACACAGGCGAACCCATGTTCCGGCTTTCTGTATGCGATAAAATTGTCAGAGAAGTTCTCTCATGGTTTTTCTTAGTACATACCGCCCATGCCGCCTGCTGCCGGAGCTGCTGCTGCCGGTTCTTCCTTCGGAATGTTTGCAACGGCACTCTCGGTAGTCAGAACCATAGAAGCGATTGATGCAGCGTTCTGCAGAGCACTTCTGGTGACCTTGGTCGGGTCTACGATACCATTGCTCATCATATCGCAATAGGTTTCGTTGTATGCATCGAAGCCATAGCCAACCTTGCGGCTGCGGCGAATCTTATCCACGATGATGCTGCCTTCCAGACCAGCATTTGCAGCGATCTGACGAAGCGGAGCTTCCAGTGCACGGAGTACGATCTTTGCACCGGTCTTTTCATCACCGTCCAAAGACGGAACCAGCTTTTCTACTGCCGGAATTGCATTGATCAGTGCAGTACCGCCGCCGGCAACGATGCCTTCTTCTACAGCTGCCTTAGTTGCAGACAGAGCGTCTTCGATCCGCAGCTTCTTTTCCTTCATTTCAACTTCTGTTGCAGCACCGACCTTGATGACTGCTACACCGCCGGACAGCTTACCGATACGTTCCTGCATCTTTTCCTTGTCGAAATCAGAAGTGGAAGCAGCGATCTGGTTCTTGATCTCTGCGATTCTCTCCTCGATTGCTTCCGAAGTGCCTGCACCGCCGACCAGAATGGTGTTTTCCTTGTCGATCACTGCCTGACTAACCTTACCCAGCATCTCGATGTTTGCATCAGCCAGTTCCATGCCCAGATCAGAAGACAGAACAGTACCGCCGGTCAGGATCGCAATATCCTGCAGCATTTCCTTTCTTCTGTCGCCGAAGCCCGGAGCCTTGACAGCTGCACACTTAAAGGTACCGCGGAGGTTGTTCAGGATAATAGTGGTCAGAGCCTCACCCTCGATGTCCTCTGCAATGATCAGCAGTTTCTTGCCCATCTTGACGATCTGTTCCAGCATCGGCAGAATGTCCTGAATGTTGCTGATGGTCTTATCGGTGATGAATACCAGAGCATCATCATAAACGACCTTCATCTTCTCACGGTCGGTAATCATGTACGGGGACATGTAACCGCGGTCAAACTGCATGCCTTCTACGACTTCGCTGTAGGTTTCCGCAGTCTTGCCTTCTTCAATGGTGATAACGCCGTCGGTAGAAACCTTTTCCATTGCCTCTGCGATCAGCTTGCCGACATTTTCATCTGCGGAAGAAATGGTAGCAACTCTTGCAATATCCTCTGTGCCGTTAACGACCTTGGAATTTTCCTGAATGACCTTTACCGCAGTGTTCACTGCCTTTGCGATACCCTTGCGGAGCACCATGGGGTTTGCACCGGCAGCGATGTTCTTTGCACCTTCGTGAATGATTGCCTGTGCCAGAACGGTTGCGGTTGTGGTGCCGTCACCGGCAGCATCATTGGTCTTGGTAGCAACTTCGCGAACCAGCTGTGCACCCATGTTTTCAAACGGGTCTTCCAGTTCGATGTCCTTTGCAATCGTCACGCCGTCATTGGTTACCAGCGGAGCACCGAATTCGCGGTCCAGAACCACGTTTCTGCCCTTCGGTCCCAGTGTGATCTTTACGGTGTCTGCCAGCTTGTCGATACCGGCGATCAGTCCGTTTCTTGCGTCTGCATTGTACTTAATATCCTTTGCCATAGGTCAAAACTCCTTTTCTCTGTTGTGGAATCGTTCTTGTGGGATCACTTATTCTGTGATGCCCAGAATCTCGCTCTCATATACCAGTGTCAGTTCCTCGCCGTCCAGTTTGACGGTCTGACCTGCACTGTGGCTGATCAGAACGGTATCGCCAACCTTGACTTCCATGGGAACGCGTGTGCCGTTCGGGGAGAACTTGCCTTCGCCGCATGCAACGACCTTGCCCTTTGCGGGAACGCCTGCCGGATTCTTGGTCGCCAGTACCAGACCGCCTACGGTCTTTTCTTCTTCTTTTTCTACTTTAATCAGTACTCTGTCTGCCAACGGTTTCATTGTCATGATCCATTCCTCCTGCAACATAACATTATCACTTGTTTTCGAAATGTGTTAGCACTCAATATTCCCGAGTGCTAATATCTATTTTACCAACTTTTCAGAAAAAATCAAGGGCTTTTGTGCGATTTTCCGGAAATTCAGACATTTTTACAAAAAAGAAATCTTTCCACGCTAAAATAACAGCAACATTCACAAATACCCTGCCATGAAATCTTGAAAAAACAGCTGTAAATCTGTTTCCATGCAAAAATAAACTAACAAATACACGTGTAGAAATCACTATCTTCACATTTTACAATTTAAACATAATTGAGAAATAAAATATACACCTATCAATCACAGTGCTATAGTATAATAATATTGCAAGAATGTGACAGCGACCGACGGAATTTCTGCGGTCCTGCCGGAAGCAGCTCTGCTTCTCTTTTGTATAACCCCCAATATTCGTACAAAAAAAGAAGCGAAAAAACAAATCTATTCTGAATTATGAGGAAGGCGTGAAAAATCATGGCATTGGAAAAAGTTCTTGTTGTTGATGATGACCCGAATATTTGTGACGTACTGCGGATGTATCTGGAAAATGAAGGATACAGTGTAATTCTGGCATACGATGGTGAAGAGGCTCTGGTAAAGTTTAATGCACTGAAGCCGGACATCATTCTGCTGGACGTAATGCTGCCCACTCTGGACGGCTGGCAGGTTTGCCGCGAAGTCCGCAAGAAGTCCAGCGTGCCGATCATCATGATCACCGCAAAGGGCGACACCTTTGATAAGGTACTGGGTCTGGAACTGGGTGCAGACGACTATATCGTAAAGCCGTTCGACACCAAGGAAGTTATCGCACGTATCAAGGCAATTGCAAGACGTGTGGGCAATTCTCCGGAGGAATCCGAAGTCAAGGAAGTTCGCTATGACAAGCTGTCCGTAAACATGACACGTTATGAACTGCGTGTAGACGGCAAGGTCGTAGACACCCCGCCGAAAGAACTGGAACTGCTGTTCTATCTGGCATCGAACCCGAACCGTGTATACACCCGTGACCAGCTGCTGGACGAAGTATGGGGCTTTGAGTACTATGGCGACTCCCGTACCATTGATGTCCACATCAAGCGTCTGCGTGAAAAGCTGGAAGGCGTTTCCGACAAGTGGTCTTTGAAGACCGTCTGGGGTGTCGGCTATAAGTTTGAGTCTGAAGAAGAAGACTAAGTCCCGTGGAAAAAGCAGAACAAAGTCGAAAAAAAAGCCACCACTGGCTCCGCATCTGGAGAGCCTTCTTGATCCGGCTGCTGCTGGTCGCTGTAGTTCTCATTATTACGGTAACTGCACTGTCCGGTTATGCGATCTCCAAGTACAAGCAGGATTATTACAGCAATTCCATGCGTGTCTGCGATATTATGGCGAAGGATTTCACCGAATACAACGCCCAGAACCCACAGCTGGATCTCTGGCAGGAGTATATTCCGAAAAGTGTGAATAAAGTTGCCGAACAGATGCACGTTTTTCTGTACGTGTTCAATGCAGACGGCAGCTGCCGGATCGCAAGCAGCAACAGCAGCATCGCGGCAGCAGACCTGACCCTGAACAACGAAATGCTGGCGGGCATACGGAAAGGCGGCGAATACCTGACGGACAAAGCCTCCGGCAAGATCGATCATTCGATCGTAGAGCCGATGCTCACCCGCGGATTCACATTCACCCTGACGGAAAACGGCGTAGAAGCCACTTATTATCTGTTTGGTGCATCATACACCAAGCCTTTGAATCTGTATACCACACATCTCTTTTTGTTTATGGCGATCCTGTCGTTTACACTGCTGCTGATTGCGGGCGTTCTGATCTTTTATCAGGTATGGCGAGGCAATTCGCAGCTGGAACAACTGGAAGCTGCATTGCAGCGTTATGCACAGGGCAACTACAGCCAGCCCATTCCTGTGGAGCAGTATGCCAGTTCCAATCTGGAACTGATCGCCGCACTCAGTGAACAGATCGGCAGTCAGTCCGGACGGGCAGAAGAATCCAGCCGCCAGTTTGTGTCCAACGTTTCTCACGAACTGCGTACTCCGATGACCATTATCAGCGGGTTCGTAGAGGGCATTCTGGACGGCACTGTTCCCAAGAACAAACGCATGGAATATCTCTCTATTGTGTCGCAGGAAGTCCAGCGGCTGAAAATGCTGGTCACTTCCATGCTGAATCTGACAAAGTTTGATGCCGGCACCATTCAGCTGAATTACCGTATGTTTATCCTGAACGACACCGCATTCCGGACGATTCTGATGTTTGAAAACCGACTGGAAAAGCGGCATATTTCCGTAGAGGGACTGGACGGCGAGCCGGTTCGTGTCTGTGCTGATCCGGATCTGATCGGACAGGTGGTCTACAATCTGGTGGAGAACGCCGTGAAGTTCGTCAACGACGGCGGCACGATCTCGTTCACCTTTGCAGACGAGGAAGACTGCTGGGTATTTGCAGTACGCAATACCGGAAACGGTATTTCCAAAGAAGAACTGCCGAAAATCTTTGAACGATTCTACAAGTCCGATGCCTCCCGCAGTCAGGACAAAACCGGACTGGGGCTGGGGCTGGATATTACGAAAAAAATCATTCACCTGCACCACGCACAGATCAGTGTCCGCAGTGAGGAACATGCCTATACGGAGTTCGAAGTGCGTTTGCCGCACGTAGAGCCGCCGGAACAGGAACACGAATGATATAAGGCAATACCGCACAAAGAGCGTCTGGCGACTTTGCACGCCATCTGTTTGCAAATTTCCCGTCAGAGCCTGTTTCGTATCTTCTCGCACGCATCTTGCGTGCATATTTTCCGAGATATTTCGGGAAAATACTCGAAAATCCACAAAGGATTTTCTCCGTTTTTCCCTTCATCTCTCAAAAAATCTGACGACGCAATCTGCATACGTCAGATACGAAACAGACTCTCATATTTCACAAAAATGCTCGTGAATACATCCAGTATTCACTCCGCTTTTTGTTTCATCTGACGAAAAATTTGACGACGCATCTGTCGCACAATCTTTGTGCGGTATTGCTATAATGAAACGATAAAAACGGACAGTGGCAAAGCGACAATCGCGGACACTGTCCGTTTTTTTGAAAGGAGCATTTTTGATGCAGGAGCCGTTCCCGAATTTTCCCACTGAGCCGCCGCAGAAGCCTGCCAGCGAACCGTTTCCCCCACAAGAAGAAACACCGGCACCGCCTACAGAACAGCCGGTTTCACCAGTGCAAAATCCATTACCGCCGGTACAGAACAACCCCGTTCCGCCAGTGCAGAATCCATTACCGCCGGTACAGGGCATACCGCAGAACAACCCCGTTCCGCCAGTGCAGAATCCATTACCGCCGGCACAGGACATGCCGCAGAATAATCCGATCCCGCCTATGCAAAACCCAATCCCCAACTGGTACCAGAACCAGCAGCCCACCATGGGAAACTGGCAGATTCCGCCGCAGGTACCGCCTGCACCGCCGCAAAAACAGCCTCTGACACCGGAACAGAAAGACCGCCGCACAGCGTTCTGGCTGAAAATCGTAGCGGCTCTGCTGGCAGCCCTGCTGCTGTACTGTATCGGCAGCGATGTGGTTTCCTACCGCCGCGGCGGTGCTGCACCGGCTGCTGCCACAGCTTCGGACACTGACAGGGACGAAACCGCCGGCAGCAAGGTGATCATTCAGCAGCAGGATAAACCCAAATTGGACAAGAACGCAGAAAACACCGATGCAGATGGTGCCTACACCGTAGAGGGCGTTGCTTCTGTAGTGTGTCCCTCCATTGTGGAAATCGAAACCTACGGCGATGCCAAAGGCGAACAGCTTAGCGGCACCGGCTCCGGCATCATCTCCAGCGAGGACGGCTACATCATCACCAACGCCCACGTCCTGACTAACGGAAAGTCTTTCCGTGTCATCATGTCCGACGAAACGGAGTACCCTGCCACTGTCATCGGCAAGGACAACAAAACCGACCTTGCCGTTATCAAGATCGAGGGCAGCGACTTCCCTGCCGCCGTCATGGGCAATTCCGACGAGGTCGTTCTGGGCGAATCCGTTGTGGCGATCGGCAATCCCGCAGGGCTTTCCGGCTCTGTCACCAATGGCATTGTGTCCGGTCTGAACCGACAGATCCGCTCTGATGCCACCGGATTCGACATGAACTGTATCCAGACCAACGCTGCGATCAGTCCCGGCAACTCCGGCGGTGCACTGGTCAACATGTACGGGCAGGTCATCGGCATCACCTCCTCCAAATACGTCAGCTCCAGCTATGAGGGGCTGGGATTTGCCATTACCATTAACGAGGTGCTGCCCATTGTGCAGGATCTGATCGACAACGGCTATGTTGCCGACCGTGTGCGGGTAGGCATTACCTTTATTTCCCTGATCCCCGAAGAAGTCCGGCAGGGCTTTGCCGACGAGATCGGCATGAAAACCGTACCGGACAACCTGTCCGGCGTGTGGATCACGGAAATTGCAGATGACTGCGACATTGCCAGCACTGACCTGCAAGTGAATGATGTTATCGTATCGGTACAGGGCGAAGCCGTAGACGACTACGACTCCCTGAATGCCGCCATTGCCGGACTGAAAGGCGGTGATACCATAGAGGCACGCTGCCGCCGGTACCAGCCGGACGGAAACTTTGAGGAGTTCTCCATTCAGTGCAAGCTAATGGCAGACACCTCCGGAAACTATTAAGGCAACACCGCACAAAGCGTGTGCGGTATTGCCTTAAGGAAACGCAATTTCATGTAAAAAAGCGTTCAGAGCAGATGAATGAACCTGCTCTGAACGCTTTTTGTGTCTGATTCAGCCTTTGGCGAAATTCTTTGCCAACACTTTCATTATCGGCAGACACAGCACATGTGCTCTGCCATTCTCACTGTCCGCGTTTCTGTGCCTTGTTCAGGAAACGTTCCGCATCGACCAGAAACCGCTTGTGCACGCCGGAACCGATCACGCCTACGCCGTCCTCTGCGGTAACGTGATAGGAGATCTCCCGCCCGTTGACACCGGTAATTTCTGCGGTAGCAGTTACCGTCAGCCCCACCGGCGTTGCCGCATCGTGGCTGATGTCCAGCTTGGTGCCTACGGTGGTTTCGCCCTCGCTGAGGAACGGAGCCACTGCATTGCAGGCTGCCTCCTCCATGAGGGCTGCCATCATCGGGGTGGCAAATACCGGCAGCGAACCGCTTCCTACAGCAACTGCCAGATTAGTTTCATCTACCTGTACTGAGGCGGTTCCCTTGCTTCCAATTGTAATCGGTTCCATACATATTCTCCTTTAGTCCGAAGTCGTTTCCGTGGTTTCTTCTGTAGGATCCGGCAGCACATCTAAGGCACTGGGGGAAACGATGTCCCCAAGGATCCGGTCATAAGTCAGCGTATCCAGCTTTTTGTCTGCCTCCTGCATGGGCATGTAGTTGGTGGAGTACACCGGCTCAGTTTCCATTTCGTTCATCATAGTCTGGGTGAAGCTGTCACGGGGTGCATCGATCAGCTGCATCACCAGATACGGGGCATAGTATGTGGAAACCGCTTCCGACGGCAGCAAACTGGTGTTCAGTCCGTAGTTGTTCCACAGGATATATCGCTGTTCGTACAGGGTGCTGCAATTTTCGCTGGTGATGTTCAGCTGGCTGTAGATGCCGTCGTCCCCGCGGAGGGACGGGAAATGGTCACCCACAAACAGTACAATGGTCGGCTCGTCGATCTGGGAGAGCCGTTCCAGAAAGTCTGCCAGACCGTCTGCCGAATGCTGGATCCGGCTCAGGTAGTTGATAAATTCATCATCGCTGTCCCCGTCAGAATAGGGCTGATGGTTCTGCATGGTAGTGGCATGCACATACAGCGGCTCATCAGTAGATGCGATCAGAGATTCGATCTGGTTGTACACCACATTGTCGTCGATATATTCCCCGTAGGTCGTTACCGGAACGGTGAAGTCATCTTCAAAAATCATCTGGTCAAAGTTGAACTGCCCATAGATACGTTTCCGGCTGTAGAAGCTGCTCTGGAATGGGTGCACATAGGCAGTGGAATAGCCCCAGCTTTTATAATATGCAGGCACTGTGGGCTGCTGCCGTTCCAGCATCATTCTCTGCGGCATGTTGGGGTCATTCAGGGACTTCACCGGCAGCCCGAACAGCAGTTCAAACTCTGTCCGTACCGTATAGCTGGCGTAAGTCGGCACGATCAGTGTCCCCTCTGTTCCCATAGAAGCGGCTTTGTCCAGTCCGGCATAATAGGGATCCAGATTCGTATAGCCCAGTTCCGACAGCTTATCGGAAAAGGCACGGAAATCCGCAAACGATTCCGACATGATCTCCACCACGTTGGGCTTCACGCCGTCATCGAAGTCCAGATCCGGCACTTCTGTTGCCAGATACTGCTTCACGGTGTCGCTGCTGTCCTCTTTATAATCCTCCGGCTCCTCCAGCTGGTTGGAGAGGTTCTCCGAACCCGTCTGCATAAAGAACGCCAGAAAACCGTTGTTGTCGAACTTTTCGTTCAGGATAAAGGTATTGTCTGCCTCTTTGGTGTCCAGCCGGAACAGGGCGTAAACCGGCTGGGAAATTGCCGGCACGGTAACGACCATGACGCAGGCGATCAGGCAAGCCAGACCGGGGGCAAGCCGTTTCCGCAGCTTCAGCCGCATTTTCAGTCTTGGGTTGAACCAGAATGCCAGCAGGATAAACGCGGCACAAATGGCAATGTACAAGACCAGCCTTGGCGTAATTTTGATATAGGCGAATGAAGTCAGACTTTTCAGACTGCGGAACAGCTTCATGTCTGTCATGATCAGGTGGTTGCCGTTGGTGTTGTACTTGAATAGTTCCGTAATACTGAGAGCCATATACAGGATACTTTCCAACAGCATAGAGAACCAGCCCGACTTGAACAGGAGCAGTGCCCCGATAAAAATCAGTGCCGCGATCAGCACGTTAAACAGCATGATCGTGGGGTGGTTGGTGATGAACAGCACCAACTTACTGGGATATTTGTCCTGATTCAGTTCCGCCATGCACACGATGAAAATAGGATACAGCATCATCAGCAGCCGGTTGGTCATGGGATAACGCAGCGTATTGTAAGAACGTTTCTCATGCACGGAACAGAACCATGCACGCAGGGAAGAAAAGCGTGCATACCATGTCAATTGTTCTTTCATGTTTGTGAGATCACCTTTGTTTCAAAAAAGAATTGCAGAAGTCAGAATTCCCCTGATTTCTGCGGGATTGTCGTAACAATACTATAGCACAAACCCGCGGTTTTCGCAAGTATTCTCGCCAAAAACTCATGCAGTTTTCACGGAATTTGTGGATTTTATCGAAAAAGTCATGCCCCGAAAAAAGGTTTTGTGCAAGTTGCAGAGGGCAAATTTCCCGTATTTGGGTGGAAATCGACACTTTTCCTGCCGTCTGTCAGCCGCACCAGAAACCGCCGTTTACAGGAATATCCTGTCCGGTGATATACGCCGCCTGTTCGGACACCAGAAATCGCACGACATCTGCCACATCTTCCGGTTTCCCCAGCCGTCCCAGCGGTGTTTCCTCTGCCAGTTCGTCCAGTGTTTCCTGCGGCAGGTGGGACACCATATCCGTAGCGATCGTCCCCGGCGAAACGGCATTAACGCGAATGCCGGAGGGACCGACTTCCTTCGCCAGTGCACGGGTAAACGCCAGAATCGCCCCCTTGGTCACGGAGTAATCCACTTCACAGGAAGCTCCGGTTTCGCCCCACATGGAGGAGATATTGACGATACAGCCGGCATGGCGGGAGAGCATCGACGGCAGCAGCAGGCGGCTAAGTTCCACCGGAGCCGTCAGGTTCACCGCATAGAGCCGCCGCACCTGTTCCGGCGGCAGGCACTGGAACAGATTGATATACGAGCATGCGGCATTATTGACCAACACGTCCACATGTCCCAGATGTTCCAGCACGGTTCCCGCCAGTTCGGGCAGGGCATCGGTCTGTGACAGGTCGGCGGCAATGGGGATCACGCCGCAGGCGGCAGCCAGTTCTTCCATGGCATCGCGGCTATGGCAGTACACGCCAGCCACCAGATACCCGTCTGCTGCCAGACCCTTTGCCACAGCCGCCCCGATCCCGCGGGACGCACCAGTGACCAATGCTGTTTTCAGCATATGCAGCACCTCCGTTCCAAAAGTCTATTTTCCAGAAAAATTATAGCATGCACAAGAAAAAAAGTCAAGCGGCGGGCGGCGGGCGGCGGGTCGCCGCTGACCCTACGC
>OLQC01002054.1_pt1 | contig 14243 bp, 12 predicted proteins | sample 1672471 | NCBI WGS metagenome assembly OLQC01 (sample SAMEA3136689, study PRJEB25190) | human gut metagenome | biome: human gut; feature: human-associated habitat; material: faeces | place: Austria | collected 2013
CTTCTCTTTGCAGCAGATAAGAATAAAGTTGTATGGGATGTATTAGGTGCGCTTCGTCTGGAACTTGCACGCCAGATGGATCTTTTAGATAAGAATGAGTACAAATTTATGTGGATCACAGAGTTCCCGCTTCTTGAGTGGAGTGAAGAACAGAACCGTTTCACAGCAATGCATCACCCATTTACAATGCCAATGGAAGAAGATCTTCAGTACATCGACAGTGATCCGGGAAGAGTCCGTGCAAAAGCATACGATATTACTCTGAATGGAAATGAGATTGGTGGAGGAAGTGTGCGAATCTTTAACCCTGAGATTCAGAGCAAGATGTTCGAGGTGCTTGGATTTACACCAGAGCAGGCACAGGAGCAGTTCGGATTCCTCCTGACAGCATTCAAGTATGGAGTACCGCCACACGCAGGACTTGCATATGGACTGGATCGTCTTGTTATGCTCATGGCAAAACAGGATAGTATTCGTGACGTGATAGCATTCCCGAAGGTAAAAGATGCTTCGGATCTTATGACAGAGGCTCCAACAAAAGTTGATCAGAAACAGCTTGATGAATTGGGACTTTCAGTGGTAGAAGAGGAAGAATAAAAAAATCCCACCCGGATATTCTTGCGTTGAAGAATACCGGATGGGATTTTTTATTAAATTATTGATCTTTTGGTGAGCGTCCATCTTTGTGTTTATTCCAGATGTTAAATGCAATCAAAAGACCGGCTGTGTATAAGATGCTGATCAGAATTGCCGGACTGTCTTTCAAAAAATAAATAACTAAGACTGCGGCAATTAACGCAATGGTCATCTGGAATGCAATCCAGATTCTTTTTTCACGAATTTCTCTGGCATGCTGCTGGGATTCCAGACGCTTCTGTTCTAATTTTAAGTATTCCATCAAGTCCTTATCCGGAATACGGGAAAGTATAATTTCATCGCGAACAAGTCTGGCTTCGCGGCGGGAGTGGATATTTGCAATTTTAGCAGAAAAACGGGCAAAAAATCCGGAGGAATCACGCTCTTTTTCAGCTTTGTCAAACGGATCCATTTCAGAATCCAAGTTATAAGCAGATTCCGTTCCTGGAGCAGTAGTATTATTAATGACAGATGCATTTTTCCGGGCAGTTGTGCTACCGGAAGCAGACGTGTCTTCCTGGATAGTTGAACTTTTAGAAGCAGACGTATCTTTCTGGATAGTTGTGCTGTTAGAAGCAGATGTATCTTCCTGACCAGATGCATTTTCTGTAGCAGATGTATCTTTCTGACCAGATATAGTTTCTGTAGCAGATGCATGATCTATTGTAGTTATATTTTCTTCTGTAGTTGTATTTCCTTCTGTAATTGTCTCTGACATAACAGACCTCCTATGTGAATTATATATATCAGCTGGGAGATGACTCCCACCTCGCAGCAAGAATGCCGAGGCATTCTTGAAATAAAACAATAGGATGATATTATCCGTGATGGGGCAAATGTTTTGCAGATTGGAGACCAGATATGAGTAGAAAAAAGAATAGAAAAAAGAATTTTGTTAAGCAAATAGCAGTTGTAAACAAAACCCCTGTGAAACAGGAGGAACAGATGGTACAGCTGGATTTAGGACCGCGAAGAAGTGTTGCGTTCATCGGTTCGGAATGCTATCCATTTGTTAAGACGGGCGGACTGGGAGATGTTATGTCTGCGCTTCCAAAGACTCTGGCGAAGTTAAATCTGGATGTTAAGGTAATTCTTCCAAGATATAAATGTATTCCTCAGAAGTTTCAGGAAAAGATGGAGTACAGAGGTTCTTTTTATATGGATCTTTGTTCTGACGGGAAACAGTATTATGTAGGAATCATGGAATATCAGAAAGATGGAGTTGTCTATGATTTTATCGACAATGACGAGTTCTTTTCCTGGGGTAATCCGTATACGAACCTCATAGATGATATTCCGAAGTTCTGTTATTTTGCTAAGGCATCGCTTGCCGCACTCAATTATCTGGACTGGACACCTGACATCGTACATTGTCATGACTGGCAGGCCGCTTTAGTACCGCTTTATTTAAGAACCTGTTTTCAGAATACGAATGTTGGACGGGCAAATGCAGTACTTACGATACATAATCTGAGATTCCAGGGAATATATGACAGAAAAATGATTCAATACTGGTCAGGTCTTCCGGATTATGTATTCAATAAAGACTGCATGATTCAGAACTGGCTGGATGCCAATATGTTAAAGGGCGGTATCGCTTACTGTAATAAAATTACGACAGTTAGCAATACTTATGCGGGCGAGATTCAGACGGAAGAGTACGGTGAAGGTCTTGCGGAACATTTGAGATATCATAATAATAAAATCAGAGGAATTGTGAATGGAATTGATACAGATAACTGGAATCCTGCAACAGATAAACTGTTAACAGCTAATTATGATGCCAAGTCAGCAGTAGAAAATAAAAAGATAAACAAGAAAGCACTTCAGGAATCTTTGGGATTAGAAGTGGATGACCATAAGATGGTGATCGGACTTATTTCACGTCTTACCAACCAAAAAGGCCTTGATCTTGTAAATGCTGTAATTCCGGGGATTATGGATGGGAATACACAGGTGGTGGTTCTTGGTACCGGTGATGCCTGGTATGAAAATACATTCCGTTATTATGAATATAAATATAAAGGCAGTTTCTGCGCATACATTGATTACAATGAAAATGTCGCCCACGGTATTTATTCGGGCTGTGATGCGATCCTGGTTCCGTCAAGATTTGAACCATGCGGGCTTACACAGCTGATAGCTATGAGATATGGTGCGATTCCGATTGTCAGAGAAACAGGAGGACTTAAAGATACCGTTTCCCCTTATAATATGTACGACAATACAGGGAATGGTTTTACATTTGACCGGTATGAAAGCGGACTTCTTTACGATGCCATTAACAGGGCAAAGACGCTCTATTTTGAGAGCAGGAAGTATTGGGATGATATGGTGATCCGGGATATGAACAAAGATGTTTCCTGGGAAAAGAGTGCAAAACAATACAAAGATTTGTATGTAGAGCTGACACCGAGAAACTAAAAAAATATATGCAATAAAAAGTCCTTCTTGATAAACTTTTATTTATACATGGGAAAGCAAGAGACGATAGTGATTTAAAGAATTTGGATATAAGGATGCATTTTTGAGTCCTGAAGAGTTTGTTGCCTATAAGAAAGCGAACGCATAATACGAAAGGCAGGGGTTATTATGAGAGCATTTTGGATCGTACTGGACAGTGCAGGAATAGGAAATGCACCGGATGCAGAAGCATTTGGTGATGAGGGAAGCAATACATGGAAGACTTGTTATGATTCCGGAAAACTGCATATTCCGAATATGGAAAAATTGGGGATTTATAACATTGACGAGATGAATTATGGGGATAAGTCTTTAAGTCCAATTGGATGTTACGGAAGACTTCATGAAAAATCTATGGGAAAAGATACGACCATCGGGCATTGGGAGATGGCAGGTATGATATCTCCGAAACCATTTCCGGTATATCCAGACGGATTCCCGAAGGATGTGCTGGATGAATTCCGAAAGCAGACAGGACGGGAAGTGCTGTGTAATAAACCATATTCCGGAACAGAAGTTATCAAGGATTATGGGCGTGAGCACATGGAAACAGGTGCGTTGATCGTATATACATCCGCTGACAGTGTGTTCCAGATTGCAGCTCATGAAGATGTTGTGCCGGTAGAAACTCTGTATGAATATTGCAAAATAGCAAGAAAGATTCTGATGGGCGCTCATGCAGTAGCAAGAGTCATTGCAAGACCATTTGTAGGACAATATCCGAACTTCGAAAGAACAGACCGTAGACATGACTTTTCGCTTGTGCCGCCAAAACAGACGGTGCTGGATGATTTGAAAGATGCCGGAAAAGATGTCATCGGTGTTGGTAAGATATATGATATATTTGCCGGAAAAGGAATCACAGAGACAACTGCGAACCATGGAAATAAAAAGAACATGGAGAAAGTATTTGAGTTGCAAAAGAAAGATTTTAATGGACTGTGCTACATTAATCTGGTTGATTTTGATATGATATATGGCCATCGAAGAGATATTTTAGGATATACAACTGCATTAAATGAATTTGACAAGGATCTTGAAATATTTCTTGCTAATATGCGCGGCGATGATGTGTTATTTATCACAGCTGATCATGGCTGTGATCCGGGATATAAAGGAACTGATCATACGCGTGAGTCTGTACCGCTTCTGGGTTACAGTAAATGCTGGAAACAGGGCGTGAATATCGGAACAAGAGATACTTATGCTGATATAGCGGCCACCCTTGCACAGATATTTGAAATCGAGTATCATGGTGATGGTACGGGATTTCTTGAAATGCTAAAATAAAGACTGAAAATGAATAGTAATTAAAGTAATGAATGGGGCAGAAGCGCCTGACGGGCGATTTTGCCCCTGTAACTGTCATAAGCGAAAATAGAAAGGATGATAGAAAACGAAATATGATAAAACATGTATTATTTGACTTGGATGGGACATTACTTCCTATGGATCAGAATGAATTTGTAAAGTATTATATGCCACTTCTGGCAAAACGATTTGTAAAATATGGAATGGAGCCGAAAGCGCTGATCGGGACGATCTGGAAAGGTGTGGAGGCAATGGTACTGAATGATGGAAGCATGACCAACGAGGATGCCTTCTGGAAATGTTTTGAGAAAATATCCGGGCTTTCCAGAGCAGAGGTAGAGCAGGAGACGTTGGATTTTTATGCAAATGAATTTAATGAGGCAATTGCATCTACAAAACCGAATCCGCGCGCAGACCAGGTTGTTAAACTGTTGAAAGAACATGGTGTGAAAGTGTACCTTGCGACCAATCCAATCTTCCCGCGTGTGGGAACTATGAACCGTATCCGCTGGGCAGGAATCGATGCAGAAGACTTTGAAGTTATTACGACCTATGAAACATATCATTACTGCAAGCCGAATCCGAAATATTTTCAGGAAGTTATGGAGGAGTTTGGACTTAATCCAAAAGAATGCCTCATGGTAGGAAATGATGTGCAGGAAGACCTGACGATCCGCTCCCTTGGCGTAAAGACATATTTATTAACAGATACACTGGAAAATAAAAAGAACATTCCATTAGAAGAAGTTGAGACAGAGTACAAAGGGACTATGGAAGAATTATATGAATGGTTTCAGTCATATTTTGTTCACAATTAGTTTTCATTTTAAACATAGTTTCATCACACTTTGTGTCTATACTATTAATTGTTCGAAAGAACAAAACAATTTTCTTTTTCATAACTTTTTCCTCAGGGCTGCAACCTCCCAAACATGCAGTCCTATTTTATTGTCTAAAATTAAATTTAAGGATATATACAGCACCAAATAGCTGCTCTACAATATGAGTTATTTTCTATAGTTGCTGCGCCACTTATATTTTGCTGATTATACAAACTCGCCCAAAAGCGGCTCAAACAGTGTATAATCAGCAAAGCTATGCTCGCAACTATGACGAAAATGACTCAATTATTGTAGAGCAGCTATTTGGTGCTTTGTATATAGCGTTAAATTTATGCGGGAGGAGAGGGAGCTCTTGCCTTTTTCGCTTCGCGTATGCGAAAGTTGTGAAGGTTAGGTTATTTTATATTTCATAAGAAGAAGGAGTAGTGGGAGTCGGCGGAAGTTTCAAGAATAGGAAAATTTCATGAAGGTCTGCTTGCGGTTCAGATAACTGCTTAGTGGCGGGAAGAAGATATAAATTGTAAATTCCCGGCTATAGAAATAGTAACCCCTGAATAAAATAATTGAGCAATTTGCGTTGTAGTTGCGAGCATAGCCTGTGTGATTATACACTGTTTGAGCCGTCTTTATGGCGAGTTTGTATAATCACACAGAGATAAGCGGCGCAGCAACTACAGAAAATTGTCTCATATTTTATTCAGGGGTTACTATTATATATAGGGTCAAAATTACAATTTATATTTTCGTTTACACCATTCGATCATGCTCTGTGAAAAATTCCGTTGTAGTCGGGTAGGTATAACTCTTACCAATTTCCTTGAGCAGCACGACATTTAATTTTCCGCCCAGGTTTTTCTTGTCGAGGGCAATGGCTCCGATCAGGTCGTGGAGCATAAGGTCACACTTGTGTGGAAGTCCATAGACATCCAGGACTTTGCGTATATGTTCCGCTTCGCCGGGTTTCGTCAGTTCCATTTCCTCTGCAATCTTTGTAATCTGATACATTCCGATGGCAACTGCCTCACCGTGGCTTTCGCGTGTGTAGTGGTAATGCTGTTCGATTGTGTGAGCCAGAGTGTGACCAAAGTTCAGGAGCATGCGCTCGCCGGTGTCGAACTGATCGTGCTCAACAACGATTCGCTTGATATCTACACAGCGATAGATAACTTCGGTCAGATCTTTCTTCAAATCTTCAAATGAGGTGTGTGCCTCCAGATTTTTGAATAAATCAGCATCCCAGATGCAGCCGTATTTGATGACCTCGCCCATACCGTCGTTGATGTAACGCTCTGGCAGTGTATTTAATACAAGTGGGTCGATGAGCACAAGAGCCGGCTGATAAAAAGCACCGACCAGGTTCTTGCCTTCCGGCAGATCTACGGCGACTTTTCCACCGACGGAAGAATCGACTTGTGCCAGAAGTGAGGTCGGAATCTGGATAAACTTGATCCCGCGAAGGAAGCTTGCGGCTGCAAATCCTGCCAGATCTCCGATGACACCGCCTCCGAGGGCAATGATCAGATCACTTCGTGAAAAATGGGCTTCCAAAAGTGCGGAATAGATTTTCGGAAGACTTTGAAAACTCTTGGTTGGCTCACCGTGTGGGAGAATAAGAGAATGAACCTCATATTTATCTTCCAGTGTTTTTACAATAGTATCTCCGTACAGAGGAAATACGTTGTCGTCTGAGATGATCATGATTTTTTTTCCGGAGTAAACTTTTTCGATATAGCTTCCGGTATCTTTCAAAATATTATTTTCAATATAAATGGAGTAGCTGTGTGCTCCGAGGTCTACATATAATTCCATGCTGATAATCCTCTTCTTTCTTTTACACCTGTGAAAACGTCAAGACCCGCGAACGGGTCTCGAATAGTTAAAATGTTTTTCCGACTACTTTTGCGATCTCAGCAACCTGTTTCAGCAGTGCATCATATTTCGCAGGTTTCAGAGACTGGGAACCGTCGCACAGTGCCATCTCAGGATTGTTATGAACCTCGATCATCAGACCGTTTGCTCCTGCAGCAACAGCAGCCTTAGCCATTGGTTCAACCAGCCACCATTTTCCACCGGCATGGCTTGGATCAATGATGATCGGAAGATGTGAAAGTTTCTGGATAACCGGGATACTCTGGAGATCCAGTGTATTTCTTGTATAGGATTCAAATGTACGGACACCGCGCTCGCATAAAATGACATTTTCATTACCGGATGCCATAATGTATTCTGCAGACATCAGCCACTCTTCGTAGGTAGCGTTTAGACCACGTTTCAGAAGAATCGGGCGGTCTACCTGTCCTAACTGTTTCAACAGATCGAAGTTCTGCATGTTTCTTGCACCAATCTGTATCAGGTCAACTTTTTCGTTGAATACATCCAGATATTCGGCGGACATCAATTCTGTAACGATTGGCAGTCCTGTTGCAGCTTTTGCTTCACAGAGGATATTCAGACCTTCAAGACCGAGTCCCTGGAATGAATATGGACTTGTACGAGGTTTGAAAGCACCGCCGCGGAGCATGTTAGCTCCGGAAGCTTTCGCAGCTTTTGCAATCTCAAGAACCTGGTCTACAGACTCTACAGAACAAGGTCCGGCGATCAGCGCCAGATTATCTCCTCCAACCTTGACTCCGGACACATCGATGATGGAGTTGTCCGGGTGGAAAGCGCGGCTTGCTAATTTGTAAGGCTCCTGCACATGCATAACCTTTGTGACAGCAGGATCAACTTCGAAGAGTTTCGCGTCGATACGTGATGTGTCACCGATACAGCCGATGATCGTCATCTCTGCTCCTTCAATTACGTGAGTGTCCAGACCTCTTGCTTTGACCATATTTTCAACACGTTCAATATCTTCCTTTGGGGAAAGTGGTTTTAATACAATAATCATAATAGTAACTCCTTCTATACTTTTATATATGTAACATCTATAATATTCGCACTGTAAAATTTTAGTTGTTTAAAGTGTGAAACTAATACATATAGTACCCCGTTAGAATAGCATTTGTCAATGGGTTTTATGAAAATATCTCTCATTATGTTCCAGTTTAATTAAGTTGACTTGATACAGGGCATTTGCTAAAATGAAAGAGGAAAAATAAGGGTTTATCTAGCAACAAAAAAGTTTACAAAGACAGAAAATTTTCAAGGGAGAGTAAGGGAAATTTAATAAGGAGGAAATGCGATGTTAGAGTTAACATTTGGGGAACAGGTCAAAATCGTTCTGAACCGTAAAGATATGACGATCAAGCAGCTTGCGGAGATGATTGAAGAACGAACAGGAAAGAAAATGTCCAGACAGAATCTGACGCAGAGACTGGCCAGAGATAATTTTCAGGAACAGGACATGCGTTTAATTGCATCTATATTAGAGTGCCCATTTCATCTGAGTATACTGGAAGAGAATGCGGATAGTGAATATACAACCCGTGAAAATATCAAAATCGATAAGCGAGCTGAAAATAATATTATTATAGATGAAGAACCACAACAGCTGACACTGAATCTGGAGTATGAAGAACCAGAGCAGGTACAGGAAGAACAGCCGGTAAAAGCAAGGGAATTTGGCATATCTGGAGCAGAACGTGATATTACAATTGGAGAACTGGTAGATATCCATAAAGATTTAGATCAGATGGAAGAAACATCAGAATATGCAGACCAGACAGAATATGCAGACCAGACAGAATATGAAGAACCGGTAGAATATGAGGAGCCGGCAGAATATGAAGAACCGGCAGAATATGAAGAAGAGCCGCAGTCTTCGGAAGTTCCTGAGTACAACAAGCAGGAGGATGTGAAGGATATTCTGGAAGAAATGGCTGCGATAGAGGCTGAAGAGAAGAAGGCAAGAGAAGACAGAGAAGAAAGAGAAAGAGAGCGAGAAAAGGAACAGGAAAAAGAGCAGGAGAAGCCACGTGGCTGGAGGGCTTATTTCCCGCGCCGTAAGAAAAAGCAAGCAGAGGCGGTTCATGAGGACAAGCAGGAAGCTGCCACAGAACAGTTGGAGGCAGAATCTGCGATGAATCAGGCGCAGCCGGAAGAGAAGACAGAAGAGGCTGTATCAGAAGAATCGTATCAGGAGTCAGAAGAATATCAGGAGCCGAAAGAATATCAAGAAGCTGAAGAGCATCAGGAGCCGGAAGAATATCAGGAAGCTGAAGAGTATCAGGAGTCAGAACCGTATCAGGAAGAGGAGCAGGCATACGAAGAATATGTTGAGGAAAATCAACAGGATATGGAAGAAGAGTTTGCTGATACCGCACAGGATTGGGAAGCTCCGGAAGAAGAAAATGTGGGTGATATCAACCCATATACGGGCATGGAATATGAATCCAACAGTGTGAGAATGCATCCAAAGAGAATCGGTTATGTCCAGGTCTATGACAGAAGTGATCATCAGTGGACCGACATGACAGAGTGGGCATTCCTTGGATATCAGGAGCGCAAGAAAGCGCTTCTCGGCAAGGATTACGAGCCTCCGATTTATCTGGATTAAGTAATAGTAGATCATTTGTGAGGAGAAATAAGAAGATGAGATGGGAAGAACTTCTGTCGGCAAAGAGATGTCGTGGTGGACAGACGAGAGGGAGAAATGCTAAAAGTTCAGACTTGCGGAGTGAATTTGAAAAAGATTACCATCGAATTATTGGCAGTGCTTCATTTCGAAGACTTCAAGATAAGACACAGGTATTTCCACTGGATAAAAGTGATTTTATCCGGACAAGACTAACTCATTCTCTGGAGGTTTCTTCTTTTGCAAAATCTCTTGGACAGAACATCGGAGAAAACATTTTAGTTTACAAAAAAGATTCTGAGTTTACACCACAGATGAAAGAAGATATATGTAATATTTTGCAATGCGCAGGGCTGATTCACGATATCGGGAATCCGCCCTTTGGGCATTTTGGAGAAGATGTGATCCGGGAGTGGTTCGAACGGAAGCTGCCACTTATGACATATCATGGAAAGCCGATGGAACAAGTGATGAGCCGGCAGATGGTAGAGGATCTGTATCATTTTGAAGGAAATGCACAGGCGTTCCGGCTTGTGACGAAACTGCATTTTCTAGTGGATGAGCGAGGTATGAACCTGACGTATGCGCTTCTGAGCACCATTGTAAAATATCCGGTGCCGTCCACAGGAATCGACTTGGATTCCGGGGATATTAAGACGCGCAAGATGGGATATTATCTGGCAGATGAGAAAATGTTCCGTGAGATCGAGAGGGAGACTGGAACGAATGGCTGTCGGCATCCGTTGACGTTTATATTAGAGGCGGCAGATGACATAGCATATAAGACTGCGGATATCGAGGATGCATTTGTAAAAGGGTACTTAAGTTATCATACATTGCTGGAGGAACTTAAGGAACTGCAAATGATGTATCATCAGGAAACGAATATATTTCGCCCGGCGGATAAGCTGGAAGAGTTATATTTTCGGGGGAAAGAGATGCATGTGGCAAATCCAGAGGAGTATGCAGTAAAGAACTGGATCATCCGTGTGCAGGGATTTGTGATCAACTGCGCAACTTATGGGTTTACATCGAATTATGATGCAATTATGAAGGGTGAATATAAGTATGATCTGTTTCACGGTACTTACTGTGAGAGGCTGATGCAGCTTCTTGGTGACATGGCATACAGAGAAGTCTTTACATCGGAACCTATTTATCGAATGGAAGTGACAGAATCTGTCATGCTGAGTGATCTTTTGGATAAGTTTATGACAGCAATCATCAAATATGATGACCCATCGCAGAAATTAAATTCCATGGATCTTAGGATTGTGTCATTTATTTCTGATAACTATAAGCGGGCATATCATTGTCAGGCAGAGGGCAAGACGGAGGCGGAAAAACTGTATTTGAGGATTCTGCTTGTGACAGATTATATATGTGGAATGACGGACAGCTATGCAATGCGTCTTTATCAGGAAATGCGAGGAATGTTTTTGAGTGGAACAGAATAGACTGTGGTAAATGATACAAGTCAGGACGGATAGGATTGAAGAGGTTTATTCGATATCTGTATGAATATGAAGGGAATCAGAAAAAAAGAAATGTCGGGTTTGTAAAAGTCGAACAAGATGGGAAAGAAACAACGATTTCTGTACATGGGAAAGGGCTGTGTGGAAAAAACAATGAAAATATTTCCTGTTATCTTATAAAATTGGATTCTGAGATGGGAAATATACTTTTCGTTCCGGCAGGAGAGATACAGATTGGAATGATTTCCTGCGGGGGATGTTTTTGCTATACAGAAGAATTGATAAGAGCTGGCTATGGAAAGACAGAGCAGAGTGTCGGTCAGACGTGTGAGAAAAAAGACGACATTTGTGGGCTTGGTCTTGGTGATCCCAAGGAAGCATTTTATGTAGCGCTTTGGAATGAGGAAATGTATGGAGACCTTGATATTGCGAGGGCGAAGGTCTTTCGAGAATTCGATAGTGATAAAACCGCCGGGGAATCTAAGAGTATAGACGAAAAAGAGGCAGAGGTAGAAACGCAGTTCGGGGACGATGAAGAGACAGAAAATCTGGAAGAAGAACAGCCAGAGAAAAAAGAACAGGAAACAGTAGAAGAATCCTCGGAGAAAAAAGATCTGAAAAAAGATTTGGAGATTCCAGAGGTTGTAGAGCAAAAGATTCAGAATGCATATAAAGAAATAGGACAGGGAAAAGTAAGGATGAAGAAGCAGGACAATGGAAAGCAGAAGAGCAGAAAAGTGTGGGTAGCAGCAGCTGTGGCAGTGATCGCAGTATCAGGAAGTGGTCTTTATGCAAATCCGGTACTGGCGAAGAATATCCCGGTGATTGGAAATGTGTTTGCAAAAATGCAGGAAAATAGAGCAAAGGATCTATATGCAGGGAAAGATAAGACAGCTTATGGAATGATTGAAGATAATTCTGTGAATGTGCAGAATCCGGGAGCGGAAGCAGAAGATAACGGTGTGACAGTAACGGTATCCGATGCATACTGTGACGGATATGAAATGTATTGTATTGTACGATGACAGCTGTTACAGACAATGAGCAGATTAATCAGAAGAAATATCTGTCTTTTGAAAATAGTCTGAGAGTGCAAGTTGACGGAGAGGAATGTGGTGTAGAACTAACGTTGGAAAAAGCGGAGGATGGAAGTTTTGTAGAACTTGGACATATCAATGCAGATTGGTTGAAGAAAAAGAAATTTTCAGATCAGTCAACGGTAGATGTGCAGTTTACCAAAGTATATGGAAGAGAAGAAAATGAGCTGAGTACAACCAAATATGAGGAAGGTAAGAATCTGCTCAGTGGCGAATGGAGTCTGGAATTCACAGTTGATAAAGATACCAGCAAAACACAGACGTATGAAGTAAATGCTGAGGATAATGGATTCAAAGTAAGTAAGGTTGTAAAAGTACCGGCATCCACTTATCTTCAACTTGAGGTACCGGAAGCGTATGAGAATGTACAGATGATTATCACGGATGCGGATGGAAATGCACTCCAGAAGTTCGGAGGTAGTTCTACAGATCCGGAAAATGGAATGTACCAGATCAAGATGCAGTTTGAACAGACGGATACAGATCAGATTCATGTGCAGGTTGTAGATATGGATCAGAGTACGAACGATAATCTAGTCATGGTTGCAGAAATGACAGCAGATCTGAATTAAACAATAGTCATCTTCTATAGTAACATGCTATCTTTTCGGGGAATGATAGGATGGTCACAACAGAGTTAGTTCGGTTGTGACCTCTTTTTCTTTTTTATTCATCCTATTTTTTCTTTACCAGTTTATGCTAGAGAAATTAATATCACACTCTTGTAATATACTATATCGTAATTAAATCTTTTGTACCTATCTTATAGCACTTGCTATTTCTCAAATCCAACATTTGTTCCATAACAGCTATTTTTGCATACATAGTATTTGCATTTCTTCGTGGATTGCAATCTTCCTTTTTTATTATTTGTTTCTCACAAGCCGTATAAAAATCAACTATACTCAATGTTTTACTTTTTATTCCTGCCAAATGCATAAAATTATTTTTTCCGTATCTTACTTCATAATAGTCATATACATCTGACTTTTTCTCTCTAAATATGAATAATAAAGTAGTGTCTGCATACTCTGAATATAACTTTTGATTGGTTCCGCACTTGGACATTTCGATGAAACAGAAACCAGAGTGGATAAAAAACTCTGGTGAGTTCATGATGCCTCAAACTGTGAATACACCTATCTTGATATCAGTCCCAAACGTGGAAGTGCAGGCATGGAACAATGCGGTGTTCTCCCGGAATTCAAAGGGATTGCCATGCATGACTGCTGAGCTTCCTACTGGAATTATTCAGATATTCAGCATGCAGTCTGCTGTGCCCATCTTCTCCGTGAATTAACGGGGATTGATGAAAATCATCCTGAAGGTATGAGTGCCCATGATATCAAACTCATGAGTGACAATGATCTTTTGGATATGGACTATTTTCTTTTATGCTTCTTCCTCTAACGGCGCTTTTCCGCGCAAACGTCTGTAATAGAATCTTCCTTTTCCAAGAAGAATTGTAAGATAACGAAGTACCGGCTCTGTTGCGATCGCAAATACAACAAAGAGCATGATACACTTTGTTGTCATTCCGGTAATCGCAAACAGCTGATTCAAATAAATACTACAGAATAATAATCCTGCGATACATCCGCCAAGAATCCCTGCACGAAGCTTATTCATCGGTGCACTGATCTTATAGAGGATCATAAATCCTACAATTGCCAGAAGCATCGTTGCTGCTGTTGAGATATCCTGCTCTCCTACTCCAAATGTCTTTCCAAAGACAACCAGTGCCCCAACCGCCAATGCATCTGTAAGTGCTGCCGGGAGTGCTTTCAGGAATACGTTCGTCAGGAAATGTCCTTTAATGATATTCTTGTTCGGCTCAAGTGCAAGGAAGAACGCCGGAATACCGATTGTAAACATACTGATCAATGATACCTGTGATGGTTCC
>OLQC01002056.1_pt1 | contig 14229 bp, 10 predicted proteins | sample 1672471 | NCBI WGS metagenome assembly OLQC01 (sample SAMEA3136689, study PRJEB25190) | human gut metagenome | biome: human gut; feature: human-associated habitat; material: faeces | place: Austria | collected 2013
GACCGAGCGCGGCAAGCTTTCCGCTTGAAGGATTAAAAAATGTTATCGTGCCTATTCCCGCCGTGGAATCACGCACCCAGATTCCCGCCTTGTATTTTCCCTCGCTTTGAACAAAAGCGGGCGTGAGCACGGCATTTACCATGTTGCCTGCGCGCTTCAGCTTAATATTATAAGGCTCGCCGTTATTATCATTTAAAATATCCTGCACCTTTTCCGAGGAAAACACCTTTTCGCCGTTTATGGAAACTATTATATCCCCTATTTCAATTCCGGCGCTTTTTGCAGGATTAACGGATTTACCGTCCGCTTCGATATCCTTTGTGCCCACCACCATAACACCGTTTGCATAAAGCTTTATGCCGAAAGAATCACCGGAAACAAGCACTGTATCCTCCGCCGCGGTTTTAACCGTTTCGGTTTTAACGGGAATGACGCCGAGCACGGAAAGCTGCTTTTGCGCGCTTCCCACAGATTGCGCACTTTGACTGCCTACGCTTACATCTTCATCCGAGGTTAAATAAAAAATGTTGTCTATCACACCAACGGAATCGTTTTTAATATACATTTCATCGGGATAAACGGCGTCTGCATAGGCAACAAAGCCGAATATCACGGCAACGGCAAGAGCCACAACGCCGTTTAAAACACGAATAAATTTTTTCATACAATCACCGATTATATTATTGCCGAAATCGGCAAAAAATAAAATTTGCAAAAATATGAAATAAACGCAAAAAAATCCGCCCGAAAAGCACAGCTAATGTGCCTGCGGGCGGATTAAACATCAATAAAAATTAACCAAGTGTTAAAAAATCAATGCACAAAAACGCGTTGATATTTTTAATGCTTAGGCCGCAATCAGATGGAAACCTCCATAGCGACCTGATAAAGATGTTCATCAATATGCTTTTTCATATTAAGCGCTTCAAAAATATCGTAATCAACAACATCGCCCTTTTGGGAAGCAACAACGCGATTGCCGATATTCTTCATAAGAAGCTCTTTAACTGCATAGTTGCCCATACGGGTTGCCATAACGCGATCCTGAACGGTGGGCGAACCGCCGCGCTGAATATGACCGAGAATGCAGGCGCGTGATTCAACACCTGTTTTCTCCTGTATTTCACCGGCAAGCTGAGTTACATCAACACCCACGCCCTCTGCAACAACAATAAGAAAGTGCTTTTTGTTTGCAAGCTGAGTGCGTTTCATTCTTTCGATAACATCTTTTTGAATATCAAATTCAATTTCGGGAATAAGAATAGCCGTTGCGCCGACAGCGATACCTGCGTTAAGCGCAAGATAACCCGCACGGCGTCCCATAACCTCAACAACCGTGCAACGATCGTGGGATTCGGTGGTATCTCTTACCTTATCAACACATTCCATAATGGTGTTAAGGCAGGTGTCATAGCCGATAGTATAATCGCAGCAAGCAATATCGTTATCAATCGTGCCGGGAATACCTACGCAGGGAATTCCTCTTTCCGAAAGATCGCGCGCGCCTCTGAAAGAGCCGTCACCGCCGATAACAACAACGCCCTCGATACCATGCTTCTTACAGGTGGCAATAGCCTTTTGCATGCCCTCTTCGGTTGCAAATTCTGCGGAACGCGCACTGTAAAGCTTCGTGCCGCCTCTGTGAATAATGTCTGAAACAGAGCGAAGATCAAGTTCAACGAAGTCGCCGTTAATGAGGCCGTTATAACCCCTGATAACACCGAGAACGCGAATACCGTTGACGCAAGCGGTTCTTACAACTGCACGAACTGCCGCGTTCATTCCGGGCGCATCGCCGCCGCTGGTTAAAACAGCAATAGTTTTCATAATTACAGTCCTCCTCAAACAATTACATACCTTAATATGCTAAATTATACTTCTACACAATTATATATAAAGCTTTTAGTATACAGGTAACCTTATACATTTTACTCAAAGCGGGTAAAAAAGTCAATACCAATAATCATAATCATTCAATTACAGCCACATTTTCTTGACCGAGCAGGCGCCCAAGCTCGCCTAACATAGTTTTATTCGGCTGAACAAACATTGAGCGCGGCTGAAGCTCATAATGCTTTTTATCAAGATAATAATAGTAAAGCGGCATATCGCCCTCGAATATTGAAGCGATCACGGTTGCTTTTTTTATGCGCTCGTCGTTTTCCGAGGAAAAGCGCAAAAACAGCCCTCGTTTTTTATTGCCGGCGGTTGCGGAATTTTGATTTTTTTCATTTAAATCGTTTTTATGAGCCGAGGCGCGCTTTGATTTTGCGGGGCGCGAGTTTGAATCGGGTGCTCCGAAAACAACATTTGCAAGTATTTTAGGGTCTTTTTCCTCTTCAATCGAAAGCGTGCCGAACACGGTTATAACGCCTGACGGCACTATGTGGCTTGAGCACGCCGCAAGCACCTTGGGAAACACAACTATTTCTATTGAGCCGAGCATATCCTCCGCTGTTACGAACGCCATATTCTGCCCGGCCTTTGTTTGCTTAACGGTGATGTGCGTTATAATGCCGCAAAGAGAAACCTCATCACCGTCCTTATAAACGGCAAGAGGATTGCTTTCCGCCTCCAGCAAATCGGAGGTTCGCACATAACCGAGCTTTTCGATAATCTTATCGTATTTATCAAGCGGATGACCTGAAAGATAAAGCCCCGTCATTTCCTTTTCCATTTTAAGCAACTCTGCTTGCGGAAATTCCGGCACATCCGGCATTTCAAAATCAACGCCGAAGGAATCCTTGCCTCCGAGTTCAAAAAAGCCCACCTGCCCATACATTGTTTTGCGCCTGATTTCATCAAGGTTGCTTACGAGCGGCGGCAAAGCCTGAAGCATTTGGCGGCGATTTGCACCGAGCGAATCGAGCGCACCGCAGCGGATAAGGCTTTCGGCTGCACGGCGATTAAAGTGCGCCGTTTGCAGGCGCGAGCAAAAATCAAAAAGGCTTTCGTATTTGCCATTTTTACGCTCTTTTATAATATCGTTTATAAATTCAGAGCCGATATTTTTAATGCCGAGCAAACCGTAGTTTATAACATTTCCGTTTGCCGAAAAGCCCATAACGGAGGTGTTTATATCGGGCACAGCAAGCTTTAAGCCGAGTCTTTTGCACTCTGCCGTGTAACGCGCAACCTTATTTGAAGAATCAAGCACGGAGGTGAGAAGTGCCGCCATAAACTGCGCAGGATAATATGTTTTTAAATATGCCGTGCGATATGCCACAAGCGCATAACAGGCTGCATGTGATTTATTAAAAGCATATTTTGCAAATTCCGACATTTGGTCGAAAATGGCATTTGCCGTATCGCGCAAAATGTTATTTTTGCCGCAGCCTTCGATAAATGTTTTCCGCTCCGCCTCCATCACATCTTTTCTCTTTTTGCTCATTGCGCGGCGCACAACATCTGCACGCCCATAAGAATACCCTGCGAGCACGCGAAAAATCTGCATTACCTGCTCCTGATAAACTATGCAGCCGAAGGTATCTTTTAAAATCGGTTCAAGCAGCGGCGAAGCATATTTGATTTTTTCCGGATGACGCGAATTTTCCACAAAGGTGTCTATTTGCTTTGCGGGGCCGGGGCGATAAAGCGAGGTGGCGGCAATTAAATGCTCAAGGCAGGTTGGCTTTAAATTCATCAGCATTTGCTTCATGCCGCTTGATTCAAACTGAAAAATGCCCTCCGTTTGGCCGCGCGAAAACAGCTTGTAAACATTTTGATCGTCTGTCGGAATTTTATTTATATCAATTCCCGCTTCACGCGAAGCGTCGCTGATAACGGTAAGCGTTCGCAAGCCGAGAAAATCCATTTTAAGCAGGCCAAGCTCCTCAAGCGTTGTCATAATATACTGAGTTACAACAAGCCCGTCGTTCGTTGCAAGCGGCACATAGGTTGACACGGGATCACGCGTAATGACAACACCTGCAGCATGGGTGGAGGTGTTTCGCGGCATACCCTCTATTTTACGCGCCGTTTCAATCAGATCATTCACCTGATCATTTTCTTTCATAAGATTGCGAAGCTGCGGCGACTTGCGAACGGCTTCATCAATAGTGATTTTAAAATCATTCGGCACAAGCTTTGCCACGGCATCTACCGAAGCATAGGGCATTCCCATTGTGCGCCCTACATCGCGAATTGCCGCGCGGGTTTGCAGCGTGCCGAAGGTAACTATTTGAGCCACATGATCGACGCCGTATTTTTCGGTTACATAATCTATAACCTCCTGCCTGCGTTCATAGCAAAAGTCAATATCGAAATCGGGCATTGAAACACGCTCCGGATTGAGAAAACGCTCAAACAGAAGATTATATTTCATCGGGTCAAGATCCGTTATACCAATGCAGTAAGCGGCAAGCGAGCCTGCGCCCGACCCCCTGCCCGGGCCGACGGGAATACCCTTGCTTTTTGCAAAATGAACAAAATCGGAAACTATCAAATAATAATCCGTGTAGCCCATTTTATCAACTGTTTTCAGTTCGTATTCGAGGCGCTCAACATATTCATTCGGCGGATTATCGCCGTAGCGCTTATAAAGCCCGTCAAAACACTGCTGCCTGAAATATTCAAAATGGCTCATAGAGCTGTTTATTTCAAAATAAGGCAGCTTTGTGTTGCCGAATTCAAAATCAAAATTACACTGCCGAGCGATAACAGCCGTGTTATCCACAGCCTCTGGCACATCGGCAAAAAGCTCGCGCATTTCCTGCTCGGATTTAAGATAAAATTCATCCGAATGGAATTCAAGCCCTGTGTCATCACCGAGGATATGGTTTGTGGCAATGCAGATAAGCACCTGCTGCACCTTGGAATCCTCTTTTTCGATATAATGCACATCGTTTGTGGCAACAACAGGTATACCCGTTTCAGCACAAAGGCGCAAAATTCCGTCCTTAACCGTTTTTTGCTCGTCTATACCGTGATCCTGAATTTCAAGATAATAATTACCGCTGCCGAAAACATCGCGGTGCCAGAGTGCCGCCGCCTTTGCCCCCTCATAATCTCTGGCAAGCAAATTTTGCGGTATTTCACCCGCAAGGCAGGCGGAAAGGCAAATCAGCCCTTCGTGATATTTTTCAAGAATATCGCGATCGATTCTCGGTTTATAATAATATCCTTCCGTGTAAGAAAGGGAAACAAGCTTTATTAAATTTTTATAGCCGATTTTGTTTTTGCACAGCAATATAAGGTGGTTATACTCTTTATCCAGAGCCTTTTCCTTATCAAATCTTGTTCTTGGCGCAACATAGACCTCGCAGCCTATTATAGGCTTTATTCCGTGCTTTTTGCACGCCTTATAAAAATCAACAGCCCCGTACATATTACCGTGATCGGTAATTGCAAGAGACTGCATTCCAAGTTCCTTTGCGCGCAAAACAAGCTGCTCGATTCGGCAGGCACCGTCAAGCAAAGAAAATTCCGTGTGAAGATGAAGGTGTGTAAACATTAGCTCAATTCCTCGGCCGTTTCAACAATTCTTTTAAGCCTGTGATTTATTCCGCTTCTGCTGATGAGCGGATCACACATTTCGGCAAGCTCGGCAAGGCTTGAATCCGGATTATCGTGCCTGAGGCGGGCAACGGCTTCAAGATTTTCATTTAAATATTCATGGCCTTTGAGCGACCATATTTTTTCGATTGCCCTCATTTGCACGGCAACGGCATTAACCATTTTGTTTATATTTGCCGTTTCGCAGTTTGCCTGCCTGTTTGCCTTATTTCTGAAATCTTTAACGATTTTAATATTCATCATTTCAAACATGGAATCCGAAGCACCCATAATATAAAGGCAGTTTTCGATTGATTCACTTTCTTTGAAATAGATGATGTTGTAGCCTTTTCGATTTGCGTATTTCGGATTAAGTTCCTTTTCTTCAAGCAATGTGAAAAGGCTTTTTGAAAGGTTGTGATAAGCCACGGTAAATTCAAGGTGATAATCCTTGTGCGGATCTGAAACGGTGCCGCAGGAAAGAAACGCACCGGCTATAAATGCATTAACGCAATCCTCACAATCAAAATTGGCGTGATTTATTTTAATACTGCCGACACCGTCGTGCCCAAAGCTTTTAAGCAATTTGGCGCAATCCGAGCGGTTTTTAACGGAAGCCGTATAGTTTCTGCCTCCCGGCGAAACAGAGATCTCGGCTTCTATATTAAAAATGCGAAGCAGCAGTTCGCCGTAAAGCCGCGCTGCCGCTTCATTTTCCGTTTGCAAAGAAACGGCCGCCGTTGAAAAGCTTCTGCCAAAAATACACATGCCGTAAAGTAAAGCCCTGTTGCAGCAGCTGTTTTCATATTCTTTTGTTACAAGTTCATTTTTTACCTGCATCGAAAAAGACATTTAATTTTCTTCCAAACCCAAGCAAAAAGCCGAAACGGTGCTTCGGCTTTTGCTTGCTTAAAATTTAAATTTAATCAGGCTCTGTTTATATCCCTGTGATTAACGGAAACATTATCCCATTTCTTTTCAAAATGCTCTTTCAGAGCCTCTGCAATCGCAACGGAGCGGTGATTACCGCCCGTGCAGCCGATGGCAAAAACAATTTGGCTTTTGCCCTCTTTAATATAAAGCGGATTAAGAAAATCCAGCATATCAATCAATTTATCAAGAAGCTGCCTTGATTCATCAAACGAGAAAACATAATCGCGCACTTCCTTATCAAGGCCCGTTTTGCTGCGCAGATTTTCCACCCAATAGGGATTCGGCAGGCAGCGAACATCAATAACGAAATCCGCTTCTGAGGGAATACCATGCTTAAATCCGAAGGATTCAACATGGATATTCATAACATCCTTATCATCGCCTACAAGGATTTGCGTAAGCCGTGTTCTGAGCTGATTACCCGTTAAATCGGAGCTGTCTATAACAAAATCGGCTTTGGAGCGCAGAGGCGCCATAGCCTCTCGTTCAAAAGCAAGAGCCTGCGCAATATCGCCGTTAAACCTGTCTGCATAAGGATGCTTTCTGCGGGTGAGCTTATAGCGCTTAAGTGCAACATGGGTTTTGATATCAAGATAAACGATTTTAACATCATAACCCGTATTTTCAAGCTCATCAAGAGCTGCGATAATCCCGCTGAAATTATCTGTTGAGCGAATATCTATTACGATTGCAACCTTTGAATATTCCTCTCTTTTCGAGATGAGTTCAAGAAATGTGCCGAGCAAAACGGGAGGCATATTATCGATGCAATAATAGCCGATATCCTCCATAAATCCCATTGCCGTGGATTTGCCGGCGCCCGAAAGGCCGGTTATAATTACTAATTCCTTTGAGTTATTCATCATTCGGTTACCCTTATCTCCATTTCGAGCTTAACGCCCTTTTTTTCATACACTGTTTCGGAGCACTCTTTGCAAAGATTCAAAACATCATTACAGGTTGCCCCGCCTTTATTTATAACAAAACCGGCGTGCTTTGTGCTGATTTCCGCACCGCCTACTCTTTTGCCCTTTAAGCCGCATTCTTCAATGAGTGAGCCCGCGAAATATCCCACGGGGCGTTTAAAGGTTGAGCCTGCGCTCGGATATTCAAGCGGCTGCTTATCTTTTCTGCGCTGCAAAAAATCTTCCATTTTCGCTTTAATTTCCGCTTTATCACCCTTTTGGAGCCTCATATAAAGGCCGGTTACAATGCATTCGTTATCGTAATACGCCGAATGCCTGTAAGAAAGAGCAAGCTCATCGCCTGAAAGCGTGCCGAAATCACCGTTTTTATCAATATGCTCGCATTTAAAAAGCACACCTTTCATTTCACCGCCGTAAGCGCCTGCATTCATAAATGCCGCGCCGCCGCAGGAGCCGGGGATTCCGAATGCAAATTCCAAACCCGAAAGCCCGTTTTCAAGAGCAAACCGGCAAACCTTCATAAGCGAAGCGCCGCTTTGAGCATAAATCACACCGTTTTCAAGAAGCTTTATATCGGAAAAATCGCCGCCGAAGCAAATAACGCAAGCATTTATGCCATCATCCGCCACCAAAAGATTGGAGCCGTTGCCGACAGCGATATATCTGATATTTTCCTTGCGGCAAAATTTAATTACATTTGACGCCTCATCAGTGCTTTTTGGAAAGAACATAAGCCTTGCCGCGCCGCCGATTTTAAAGGTGGTATGGCGGCTCATTGGCTCGTTTTCGGCATACTTGCCGCCGAAAGACTTAATATAGTTTATAAGCTTTTCCAAAATATCACCGTTATTTAGTTCTGCCGAGAAGAGCCGCACCGATAACGCCCGCATCGTTGCCAAGCTCCGCCCTTACGATTTTTGTTTGAATTTTACTGTGAATTGAATATCTTTCCGCCTGAACAAATCTGCGAAGCGGCTTCATAAGGGTTTCGCCCTCATTGCAAATTCCGCCGCCGATGCAAATGATTTCGGGCTGAAGCGCATTTACAAGATTGATAAGGCCGCAGGCAACATACTTTATGTAGCTTTCAACAACCTTAATGCCCGCAACATCGCCCTTGCGCTTGGCGTCAAACGCGGTTTTGCCGTTTACCTTGCCCTCTTCCTTAACGATTTCATGCATAATTGAATCGGGATATTCCTCCATCGCTTTTCTTGTTTGGCGGATAAGAGCGGTTGCGGAAGCATAAGCCTCCCAGCAACCGTTTCTGCCGCAGCTGCAAGGTTCGCCGTCAAGCACTATAACAGTGTGGCCGCACTCGCCGCCCGCGCAGTTTACACCCGAAACGATTTTACCGTCAATAATAATACCCGAGCCTACGCCCGTGCCGAGAGTTACGGCAACAAAGTTTTGAGCGCCGTGACCGCTGCCCGCATAAGCCTCGCCGAGAGCAGCGCAATTGGCATCGTTTTCAACAAACACAGGAATATTTTCAAGGCGGTTTTCGAGCATTTCTTTTGCATGAACATCGTTAAAGCCGAGATTATTTGCAAATTCAATAATGCCATATTCATTTACCGTGCCCGGTGTGCCCATACCGGCGCTTGAAATATCACTCATTTTCAAGCCTGCGTTTTCAACCGCCTTGCGGCACATTGCCGCAATATCATCAAATATATCCTCCGCAGAGCGCGGCGCATCGGTGGGGGTTTTACCCGTGCCTATAATATTATAATCGTCGTCCACAACGGAAGCCACGATATTTGTTCCTCCGAGATCAATTCCGATACTGTACATAAATTTAAACAACCTTTCAAAATTTTATATAAAAACGCCGTGCGGCGAAATTTATGCAGAAAATTCAATCCTGCCAGAATTTAACTTCTTTTTCCTCAGGCTCGAAATCATCCATTCCGAGGCCGATCATAAGCTCTCGCGCCGCGTTATAGCCCATTTTCTTTTGCCTGTTATTCATGGCGGCGGTTTCGATGATAACGGCAAGGTTTCTGCCGGGGTTTACGGGCACCGTGATAACCGGCACCTTAACATCAAGAATTTTTGTGTATTCGTTATCAATACCGAGTCTGTCGTAAGCCTTGCCGGCTTCCCACGGCTCAAGACTGATAACCATATTTATTTTTTCAGTATCCTTAACCGAACCCATACCGAAAAGGCGGCGTGCATTGATTATGCCGATACCGCGAAGCTCGATAAAGTGGCGGATATTATTCGGCGAGGAGCCGATAAGCGTGCGTGCGTCAGTGCGCCTGATTTCAACAGCGTCGTCTGCGATAAGGCGGTGGCCTCTTTTGATAAGCTCAACGGCGGTTTCCGATTTGCCCGCACCGCTTTCGCCGATAATCAAAACACCCTCGCCGTAAACCTCGCAAAGCACGCCGTGGCGCGTTATGCGCGGAGCAAGGCTTGTGTTAAGATACTGAATAAGATTTGCAAGAAAAGGCGAAGTTTCCTCGTTTGTTTTTAAAAGCGGCACGTCGTGCTGTTCAAAAAGCTTTTCAAAATATTCGGGGGTTTCAAGCCCGCGTGTGATAACCGCGGCGGCGGGCCGAAGCGAAAGCCATTTTGAAACCGCTTCAATTTGCATTTCGCGGCTCATATTTTGAAGGAAACCGAATTCCGTCCACCCCAAAATTTGAATACGGCGCGGATCAAAATAATCCGTATATCCCGTAAGGACGATACCCGGTCTGTTGACCTCGTTGGTTTCAATCAAAATATCGTTTGCATCCTGCGGCAAATAAATTGTTTCAAGCCCGTGTGAATCAATGATTTTTTGAAGCGACACGGTATAATGCTCGGACATAAGAGATAACCCTCCTCTGCGGCTTTGCGGCACAAAAAGGCGCACTGCTTTATATTATTTATTATTATATAATATTCGACAGGCAATTATCAACCTTTTATTAACAATTTATCTAATTTATTTTTATGATTTACAAAAGAGCTGATTTGTGCTATATTACAATAAATAATTTTAAGAGGTTTCAAAATGAATTCCGAGTTAAAAATAGCAGTGGGAACGGACGCTTTTCCGCCGACTACTGACGGCATAAGCAATGTTGCTCAAAACTACGCTTCACTTATTAACAAAGAGCACGGCAAAGCCGTGATAGTTACACCGAAAAACCCAAATCAACAAGACGCAAATTACGATTATGAAATATTCAGATACAAAAGCTGGTGGTTTCCTTCAAAAGAAGGCTACAGCTTCGGCTGGCCGTTCGGCGATAAGCTCAGCTACGAAATCATAAACAGAGGCTTTGACGTGCTTCACAGCCACTGCCCGCTTGCCACAAGCTATTATTTCAGGCTCGTGAACAGAAAGCTGAGAATACCCACCGTGCTCACCTACCACACAAAATACGAATATGATTTTGACAGGCGCGTACCCATAAAACCGGCAAGGGATTTTGCATACCGCTTTTTACTTAACAACATCAACGCTGCCGATGAAGTGTGGGTAACAAGTGCAGGCACGGCTGACAGCCTGCGAAAAATCGGCTACAACGGCGATTTCATCGTTATGCCAAACGGCTGCGACATGAAAAAAACGATAATCGACCCGAAAACAACCGCAGAAATAAAAGCATCTTACGGAATTCCGCAAAATGTGCCGCTGTTTATCTATGCTGGCAGAATGATTTGGTATAAAAACATAAAAATCATTCTTGATGCCTGCAAAATGATGAAAAACGCCGGCAGAGATTTCAGACTGATAATGCTCGGCTTCGGCGCTGACGAAAACAAAATCAAAAGATATTATCAAAGGCTCGGAATTGCGGACAAAATCATAAACACGGGAAAAATGCTGAACAGAGAAAAAATGCAGCAGCATTATGCGGCTGCGGATCTGCTTATATTCCCCTCCACATTTGACACAAACGGCCTTGTGGTGCGTGAAGCGGCATCATGCGCCACGCCATCGCTTCTTGTTAAAGACTCCTGTGCGGCAGAAGGCGTTACAGACGGAATTAACGGATTTTTGTGCGAGGAAAGTGCCGAAAGCATATTTGGCAAACTTTGCGAAATTGCGAACAAACGCCAACTTATAGAAACGGTGGGGTTGGGCGCACAAAAAGACATTTACATCAGCTGGAACGAAGCAGTTTCAAGAGCTTACAGCAGATATCAAATAGTTGCCGATGATTTTTATACCAAAGGAAAAGACAAAATGCCATACAGGTTTTAACTGCGATTTTTTAGTTATATTACGCAAACAAAAGCATTAAAATCAAATTTGCAGAACAAAATTATGTGCAACATTTAAAAAGAAAGCATAAAAAAAGCATTGTGAAATTTAAATCACAATGCTTTTTATTATGCCTGATTATAATTTTGAAATTTCCTCAATAAATGACGAAGCCGAATCAAACGCCTTATAAACCGAGGCAAAGCGAACATAAGCAACTTCATCGATATCCTTAAGCTTTTCCATAATAAGCTCGCCGATACGAACGCTTGTTACTTCTCTATCTGTTGCGCTCTGAAGAGTGGCTTCAATTTCATTGATTGCGTTTTCAAGCTCCGTTGAGGTTACGGGGCGCTTTTCGCAAGCGCGAAGCATGCCTTTAAGAACCTTGGTTCTGTCGAACACCTCACGGCTTTTATCTTTTTTTATAACGATAATCGGAACATCTTCGATAACCTCATAAGTGGTGAACCTTTTGCCGCACTGAACGCATTCACGGCGGCGACGGATTCTTTCGTTTTCATCCGTCGGTCTAGAATCGATTACCTTGCTTTCCTCGCATCCGCAAAACGGGCACTTCATAAATCAAAACCCCCTTATAGTTTTTGACCGAGCACAAGAGCCACCTTAAATTTCGGCTCAACTGCTTACAGAAAGTGATTATAACACAATATATAGACAAATGCAAGTGTTTTTACTTTACACAATATATTGTGACGGGGAAATTACCGTTCTAAACAAATTTATTTTTGGTGAGCGGGCTTTTTATTATTATAAATAAACATCCAAACAGCCATTGAGCAAATGATAACATAGCCCACAAACGACCAAATGTCCGGAACATCACCAAAGACGAAAAAGCCCGCAATTGCCGCAAAAATGATTTGCGAATAATCATAAACCGAGATTTCGCGGCTCGGAGCATAGGTGTATGCCGCGGTTATGGAAAACTGCCCTCCGGCGGCGCAAACGCCCGCCATAAGAAGCGCAATCCACTGCTGAGCGCTCATATAATGATAATTAAAAATCAAAGGAAAAAGCGGAGAAAAATAAGACGATAAGCTTGCCGTTTTCGCCCTGCAAGCCGAGTTTACGAACGCAAGTGTATGCCGCTCCCGCGCCCATTCCGCCGCCAAAGCCCGCGAGAGTTGCCAAAATATCGGGATTGCTGAAGGTGGGTTTTATAATAAACAATGCGCCAACAAATGCCACACCAACGGCAACAGCCTGCTTGGGTTTAACCTTTTCTTTAATGAAAATCGCAGAAAAAATCAGCACGAAAAACGGGCTCATTTTATTGAGCATAGAGGCGTCGGCAAGTTCAATTCTGTCCAGCGCGTAAAAATTGCCGAAAACACCCGCTAGGCCGAGTGCAGAGCGAATTATTAAATATTTCATACTGCCCTTTTTCGGCTTAAAACTTTCGTGCGATTTCAGCATTGCGGCAAAAGCAAAAATCATTGCCACAAAATTGCGAAAGAACACTTTTTGCACGGTGGGTACTTCGCCGGCAAGACGCACAAAGGTGTTCATTCCCGTAAAGCACAAAGCGGAGAGAATTATAAAAATTACGCCCTTTGTTTTTTTATTTACATTATCTAACATAAAAACACTCAATTCAAAAAAAGCATAAAAGGCGAATGATGACATTCGCCTTTAAAATTATGCACAAATTACATTCTGTTAAAACACATACGTGCCGAGTGAAAAATCAGCCGAGCAATTTTTCTGCGGCGGCAAGGCGCGTGCAGATGCAAAGAAGCTCTGCCGCAAGAGAAAGTTCATCAACCGGCGGAAAGCTCGGTGCGATACGGATGTTTTTGTTATTCGGGTCTTTTCCGTAAGGATAAGTTGCGCCGACGGAGGTTAAGGTTACACCCGCCTCTTTGCAAAGCTCGCCAACTCTTTTTGCACAGCCGTCCATAACATCAAGGCTGATGAAGTAGCCGCCCTTCGGAGCAAACCAAGAGGCAATGCCCTTGCCTGCAAGCTCTTCGTTAAGCGTTTTGATAACGATATCAAATTTAGGCTTAAGGATTGCCGCATGCTTTTTCATATGATTGAGCACGCCGTTTGCATCGCCGAAGAAAACAACATGACGGTGCTGATTCATTTTATCATAGCTGATGACCTGAGCACTGAGGCGTGATTTAATCATTTTGATATTATTATCGCTTGCGATTATTGCAGAAATGCCTGCGCCGGGGAAAGTGATTTTTGAAGTTGAGCAAACTTCAACAACCATATCGTCGTTGCCGTATTCGGGAAGCACATCAAAAATGTTGAGCAACTTATCGCCGTCCTCAACCAAATCATGAACGCAATAAGCATTATCCCAAACAATTCTGAAATCCTCGGCTGCGGGTTTAAGAGCCGCAATTCTGCGAACAACATCATCGCTGAAAGTGATGCCCTGCGGGTTTGAATACTTGGGAACGCAGAACATACCTTTAACCGAAGGATCTTTAACAAGCTCCTCAATCGCATCCATATCGGGGCCGTCCTGCTTCATATCAACATTTATCATTTCAATTCCGAAATGCTCAAGAATTGTGAAATGGCGGTCATATCCCGGAACGGGGCAAAGAAATTTAACCTTATCAAGCTTGCACCAGGGAGTGCTGCCTGCGCCGTGAGTGTAGCACTGCGAAACATAATCAAACATAA
>OLQC01002062.1_pt1 | contig 14177 bp, 12 predicted proteins | sample 1672471 | NCBI WGS metagenome assembly OLQC01 (sample SAMEA3136689, study PRJEB25190) | human gut metagenome | biome: human gut; feature: human-associated habitat; material: faeces | place: Austria | collected 2013
GGCTTTTCAAAAGAAAAGCTTGAAAAACTTGCCTTGAAAGCTTTTGGCTCAAAGTATGATGAAACTGCAATTGCAAAGTGGCTCGGGGTATTTACAAAAAGATTTTTTATAAGTCAGTTTAAGCGTTCCTGTATTCCGGACTCACCAAAGGTTGGTTCGGTTTCACTCAGCCCGCGCGGTGATTGGCGAATGCCGAGTGATGCTTCATTTAATATGTTTATATAATAATTATTATAATATTTGAATTAAGGTGTAATTTATTATGAAAAAAGTAATTTCAATTTTAATGGCTGTTTTGATGATTATGTCAGTTGCGTTTGTATTTGCTTCCTGTTCTTCAAAAAAATATAAGGATACGGATGCAACACTTCCTTCATCAACTGTTCAGAATGAAACTGTAACAAATTCAAACGGTGAAACAGTTCACGCAACTCAAAGTGCAACTCAAAGCACAAATCAAAATTCAAACTCAAACGGTAAAGATTCGAAAACTACTACCCAAAAGGCAAATAAAAGCGACAAGAATACCGTTGCGAAAAAAGATAAAAGCAGTAAAAAAGAAAAAACCACGAAAAAGAATTCAGCACAAAAAGCAACAAAGAAAGACGAAAAGGCTGATGAGATATCAAGCCAAGCAACCGAGCAATCAACAACTGAAAAGCCTAAATCGCGTGAAGTATTTCTTTTCGTTGAACTGCCTAATAAAAGCAATATTGAATCAAAGCTTTATGTAAGGTACAAAAGGATTGATGATAAGGAATACGAACATTTAATGTTTGAAGATAAGGCTGATAAGAAAAAAGAAGTTGACTATGATATTGTTAAACTTGACGGTAAAACCGTAAAAAAATACAGCCTTGGTAAAATCAAAGGTGATGTTAAGGTGATTATCCACTTTTCAGAAGCTGAAATTTCAAATGAAACAAATTCTGTTGTTATTAAATCGGATGAGGACAGAGGTACAATTTCACCTGTTGCCGGTGTTGATGTTGTAGACGGCGGTTTAGACTGATGCGAATCGCATTTTTGTATAATAAATAACTGTTGAATTTAAAAATTTATAGTGATATAATTAAAATTATAGGAATGTAGCTATTGATATATGCAAATACAATATTTGCATATCGCTTGATTTTACATTCATTATAATATTGCTTTTTTAACTTTAGGGAGGAAAATTTATGGCAAGAAAGAAAAAGACCATGGACGGTAACAGTGCTGCTGCACATGTAAGTTACGCGTTTACAGAGGTCGCTGCTATTTATCCTATTACTCCGTCATCAAATATGGCTGAGGAAACAGATGCTATGGCAGCAAGAGGTGTTAAAAATATTTTCGGACAAACAGTTCGTGTAGCTGAAATGGAATCAGAGGGCGGTGCAGCAGGTGCTGTTCACGGTTCGCTTTCCGCAGGCGCACTTACTACTACATATACCGCATCACAGGGCCTTCTTTTGATGATTCCTAATATGTACAAAATTGCAGGTGAACTTATTCCGTCTGTAATTCATGTATCGGCTCGTTGTGTATCAACCCACGCACTTAATATTTTCGGTGACCATTCCGATGTTATGGCTTGCCGTCAAACAGGTTATGCAATGCTTTGCTCTGCAAATGTGCAGGAGGTTATGGACCTTGGTGCAGTTGCTCATCTTTCAACTCTTAAGAGCAGAGTTCCGTTTCTTCATTTCTTTGACGGTTTCCGCACTTCACACGAAATTCAGAAAATTGAAGTTTGGGATTATGATGACCTCAAATCAATGGTTGATATGGATGATGTGCAGGCATTTCGTGCAAGGGCGCTTAATCCTGAAAGGCCTGTTCTTCGCGGTTCGGCAGAAAACAGCGATATTTTCTTCCAGCACAGAGAGGCTTGTAACAAGTATTATAATGACGCAGTTGCAACAACTGAAATGTATATGAATATGGTAAACGAAAAGCTTGGCACAGACTATAAGCTCTTCAATTACTACGGTGCAGAAGATGTAGACAGAGTTATTGTTGCTATGGGTTCTGTATGCGATACAATTAAGGAAACAGTTGATTTCCTCAATGCCCGCGGTGAGAAAGTAGGTATGATTAAAGTTCATCTTTACAGACCTTTCTCAGTTAAGCACCTTATTGATGTTATTCCTGACAGTGTCAAGTTCATTTCTGTAATTGACAGAACTAAAGAGCCGGGTTCTCTCGGTGAACCTCTTTTCCTTGATGTAGTTGCAGCTCTTAAAAACTCAAAGTTCAGTGATGTACCTGTATACGGTGGTCGTTACGGTTTAGGTTCTAAAGATACTCTTCCTGCTCATATAATTTCTGTTTATAATAATATGAATGCACCACAGCCAAAGACTGAATTTACACTTTCTATCAATGATGATGTTACAAATCTTTCACTTGATGTAACAGAAAGCCCGGATACAACCCCAAAGGGTACGACTTCTTGTAAATTCTGGGGCCTTGGTTCAGACGGTACAGTAGGTGCAAACAAAGATTCTATCAAAATCATCGGTGATAATACCGATATGTATGCTCAAGGTTACTTCTTCTATGATTCAAAGAAATCAGGTGGTATCACAGTATCTCATCTTCGTTTTGGTTCATCACCTATTACTTCAACATATCTTATCAATAAAGCTAATTTTGTAGCTTGCCATAACCCTTCATATGTAACCAAGTATGATATGGTGCAGGATATTGTACCGGGCGGTACATTCCTTCTTAACTGTATTTGGTCACCTGAAGAGCTTGATAAGCAGCTTCCTGCTAAAATGAAGAAGTATATTGCTGAAAATAATATCAACTTCTACACAATCAACGGTATCAAGATTGCGGAAGAAGTAGGTCTTCCAGGCAGAGCTTCAACAATTCTTCAGTCTGCATTCTTCACAATTGCAAATATTATCCCTGTTGATAAGGCAATTGAACTTATGAAGAAGGCTGTTGTTAAGAAGTTCTCTAAAAAAGGCGAAGCTGTTGTAAACGCTAACTGCAACGGTATTGACAGAGGTTCTAAAGAAGTTGTTAAAATTGATGTTCCTGAAAGCTGGAAAGATGCAGTTGATGAAGAAAAAGAAATTGTTATTCCTACAAATCGCCCTGAAATGAAAGATTTTGTTAAGAATATTCTTCATCCTATCGACCATCTTCACGGTGATGATTTACCTGTTTCAAAGTTTGTTGACAGAGCGGACGGTGTATATCCGCAGGGTTCTGCCGCATTTGAAAAAAGAGGTATTGCAATTACTGTTCCTGAATGGGACGGTACAAAGTGTGCCCAGTGTAACCTTTGTTCAATGGTTTGCCCTCACGCTGTAATTCGCCCTGTTTGCCTTAATGAAGAAGAAGTTAAGAACGCTCCTGAAGGCACACAGCTTGTTAAACATAAAAAGACTGATTATCAGTATGCTATCATTGTTTCTACTCTTGACTGTACAGGTTGCGGCTCATGTGCAAATGTTTGCCCTACCAAGTCACTTACAATGAAACCTATTGCTTCTCAACTTAAATCACAGCCTGTATATGATGCACTTTCACAGATTGACGCTAAACCGGAAGTTCTTACTAATAATACTATCGGTGTTCAGTACAGAAAGCCATATCTTGAATTCTCAGGTGCTTGCGCCGGTTGCGGTGAAACACCTTATGCAAAGCTTGCAACCCAGCTTTACGGTGACAGAATGTATATTGCAAACGCAACAGGTTGTTCTTCAATCTGGGGTGGTTCTGCTCCTTCAACTCCATATACAGTTGATAAAAAGGGTCACGGTCCTTCTTGGTCAAACTCATTGTTTGAAGATAATGCTGAATTTGGCTATGGTATGATGCTTGCTCAAAAGCAAATTCGTGAAAGACTTGCAAATGATGCACAGGTCCTTCTTGATACTCCTGTTGCAGATAAGGTTCAGGCTTGGCTTGATACTTATGATGATGCCGCTGCTAATACAGAAGCAAGTGATGCTCTTATTGCCGCTCTTGAAAATACAGAGCTTGATGGTGAAGCTAATGATGCTAAAGTAGATTTTCTTAAAGATAAGGATTATGCTGCGAAGAAGTATCAGTTTATCTTCGGCGGTGACGGTTGGGCTTATGATATTGGCTTTGGCGGTCTTGACCATGTAATTGCTCAAAATCAGGATGTCAATATTGTGGTATTTGATACCGAAGTATATTCAAATACAGGTGGTCAAGCATCTAAAGCTACTCCTACCGGCGCTGTTGCTAAATTTGCCGCTTCAGGTAAAGTAGTTAAGAAGAAAGACCTTGCTCAAATTGCTATGAGCTATGGCTATGTTTATGTTGCTCAAGTTGCTATGGGTGCAAATGCCGCACAATGCTTGAAAGCATTCCAGGAAGCAGCAGCATATAACGGCCCTTCACTTATCATCTGCTATGCTCCTTGTATCAATCACGGTATTAAAATGCCGTTTAACCAGGCAGAGCAAAAGAAGGCTGTTATGGCAGGTTATTGGAATTTATTTAGATTTAATCCTGCTCTTGCTGAAGAAGGTAAGAATCCGTTCTCACTTGACAGCAAAGCTCCTACTGCCGACTATGTTGAATTTATTGAGGGCGAAACAAGATATTCTGCTCTTAAGCGTTCATTCCCTGGTAAAGCAGAAGAACTCTTTGGTATTGCTGCCGAGAATTCAATAGAAAAGTATAATAAGCTTGCAAAGCTTGTTGATTTCTATGCTCCGAGCAAAGACTGATAATAGTTAAAAATATTTAAGGGTAACAGCTAATCTGCTGTTACCCTTATTTTATATTTTAATTGAGCATTATATATGAAAAAACGAGAAAAAGTGAGTAAATGAGAGATTATCACTATATTTATAAAAATATTGTTGACTAATAATCTCTCTTGTGTTATTATATTCGAGCAAAAGAAAAAAGAACCGTTTAGGTTAATTATTTAGGAGGATTTGATTATGTCAACATTTTTACCAAAAGCTGACGAAATCACTCGTAACTGGTATGTTATTGATGCAGCCGGCAAGCCTCTTGGTCGTGTAGCAAGTGAAGCTGCAGCTCTTCTCAGAGGTAAGCACAAGCCAATCTTCACACCAAATGTAGATTGCGGTGACTTCGTAATTATTATCAACACAGACAAGGCAGTTCTTACAGGCGATAAGCTTAATAAAAAGCTTTATCAGCACCACACAGGTTATATCGGTAACCTTAAGGAAGTTAAGTACGGCACACTTATGGCAGAAAAGAGCGATTTTGCTATGCAACTTGCTGTAAAGGGTATGATTCCTGATACAACACTTGGCAGAAAGCAGCTTACAAGATGCCATATTTATAAGAACGCAGAACATAAGCACGAGGCTCAAAAGCCGGTAGCTTATGAATTATAATAGGAGGTATCTGAGTTATGTATGAAACTAATCCATATTTCTACGGAACAGGTAGAAGAAAAGAATCAGTAGCTCGTGTACGCTTATACGCAGGTACCGGCAAAATCACAATTAACGACAGAGATATTGACGATTACTTTGGTCTTGAAACACTTAAGCTTATCGTTCGTCAGCCACTTGCTCTTACAGAAACAGGCGAAAAGCTTGATGTTGTATGCAGAGTAAACGGCGGCGGCGTAACAGGTCAGGCTGGTGCAATCCGTCACGGTATTGCAAGAGCTCTTCTTCAGTATGACGAATCACTTCGTCCTGCACTTAAGAAGGCTGGATTCCTTACTCGTGACCAAAGAATGAAGGAAAGAAAGAAACCGGGTCTCAAAAAAGCTCGTCGTGCACCACAGTTCTCAAAGAGATAATCTGTTTATTCAAAACGCTCCTGTTATCAGGGGCGTTTTTGTGCTTTTTGAGACACGATAGATTTTATCGAGCTCGTCGTGCACCTCGCAGGGCGGTGCCCTAAAAATTTATCGTATCATAAATGATACTCAAATTTTTAGACCGCTACTAAGCTCTTGTTGTTCCCTTTAACTGCCGCAGGCAGCGGTCACAAACGAGCCAGTTCTCAAAGAGATAATCTGTTTATCCAAAACGCTCCTGTTATCAGGGGTGTTTTTTGCAATTATATCTCTATTATGGTATATAGAGTTCCTGCAATTCAGATTGATAATGCTGCATTGGAAATTATAGATGATAAATACAGAATTTTGACAAACGATAATAATTCTGCCGCTCAAAAATGTTATTGGAAAAACGGCAAATACATAACTGAAAATATAATTTGCACTGAATTTAAGAATGTTGAAGAATTGTATGAAAAGTGCTAAAGCTTGAATGTGAATTTTTGTTTAGCCATAGCTTTATCCTTATAGTGAAGATAGGGTAAAATCTTCTTGAATTCCTACTAAAAAGGTAGTATAATGTCTACTGAAATATGTATTTGTTAAAAATCGGGTGGTTATAATGAAAATTAAAGATATAATAAATAATAAAAAGGTTACTGTTTCATTTGAGGTTTTTCCTCCTAAACAGTGGGATAAAATTGCAAATACCAAAAAAGTAGTAGACGAAATGGTAAAGGATAAGCCGGCATTTATGAGCGTTACATACGGTGCTGCCGGAACTACAAGCGGATTTACTACTGAAATCGCAAATGCCATTAAGCAGGGTGGGGTTGAGCCGCTTTCACATTTAACTTGTCTTACTTCAACCAAGGAAAAAATCAATTCTGTTCTTGATGAGCTTGAAGCAAACGGTATTGAAAATGTACTTGCGCTTCGCGGTGATATACCAAAAGATTTTGAAATGGGTGAAAATCAGTATTATCATAACGCATTTGAACTTGTTAGCGAAATCAAGGCGAGAAATAAGTTTTGCATAGGTGCTGCCTGTTATCCTGAAACTCATCCTGAATCTAAAAACAGGGTGGAAGATATTGCACGACTTAAAGAAAAAGTTGATTGCGGTGTTGATTTTATCACAACTCAAATGTTTTTTGATAATGAGAAGTTCTATAACTTCCGTGAAATGTGCGCAATTAAGGAAATAAATATTCCTATAATTGCAGGTATTATGCCGATTACTAATGCAAATCAAATTAAGCGAAGTGTTGAACTTTCAAATGCTTCACTTCCTGTTAAGTTCAGCAAAATTATGGAAAGATTTGGTGAAAATCCGGATGCTATGAAGCAGGCAGGCATTGTATATGCAACAGAGCAAATTATTGATTTAATGGCAAACGGTGTTAATAATATCCACATTTACACTATGAATAAGCCTGATGTTGCACATCAAATTATGGAAGGACTTTCAGCAATAATAAATGAATAGAATAGAGATACTTCATTATTTGCGCACGAATTCAAAAGTTGATGATAAAAGGCTGATTGATTTGATTGACGATTGCTGCAATGAGGTTAATAAAAGTGTCAGGCCTAAAACTATCAGCAGAATTTTTGAGTGTACTGTAAACGAAGATGAAGTTATTATTGAAAATCAAGTGTTTAAAAGCAAGCGTCTTGCCGAAAATATGAAAGGGTGTAAAAAGGTTTGCCTTTTTGGTGCTACTTTGGGAACGGAATGTGACAGATTATTGCGCACCTACACTTCAAATGATATTACAAGAACAATGGTGCTTCAAGCGTGCCTTGCTTCTAAAATCGAAGAGGTATGCGACGGTATTGAGGATGAACTTAAAGCGCAGGGTATGACTCTTCGTATGAGGTATTCACCCGGTTATTTTGACCTTGATATAAAAGAAAACAAAAAATTTTTTGAACTTATGGATATAACAAAGCGTATAGGATTAACTCTTACGGATACTTACCAAATGGTTCCGTCTAAATCCGTTACTGCTTTTATAGGTATTGAAAATGATTAAATTTTTTGATGGCGGTATGGGCAGTATGCTCAACCTTGCGGCGGGCGAATTGCCTGAAAAACTTAATATCAGTGATCCGGAAAGGGTTTTTGCGGTGCATGATGCTTATGCAAAAGCAGGTGCGCAGTTTATTACTGCAAACACCTTTGGCGCAAATTCACTTAAATATGATAATGTTGATGAACTTGTAAAAGCAGGTGTTGCACTTGCAAAAAAAGCAGGCAAAAAAGTTGCTCTTGATTTAGGGCCGACGGGTAAACTTTTAAAACCTATGGGCGACCTTGAATTTGAAAAGGCTGTTGAACTTTTCGGTGAAGTTGTAAGAGCAGGTAAAGACGGTTCAGATGTTGCAATTATTGAAACTATGAGCGATATGTATGAGCTCAAAGCAGCGGTACTTGCAGTTAAGGAAAATTCTGATTTGCCGATTATTACTTCTATGATTTTTGATGAATCGGGCAGGCTTCTTACAGGCGGCGATGTTAAAAGTGCTGTTGCAATGCTTGAAGGCTTAAGGGTAGACGCAATCGGATTTAACTGCGGTTTAGGCCCTAAGCAGATGATACCGCTTGTTAAAGAGCTTCGTGAGTGTACATCACTTCCTATTATAGTTATGCCGAATGCAGGGCTTCCGGAATCTGTTGACGGAAAGACGGTTTATAATGTATCACCTGATGAATTTGCTAATGATATGAAAGAAATTGCCGAACTCGGTGTTTCTATTTTAGGCGGTTGCTGCGGTACTACGCCGGCGCATATTAAAAGAATGATTGAACTTTGCAAGGATATTGACGATAATATTCCCGAAAAGAAAAATGATACGGTTGTTTGCTCATATTCAACTTCAGTTACAATCGGGCAAAAGCCTGTTGTAATAGGTGAAAGAATTAACCCTACCGGCAAAAAACTTTTTAAAGAAGCACTTAGAAATAATAATATCGATTATATAATTAAAGAGGGTATTGCACAGCAGGAAAAGGGTGCGCATATACTTGATGTTAATGTGGGCTTGCCTGAAATTGACGAAGTGCAAATGCTTCAAGACGCTGTGTTTAATCTTCAAAGTGTACTTCCTCTTCCGCTTCAGCTTGATTCAAGTAATACCCAAGCTCTTGAAAAAGCTATGCGTATGTATAACGGCAAGGCTATGATTAACTCCGTTAACGGTAAGCAATCATCTATGAATGAAGTTTTTCCGCTTGTTCAAAAATACGGTGGTGTTGTTGTTTGCCTTTGCCTTGATGAAAACGGTATTCCTGAAACAGCCAAGGGCAGAATTGCTATCGCTGAAAAAATAATTAAAACAGCCGAAAGCTACGGTATTGATAAAAAAGACCTTGTGGTTGACGCCCTTGTTATGACAATATCAACTAATAAGGATAATGCCAAGGAAACACTTAAAGCTGTTGAATATATCAGGCACGAACTTGGTGTTGGCACTGTTTTGGGCGTGTCAAATATCAGCTTCGGTTTGCCTAAGCGCGAAGCTATTAACACAGCTTTCTTTACACTTGCGCTTAAAGCAGGATTATCGGCAGGTATTATCAATCCACTTAGTGAAAGTATGATGAATGCTTATTATTCATATAATGCACTTGAAGGTTTTGATGATAATTGCACCGAATATATCGAGTCTGTTACTCAATCGGCAAATAATAATGCCTCATCAGGTGTAACAGATCTTAAAACCGCTATTATTAAAGGTATGAAAGAAGACGCAGGTGCCTGTGCTAAAGAACTTTTAAAAGATACCCAGGCACTTGATGTCATAAATAATTATATAATTCCGGCACTTGATGTTGTGGGTGACGGTTTTGAAAAAAACAAAATCTTTTTACCGCAGCTTCTTATGAGTGCTGATTCCGCAAAATCTGCATTTGATGTTATTAAAGAGCATCTCATTCTTTCCGGCCAGGAAAAGAAAAGCGAGCATAAAGTTGTAATCGCCACTGTTGAGGGCGATATTCACGATATTGGTAAGAATATTGTTAAAGTTCTTATGTCAAATTATGGATTTGATATTATAGATTTAGGAAAAGATGTGAAGTGCGAAAGAGTGCTTGAAGAAGTGCAAAAGCAAAATGTTAAGCTTGTGGGCCTTTCAGCACTTATGACTACTACTGTTCCTAATATGGAAAAAACCATTAAACTTATTCACGATAATACCGATGCTAAAGTATTTGTAGGCGGCGCAGTTCTTACTAAATCATATGCCCAAATGATAAATGCCGATTGGTACGCTAAAGACGCTATGGAAAGCGTCAGAATAGCAAAAGAGTTTTTCGGAGGTGAGGCATAATGATGGTTTCAACCAAGGGCAGATATGCCCTTAGAATTATGGTTGACCTTGCCGAAAATCAAGAGGGCGGCCCCGTGTCACTTAAAGATATTGCCGAGCGTGAAAATATCGGAATTAAGTATCTTGAAATCATTGTATCTTCGCTGAATAAAAACGGACTTTTAAAAAGTGTTCGCGGTAAAAACGGCGGATATATGCTTAATCGTGAGCCGGCAGATTACACGATTTCTTCAATTCTAAATGCTGCCGAGGGCAGCCTTGCTCCTGTTGCTTGTGTGAGCGACGGTGACTGCAAAAACGCACCAAGCTGCAAAACTTATGTTTTGTGGAAAGAACTTGATGATGTGATTGAAGATTTTCTTTCATCTAAAACATTGGCTGATATATTGTAATGAATCAAAAGATAAGGACAACGGATGTTATATCCGTTGTCCTTATCTTTTGTCGGTTCTGCCGAGAATGTAATCTACACTTGTGTTATAAAAATCAGCAAGCGCAATTAAAATTTCCGGCGGAATTGTTCTTTCACCACTTTCGTAATATGCATATGTTCGCTGTGGTATATTCAGCTTTTCGCCGATTTGGGTTTGGGGTAGGGCAGCTTGAATTAAAGCTGAAAAATTCGGAGCTTGATTTTAATCGCATGTTTTATAAAAAATAAGCAGGAATTTGAGGATATGCTAAAGCTAAAGGAAAGGATAGAGAACCAATAGAAAATGTTATCTTTGCATAATATACAAAAAGAATTTAAAAAGCGACAAATATTCCTGATTATTGACAATATTATATTTAGATTATATAATTTGAAATGGACAAAGGAAACTGTCGAATACGGTAGGCGGTTAGCCCTCTTATTCCAAGAGGGTTGTTATCCCTCTTGAAATTTAATCGAAAAAAGGGGGAGATATTATGGAATATGCAACAATAATTACCTTGGTACTTATTATTACACTGATTCTTATAATAAAAAAATAACCGCCCTGTGTCCTGGAAAAACAAGGGTGGTTATTTAATCACTATGCCGGGCTAACCGTCTATCCGATAAGCCCTTTGTCTATAATTATACTATCACAAAAAATATGCTTTGTCAACACGCATTATTAGTGCGTGTTTTTTTATATGCTTATTATCAATCCGGGTAACCGTTAGGGTTTTGGCTTTGCCATCTCCAGCTGTCCTCACACATTTCTTCAATGCCTCTTTCAGCTTTCCAACCGAGTTCTTTAAGTGCTTTGCTTGGGTCTGAATAGCAAGTCGCAATGTCACCATCACGGCGTGGACCGATTACATAAGGAATTTTCTTGCCTGATGCTTTTTCAAATGCTTTTACTACATCAAGAACGGAATATCCTACACCTGTACCGAGATTGTAGATAAAGAGTCCGTCTTCGCCCTCAACTTTTTCAACAGCTTTGATGTGGCCGAGTGCCAAATCAACTACATGAATATAGTCGCGAACGCCTGTTCCGTCAGGAGTGTCATAATCATCGCCGAAAACATTAAGGTGGTCAAGTTTGCCGATTGCCACTTGAGTAATATATGGCATAAGGTTGTTTGGAATACCGTTAGGGTCTTCACCCATTGTGCCGCTTTTATGTGCACCGATTGGGTTGAAGTAACGAAGCAGGCAGATTGACCAGCTGTTATCTGAAACATAAAGGTCTTTAAGTATACATTCAATCATAAACTTAGTTCTGCCGTATGGGTTTGTAACTCCGCCGACTTCCATATCTTCGGTAAGAGGGGATACATTGTTCATTCCATAAACGGTGGCTGATGATGAAAATACAATTTTTTTACAATTGTGCTTTCTCATTACATCAAGCAAAACAAGTGTGCCTGTAATATTGTTATCAAAATATTCAAGAGGTTTGCGCACGCTTTCACCGACAGCTTTTAAACCTGCAAAATGGATTACAGATGTAATGTTTTCTTTTTCAAAAACTTCGTTTAATCCTTCTTTGTTTCTAATGTCACATTCATAAAAGCTGAAATCTTTTCCTGTTAAAGCTTTAATTCTGTCATATGAGCTTTTTTTGCAATTATAAAGATTATCAACAACCACAATTTCTTGACCGGCATTCATAAGTTCAACACAAGTGTGTGAACCGATGTAGCCAAGGCCACCTGTAACTAATACTGACATAATGCTACCTCCGTAGTTTTAATTATATAATTTCTTTGTTTAATAAGCTTTACCCCAATAAAGCATTTTTTTAGCCGGTTTGCCGCAGCAAACGCAAACATCGGAAATTTCTTCCTGGTCAAAAGGAATACAACGCGAGCCTACGCCGGTGATTTCTTTAACCTTATCTTCGCATTCTTCACTGCCACACCACATAGCTTTCACAAAACCGTCACCGTTTTCTTCAAGTGCTTTTGTGATTTCGTCCATGGTTTTGCATTTGTATGTTCTGTTTTCTCTGTTATCAAGTGCTTTTTGATAAAGTCCGTCGCGTACTTCATCAAGCTTTTGGGTGATTACTGTTTCAATTTCGTCAAGTGATACTACAGTTTTTTCCCTGTTATGCCTTGTTACAACAACGCATTGATTGTTTTCAATGTCCCTTGGGCCGATTTCAACTCTTACAGGAACACCCTTCATTTCGTATTCAGCGAATTTCCAACCCGGTGAATTTTCACTGTCGTCAATTTTAGCTCTGCATACTTTTTTAAGTTGCTCGCAAAGGGCATTTGCTCTGTCAAGCACACCTTCCTTATGCTGAGCAATAGGTATAACTATTACTTGAATAGGTGCAACGGCAGGCGGCAAAACAAGTCCGTTATCGTCACCGTGTGTCATAATGATAGCACCAATCAATCTTGTTGTTACACCCCAGGAAGTTTGGTGTGGGTAAGCAAGCTTGTTTTCTTTGTTTGAAAACTGAATGTCAAATGCCTTTGCAAATCCGTCACCGAAATAATGGCTTGTACCTGCCTGAAGTGCTTTACCGTCGTGCATAAGTGCTTCAATGCAATATGTACGCTCGGCACCAGCAAATTTGTCGCTATCTGTTTTCATGCCCTGAATTACCGGCATTGCAAGGTCTTCCTGGCAGAATTTTGTATATACATTTAACATTCTTTCAGTTTCATCAATTGCTTCTTCGGCAGTTTCGTGAAGGGTGTGGCCCTCTTGCCACAAAAATTCTCTTGAACGAAGGAAAGGCCTTGTTGTCTTTTCCCATCTTACTACCGATACCCATTGATTATAAAGTTTAGGCAAATCCCTGTAAGAATGTACAATATCTTTAAAATGCTCGCAAAAAAGTGTTTCGGATGTAGGCCTTACGCAAAGTCTTTCTTCAAGCTTTTCGTTACCGCCGTAAGTTACCCATGCACATTCAGGTGCAAAACCTTCAACATGGTCAGCTTCCTTTTGAAGTAAGCTTTCAGGGATGAACATTGGCATATTTACATTTTCGTGTCCAAGTTCCTTGAACATACCGTCAAGTATTCTTTGAATATTTTCCCAAATAGCATATCCGTAAGGCCTGATTACCATACAGCCCTTAACACTTGTGTAAGATACAAGCTCAGCTTTTTTGCACACATCTGTATACCATTTAGCAAAATCTTCATCCATAGATGTGATGGAATCAACCATCTTTTTCTGGTCTTTTGCCATAATTCTAACTCCTTCGATATATAATATGTTTATTATATTACTAAATTACTTTGAGATAATATTATATAATATATTAAATAATATGTAAACACCATTTTTCAACAAAAATTGAGATTCTCTTCATCATTTGTTCGAAACTCTATGCTATATTAAATCTTAACAGCCGCAGAGGCGGCTTTTCCCCGGCGCAGTACCCCTGCGTCGGGCTTTTATCACGGGATAAGGAGAGGTGACGATGGGCTTTCTGCGCTGCTGCGTTTATTACGGAATTTTAGCCGTCGTGTCGTTTTTCATCGGGCGGCTGCTGCCAAAATCCTGGTTCCACGGCGACAAATTCCCCTACCGCTGCGCGAGCTGGGAAGCAAAGCTCTTCCGCTTTCTGCGCGTGCACGAGTGGCAGGACAAGGTGCCCGACATGAGCAAGATCGTCCCCAAGCTCATCCCCGCCAAAAAGCTGGG
>OLQC01002068.1_pt1 | contig 14124 bp, 20 predicted proteins | sample 1672471 | NCBI WGS metagenome assembly OLQC01 (sample SAMEA3136689, study PRJEB25190) | human gut metagenome | biome: human gut; feature: human-associated habitat; material: faeces | place: Austria | collected 2013
CAGAAAAAAGAAGATGAAAATCAATACATTACAACTCAAGAAATGTTAAAGTATTTGACTCTTGCAAATGAATTTCAGTGTTATAATCACATAGAAAATTGTGAAAAATATAAATATTTAAAGAATGAAAAATTTAACAATAAGAAATGTGTTGTCATAAGATTTGATAATATAATAGATGGACATGACGCAATAATATGGATAGATTGTGATACAGGATTCATTTTAAAAGAAGAACTTTATTTAAAAGATAAACTTGAAACAATAACAACGTACAGCATAAAAACTAATGTTGTTTCTGATGAAAAACTTCATATACCAAATTTGCAAGAATATACATATATAGAAAGCTAGAGGGTTAGAGGATTGATAATGAAAAAAGTAGTTAAGGCTATATGCGTAATTTTTATTACTGTACTTATATATTTTTTTATAAGTAATATATTTATATATCCATGTAAGACAGAGGGAATATCTATGTTTCCAACAATATCACCAAATGAAATAAAACTTACTAATAGATGGAGTGTTATAATAAAAGAGAAGATAAATAGAGATGAAATAGTGGTAATTGAAGAACCTGAAAAATTATATGTATCTGAAAGCGAATATGATTCGAACAAACTAATTGCTCAATATGACCAAAAGTTATTATCTAATATATTTAGAAGAAAATGGATGAAAAGAGTAATAGGAGTGTCAGGAGATGTAATAAAAATAACACAGGACAATAAACTGTATAGAAATGGTGAAAATATAGGCTATGCCAATGGAAGCATAGACAATTATAAATTTATGTATACAGAAGTTGTTGTTCCCGAAAATTCAATTTATGTTATGGGTGATAATAGAAAAAATTCAATAGATAGTAGAAGTTTTGGGTGTGTTCCATTAAATAAAATTTTTAGTGTTTTAAAATAACACTATTGATTAGAAAAATTAAAGAAACTATGGTACTTTTTGAGTCTGTCTCAAAAAGTACTATGTTTTGTTTTTATCGCTCTTCTTCATTTTGTAATTGGTTAGAAAGAACATCAATTTTCTTTTTAATTCCTGAAACCATTGATTGCTTTAATAGAGCCTGCAGATGTTCTGGTTCTGGTGCAAATTTTTCATCAAGTGATGCCAAAACAAATTTGTCACGAATACTAAATCTTTTTGTTCTTCCATTTTCATCATATTTTCTTGTTAAGTTATCTAATATAATTCCTAAGTCCATTGGAAAATCATGCTCTTTGGCAAAAATACTTGCAAATGCCATTGTAGTTCTTGTATTTCCATCTCTGAAAGGGTGAATCATCCATAGTTTTGAAAGCAATTCTGTGAATTTCTTTGATTTATTATCTAAATCAAGAGCTTTCCAATCAGTTGAATTAAACTTTGAAAATACTTCATTTAATTCTGATTCAATATTTTTACATTCACTATATTCTAAGCTCAAACCAGGAATAACAATTTCTTCTTTATAAATTGGAACTGTTCTAAATTCACCAGCCCATGAAAAAATATCTTCAAATATATGTTTATGTAATTTTTTAAACATGTTTGAATCAAAAACATGTGGAACTGCTTCATCTAAATTTACTAATTTTATAAATTCACTGTATAATAATACTAAAATTTTAATTTATAATACTTAATTATTTTTTAGCTATAGCTTCTTTAACAGAGTTAACTATATCTTCTGCAGTTAATCCATATTTCTTTAATAATTCAGCAGGTGTTCCAGATTCTCCGAACGTATCTTTAACTCCTACTTTCTTAACAACAACAGGACACTCTTCACTTACTACTTCACTTACAGCAGAACCTAATCCACCTATTATACTATGTTCTTCAGCAGTTACTATTGCACCTGTTTCTTTAGCTGCATTTATTATTAATTCTCTATCTATAGGCTTTATAGTAGACATATTTATAACTCTAGCATTTATACCTTCTGATTTTAATGCTTCATGAGCTAATATAGCTTCATTAACCATTATTCCACAAGCTATTATAGATACATCATTTCCTTGTCTAACTACGTTACCTTTACCTATTTGGAACTTATAATTTTCATCAAATATTGTAGGTACCGCACTTCTTCCTAAACGGACATACATAGGTCCATTGAATTTAGCCGCTTCTAATATCATTTGTTCAGCTTCAACTCCATCTGCTGGAACTAAAACTGTCATGTTTGGTATAGCTCTCATTATAGCCATATCTTCAATACTTTCATGAGATGCTCCATCTTCACCAACTGTAAGACCTGCATGAGTTGCACATATCTTTACATTTAATTTCGGATATGCTACAGAGTTTCTTATTACTTCAAAAGCTCTACCTGTAGCAAACATTGCAAAACTACTTGCAAATGGTATCTTACCAGCTGTTGCAAATCCACAAGCTGCACCAATTAAGTTTTGCTCTGCTATACCCATATTGAAAAATCTATTTGGAAATGCCTTACAAAAATCATTTGTTTTTGTAGACTTTGATAAGTCTGCATCTAATACTACTACATTATCATTAATTTGTCCTAGCTTAACTAAAGCTTTTCCATATGCGTCTCTAGTTGCCATCTTAGTCATTATCTACACCCCCTAAATCTAATAAAGCTCTTTCTAAATCGCTATCACTTGGAGCTGCTCCATGCCATCCTGCTTGATTTTCCATAAATGAAACGCCCTTACCTTTTATAGTCTTAGCAATTATCATTGTTGGTTTTCCTACAGTTTCTTTAGCCATATCTAAAGCCGCAAATATTTGATCAAAATCATGACCATCTATTTCTATTACATTCCATCCAAAAGCTTTAAACTTATCTACTATAGGGCCTATGTTCATAACATCTTCTGTTTTTCCATCTATTTGAAGTCCGTTGTAGTCTAAAAATGCAACCATGTTATCTAATTTATAGTGTGCAGCACTCATAGCAGCTTCCCAAACTATACCTTCTTGAACCTCTCCATCTCCAAGTAAAGTGTATACTCTCCATGGTGCATTATCTAGTTTAGATGCCATAGCCATACCACAAGCAACTGAAAAACCTTGTCCTAAAGATCCTGTTGACATTTCAACTCCTGGAGTTCCTTTCATATCAGGATGTCCTTGTAGCATTCTATTTATCTTTCTTAACCCCTTTAATTCTTCTCTATCAAAATATCCTTTATGTGCTAAAGTAGCATATAATACTGGAGCTGCATGTCCCTTTGATAAGACAAATCTGTCCCTATATTCCATCTTACAGTTATTAGGATCTATATTCATCTCATCAAAATAAAGAGCTGTTAATATTTCAACTGCTGATAATGACCCTCCTGGATGTCCTGATTTAGACATATGTATCATAGAGACTATATCTTTTCTGATATTACGTGCGATATCTTTTAATCCTTTATGATCTCTCATGTAATTACCTCCCTGTACTCTTAAAGTTAAGTTGTCCATATGTATTACTTTTAGTTCAATCTTACTTTATTATATCACTTTTAACCTATTTTTTACTCTATTTTTTCAAAAGAATGCATATATATTTATAATTTTCACATTATGGTTAGCGTATACTATTATATTTTACAATTTTCAAAAAAAAATATTGATATTACTTAATACCAATATTTTTTACAGAGTAAATAGTCCTAAACTTATTTGAAGACTATTATCAACTTTTAGCATCATATTTTTATCTAGACAACCAATTTTTTCTCTTAAACGTTTTTTATCTATTGTACGTATCTGCTCTAAGAGAATAACAGAGTCTTTATTAAGTCCATACTCATGCGCACTTATTTCTATATGCGTAGGTAGCTTAGCTTTATTAATTTGAGATGTTATAGCGGCTACTATTACAGTTGGACTGTATTTGTTACCTATATCATTTTGTATTATAAGAACTGGTCTAACTCCTCCTTGTTCTGATCCTACAACTGGGCTTAAGTCAGCATAATATAAGTATCCTCGCTTTATATCCAAATTAGTATTCACCTTGGGCAATCTTCTCTTCCATGTTATCTTTGTTATCTTTTGAAGATACCTCATTTGTCATACCCAGCTCAGCTAATGATAGATTAATTTGACCCATCTCTTTATAGCCCTTAATCATACACTCTTTAAGGTCTATCTTCTTCTTTTGAGTTATATAGAACTGAAAAGCTGCTTTAGCAAAATCTGCTCTGTTACTGTTCTCCATCTGAACTATATGATCTACTTCAGACATAAGAGAATCAGGTAAAGTAAAGGTTATTTTTTCCTTTCTTTTATTGTGCACAACATCGCCTCCCGGGATATACTATCTTTTTAATTTTACCAAATAACTATCAGCTTGTAAAATTACATTTCTTTCCTTATAGATACGGTCAACTCTTCTAGACACCATGCATACTATTTCATAGTTTATTGTTCCTAAATCCTTAGCTATATTGTCTGCATTTATATTACTTTCCCCAAATATTATAACCTCATCTCCAATTTTTATATCTATATCTTTATCAATTCTTACCATGCATTGATCCATACAAATTCTTCCTACGACATCAAATATTTCATTATTTATAGATACTTTAGGGTTATTTTGCATTCTAGTAAATCCATCTGCATACCCGATAGGTATAGTAATTATTCTTTCAAGTTTGCTAGTTTTATACTTTAATCCATAACTTATTCCTGTATCTTCTTTAAGCTCTTTAATATGGGCTACTTTTGTTTTTAATGTCATGGCAGGCTTTAATTGAAGTTTATCTTTTATAACTTCATCAGATGGATAATATCCATATAAAACAATACCACATCTTACCATATTGAAATTTAAATCTGGTAAATCAATTGTTGCAGCACTATTTGATACATGTTTTATAGGTATATTTATACCTCTTTTTTCTATACTATCAACCATAAATTTAAATCTATCTGCCTGTTTGTAGGTAAAATCTTTGTCTATTTCATCAGATTTAGCAAAGTGAGTATATATACCTTCTATATATAGATTATTTAAATTAGATATATTAACTATTTGATCTATAGATTCTTCACTTGCTTCAAAACCTATTCTACTCATTCCTGTATCAATTTTTATGTGTATATTAGCAGTTATACCTGTTTTTTCAGATATATCATTAAGTTTTTTAGCCATTTCTAAAGAATAAATAGTTAATGTTATATTATTTTCAAGAGCATATTCTAAAGATTCTTCTGGAACAAATCCTAAGCACAATATAGGCATCTTTATATTATTTTCTCTAAGCTCTATAGCTTCTTCAAGTCTTGCGACTGCAAAGTAATCTACATTCTTATTTTCTAAAAATTTAGCAATTTCTACTGATCCATGTCCATATGCATTAGCCTTCAACACTGTACAAATTTTAGTATCTTCTTTTAATAACTTTCTTATATTATTTAAATTAAAATTTATGTTATCTAGATTTATCTCCGCCCATGTAGGAGCTGTTACTCGATTTTTCATTATCTTTTGTCCCCCTTACTTTTTACACTCAAACTCCTTGTATTTGACTGTAAAACTTGGTTTTCCTTCGTCATTTAATATTTCCATTTTTTCTGGATTTTTAGTGTCTTTATTTACATATAATATTTGTTTATTGAAGTATTTATTATTTCCTGGTATAGTAGTTTCTAATATCAAACTATTATTGGATAACTTTATGTTAACCTCTTCATTTTGAAGATAATTTTTTATAAAATCACCTATAAAAACATATTGTCTATTATCTTCCATATTCGGCAATTCTATTTTATCTTTTATATCTGGGTTACTTATTATTACCTTATCACCTTTATACTCCATTGTTTTTCCTTTTAAATTCTTCGGCTCTACTACTTCTAATTTATAATAATCCGGTTTAACGTAACTATGAATAAATACATAATTATGAGAACTTTTATTTCCTGAGGCTTCTATTTCAGCAATACACCTGTATGATGACATAGTAACTATCTTCTTCTGAAACTCTTTATATACTTCTTCTTTTGTGGACTCTCTTCTTTGACAACCTATAAAAATTGCAAATATAGTAATAAATATTACTGATATTATAGCCCACCTTTTCACAAAAAACCTCCTAAGTTATCATTTCTAATTATACATAGCCTTTATTATGTCATATCTACATATTATACCTTTTAAGAAGTTATTTTCGTCTACTACAGGTACTCTATTTATAGATTTGTTTATCATAACATTAGCTACATAATCAAATGTGTCATTTTCATTTACTGTTATTATATCTTTAGACATTAAATCTTCAACCTTATATGCTGCTATTGCTCTCATCTCATCTTCAAACTTCTTCATATCATCTAAAAATATTATCCCTTGTATGAAATTTAACATCCTTGGAGAATCCACATGGGATTCTTTTTTCATTATGTCTGTTTCAGAGATTATACCTACTACCTTATTTTCTTCATCTACTACTGGCAGCCCTCCTATTTTCTCCTTTATAAGTAGATTTGCCACGTTAGCAATAATATCATTCTTATTTGCCACTATTACATCTGTAGTCATTATATCTTTAGCTCTTTTATCATTCATATTATCCCTCCTTAGTTATAGCTATAGAGTTAGCTACTGCATAGTCCTTACAATGAGATATAGATACTTTTATTTCTGAAACATTATAATCTATGCAAATCTGTTTGAAATTATTATAAGTTTTCACTATTGGCTTTCCTAATTCATCTCTTAGCACTTCTATATCTCTTAAATTAAACTTTCGTATTCCTGTTCCTATAGACTTACTTATAGCTTCTTTCGCTGCAAAGTTTCCTGCTATAGTTTCAGCCTTAAAACTCTTACTTTCAAAGTACTCTATTTCTTTAGATGTGAACATTTTTTCTAAAAATCTAGGGTTTTTATCTAGTAATTCTTTTATCCTATATATTTCTATTATATCAACTCCAATATCTAATATATTCATTAATTCCTCCATATAATACTTATATATTTATTCTATTCCTATTATTTAATTATATTCAATTGATAAATTTTATACTGTATACTTGCCTTAAGTATATATTTTTACTTTAATCATGTATTTCATATAATAGAGTATTTATTTTATTTCCATTATATAAACTATATATGTATAATTTTATTATATTAATTCTATATCAAAATTCAAAGTACCACCATTTATTAAATTCATACTCAATGTGGACTATATAAAAAAGGACTAGATAAAATCTAGCCCTTTTTTATATAATTTTATATCCACTCTGCAGATTCTGTAACTATTACAGTTTTTTCTTTATCAACATTCATGAAGCCTCCAGATACTTTTGCATCTTTAAATTTTCCATCTAATTTAATACGTAAAGTACCTGTCGCAAGTCCTGCTACTAAAGGTCTATGATTTTTTAATATACCTCTATCTCCTTCAGTAGTTCTAACTACAATCATCTCTGCATTTCCATTATAGAAGGTTTTATCAGGAGTGACAATTTCAAGTGCAAATACATTTGCCATTATTATCTACTCTCCTTTGCTCTAGCAACTACAGTGTCTATGTTTCCTGCATTTATAAATGCTGACTCTGGTAAATTATCATGCTTTCCTTCTAATATTTCTTTGAAACTTCTTATAGTTTCTTTTAGTGGTACATATGTACCAGGTATACCTGTAAATACTTCAGCAACATGGAATGGTTGTCCTAGGAATCTTTGTATTCTTCTAGCACGAGCAACTGTTAATTTATCTTCATCAGATAATTCATCCATACCAAGTATAGCTATTATATCTTGAAGTTCGTTGTATCTTTGTAATATAGATTGAACCCCTCTAGCTACTTCATAGTGTTCTTTACCAACTATTTGAGGATCTAGAACTCTTGAACTAGATTCTAATGGATCAACCGCTGGGAATATCCCTAGAGATGCTATTTGTCTAGATAAAACTGTCTTAGCATCTAAGTGGTTGAATGTTGTAGCTGGTGCCGGGTCAGTTAAGTCATCGGCAGGAACGTATACAGCTTGAACAGATGTTATAGACCCATTTTTTGTAGATGTTATTCTTTCTTGTAGTCTACCCATTTCTGTAGCTAGTGTTGGTTGGTATCCAACTGCTGATGGTGTACGTCCAAGAAGTGCTGAAACCTCAGATCCAGCTTGAGTAAATCTGAATATGTTATCAACGAATAATAATACGTCTTGGTTCTCTTCATCTCTGAAATGTTCTGCCATTGTAAGTCCTGTTAACGCAACTCTCATTCTTGCTCCAGGTGGCTCATTCATTTGTCCGAATACTAGAGCAGTCTTTTTTATAACTCCAGAATCAGTCATTTCTTCATAAAGGTCATTACCTTCTCTTGTTCTTTCTCCAACTCCAGCGAATACTGATAATCCACCATGTTGAGAAGCTATATTTGTTATAAGTTCTTGTATAAGAACTGTTTTACCAACTCCAGCTCCTCCGAATAACCCTATCTTACCACCTTTTAAGTATGGTGCTAATAAGTCAACTACCTTTATACCTGTTTCTAGTATTTCAGCAGTAGGTTGTAATTCTTCAAATTCTGGTGCTGGTCTATGTATAGGCATTTGTGGCGCATCAGTTGGTGCTGGTTTACCATCAACCGGCTGACCTAATACATTAAATATTCTTCCTAATGTTGCATCTCCAACGGGAACAGTTATTGGAGCCCCCGTATCAACAACTTCCATTCCTCTTACAAGTCCATCAGTTGAACTCATTGATATACATCTAACAGTGTCGCCACCAACGTGTTGTGCAACCTCTGCTACTATCTCTTTATCTCCTTGCTTTATCACTAATGCATTTAATAGATTAGGTAAGCTTTTTTCACTATCAAACTTAACGTCTAATACTGGTCCTATAACCTGAACTATTTTACCTATGTTTGCCATGTCCTAACCTCCTTATTATTTAGCTGCTGCCGCTCCTCCAACTATCTCAGATATTTCTTGAGTAACTGCCGCTTGTCTCGCTCTATTATATACTAATTCTAGTTTTGATATCATTTCGTTAGCATTGTCTGTAGCTGATTCCATAGCAGTTCTTCTTGCAGCTTGCTCTGATGCAAAAGATTCTGCTATTGCTCCATATACACTTCCTGATACATACTTAGGTAATACATACCCAAGTACTGCATCAGCAGAAGGTAAATATTGAACTGCAGCTTTGCCTTTTTTAACTTCTTTTTCAGTATTTGTATTATCTATTGTAACTGGTAATAATTTTACTATCTTAGGTTCTTGTGATAAGGCAGATATAAACTCTGTATAAACAAGATTAACCTCATCAACCTCTCCATTTTTATAAGCTTCCATAGCTGTTTGAGCTACTCTGTTTGCATCTTCATAAACACATTTTTCTACAGATTCTATATAATCTATAACTTCGTAGCCTCTTTTACTTAAAGACTCCTTAGCTTTTTTTCCTACAGTTATAACTTTTCCTGTACCTAATTTGTTATGAGCAATCACCGCTTTTAAAATGTTAGAGTTGTAACCTCCAGCTAATCCTCTATCACCAGCTATTACTATATAACATACGTTATTAACTTTTCTTTCTTTTAGAAATACATTTCTACTATTACTCGTATTTTTAGCTATATCTTGAACTGTGTTGTATAAAGTATTAAAGTATGGTCTTGCACTTTCAGCCCTTTCTTTAGCTTTTCTAAATTTAGATGACGATACAAGTTCCATAGCCTTAGTTATTTGTTTAGTACTCTCAACACTTTTAATACGAGTTTTGATTTCCTTCATTCCAGCTCCTGCCACTGTGTTTACCTCCTTTTTTTAAAAGGATTACGCTTCTATAACAAACTTTTTCTTAAATTCTTTTATAGCGTTAGTTAATTCTTGAGTGAAATCTCCATTTTCAAGAATTTTCTTTCCTATTTCTGGATAATTTATATTTATAAATTGGAATAATTCAGTTTCAAATCTTGCTATATTATTAACTGGTATATCAGATAATAAATCGTTTGTAACTGCATGTATTATCATAACTTGATTTTCAACTTTTAGTGGTTGATGTTCACCTTGCTTTAATACCTCAACTATTCTTTCCCCTTGTGCAAGTCTCTTCTTAGTATCTTCATCTAAGTCAGATCCAAATTGAGAGAATGCAGCAAGTTCTTTATATTGAGAGTAAAGAAGCTTTAATGGTCCTGCAACTTTTTTCATTGATTTTATTTGAGCAGAACCTCCAACCCTTGATACTGATATACCAGGGTCAACTGCTGGTCTTATACCTGCATAGAATAATTCAGGTGTTAAGTATATCTGTCCATCAGTTATAGATATAACGTTAGTTGGTATGTACGCAGAAACGTCCCCAGCTTGAGTTTCTATTATAGGTAGTGCAGTTATAGAACCACCACCTAATTCGTCTGATAACTTAGCAGCTCTTTCTAGTAATCTTGAGTGTAAGTAGAATACATCCCCAGGGTAAGCTTCACGTCCTGGTGGTCTCTTAAGTAATAATGACATCTCTCTATATGCAACTGCATGCTTAGTTAAGTCATCATATACTATTAATACATGTTTTCCTTCAAACATGTATTCTTCACCCATTGCAACTCCAGCATATGGTGCTATGAATTGAAGTGGTGCAGATTCTGAAGCACTAGCAGATACTACTATTGTGTAGTCCATAGCTCCACCTTTTTCTAAAGTGTTTACTAATTGAGCTACTGTAGAACGCTTTTGTCCTATTGCAACATATATACATATAACATCTTTACCTTTTTGGTTAAGTATTGTATCTATACATATAGATGTTTTACCAGTTTGTCTATCCCCTATTACAAGCTCTCTTTGACCTTTACCTATTGGTATCATGGCATCTATAGCTTTTATTCCTGTTTCTAGTGGTTGATGAACAGATTTTCTAGCCATTATTCCTGTTGCTTCAGATTCAACTGGTCTTGTTTTATTTGTGTTTATAGGTCCTTTTCCATCTATTGGCTGACCTAATGCATTTACAACTCTTCCTATTAATGCATCTCCAACTGGAACAGAAACTACGTTTCCAGTTCTCTTAACTACATCCCCTTCTTTTATACCTCGGTCATCACCAAGCATAACTGCCCCAACCATATCTTCTTCAAGGTTAAGAGCCATTCCATAAACTTCTCCTGGGAATTCTAAAAGTTCTCCTGCCATAGCATTTTCTAATCCGTAAACACTTGCTATACCATCTCCAACTTTTAAAACACTTCCTGTATCTGTTAATTCAACTTTATTTTCATAATTTTTTATTTGTTCTTTTATTATTGAACTTATTTCTTCTGGTCTTAAATTCATGGGTTCACCGCCATTCTAAGATATTACTTGAGATAATTGATTTTTCATTTTAGATAAACGAGTTCTAACAGTTCCATCTATCTCTTCATTTCCAAGTTTAACTAAAACTCCTCCTAATATAGTTTCATCAACTATATTATTTAAAGTAACGTTTTTATTATATTTTATAGAAAGATTCTTTTCTAAATCTTTGATTTCTTTTTCACTTAACTTAACCGCAGTTATTGCAGTTCCTTCTAATATATTATTCTTATCATTTAATAAGCTTTTATATGATTCTTTCAAGTTCTCTATAGCTGATATTCTATCTTTATCTATAACTAATTTTAAGAAATTATTCATACTATTACTTAATTGATTTTTGAATATATTTTGCATTACATTTTTCTTATCTTCTCTACCAATTAAAGGTGATTTTAAGAAATTGTATAAATCTTTATTTTCATTAAATATGTCTACTAATTCACTTAATTCTTGATATAGTTCACTAGTAGTTTGAGTTTCCTCTCCAACTTCAAATAAAGCCTGTGCATATCTATCTGCTATTACATTTATCATTTAGATTCGCCCACCTCTTTTATAAAGTTATCTATTAACTCTTTATGTTTGTTAGAATCTATGTCTTTTTCAATAACTTTAGATGCAGCTAAAATTGCTATATTAGAGATTTCATTCTTTATCTCATTCATAACTTTTTGTCTTTCTTGCTCTACATCTTTGCTAGCTTTTTCTTTTATTTGGCTTGCTTCTTGTTTAGCATTAGCTATTATTTCATTTTCTTTTTGCTCTGCTCTTAAAGTTGCTTGTTTGATTATTTCTTGACCTTGCTCTTTTGCAGAGTTTAATTTTTCTTCATATTCTGATTTTAAAGATAAACCTTCTTTTTTAGCTCTTTCTCCTTGCGCTAAATCTTCCCTTATGTCTTTTTCTCTAGCTTCTATTATTCCTAATACAGGTTTAAATAGTAGTTTCTTTAAAAAGAAAAACACTAAGAAAGTATTTACAAGTTGAAATATAAATTCATATGTTATACCTATTAGCGGTTTAAATTCCATATGTATCCTCCTTTCCACTAATAACCATTTATAATTAGGAGATGGCTTTACCATCTCCTAATTGCGAAAAATTTTAAAATTCTTCTATAAAATCATATTATATCCATGGGTTAGCGAATAAAAGGATTATAGCTATAACTAGTCCATATATACCTGTTGATTCTGCTACTGCTGCTCCAAGTAACATTGTTTGAGTTATATCTCCTTTTGCTTCTGGTTGGTTACCAACTGCTTCTGCTGCTTTACCTGCTGCAAAACCTTGACCTATACCTGCTCCTATACCTGTTATAACTGCAAGACCTGCTCCTATAGCTGATCCTGCTGCGATTATTGCTATGTTCATATCCATTTTCTTTTCCTCCTAGAATTTTTTAAATTTTTTATTTATTTTAGTTTAATCACTTATTCTTCTGCTGCATTTCCAACAAACACCATTGTTAACATTATAAATATGAATGCTTGTAGTAAACCTGCAAATAAATCAAAGTATAAATGTAATGGCACTGGTATAACTAATTGACCTATTGGTATTGAAACCCCTGGTATCAGTGTTGATAACCATCCTAAGAATCTATATAGTAATGCCATTATAACTGCTCCACCTAATATATTCCCAAATGGACGGAAACTTAGTGATATAGGTTTCGCTACCTCTCCTATTATGTTTAATGGTAATAAAAAAGGTATTGGTTCCAATAGTCCCTTAAAGTACTTAAGCCCGTGGAACTTAACTCCAGCGTAGTAAATCATACAAAATGTTATAATAGCCCACGCTAATGTAGTATCTAAATCTGTAGTTGGAGATCTAAATCCTAATAATCCTATTAAGTTAGAACACGCAAAGAATAAAAACAAACTTCCTATGTAAGGTACAATATTAGGCATTCTTTTTACTGTTTTCTCACCCATAGTATTCTTAACCATTTTATCAAGCCCACCTATTGCAAACTCTAAAAATATTTGAACTTTACTTGTGGGTACTTTTTTCAGATTCCTAGTTAGTAAAAATGATATTATAGCTAAAGCTGCGATTATTATCCAACTCACTACAACAGTTTCACTTAACTTGAAATTTCCAAAATACCAAACCCATTTTGCTTGACTCATTCTTATGCCTCCTTTCTTTTTACTTTTTCTATTAATAGTTTTTGTGTTAAAATAACAAATTTAGTAGATAGTAATCCCATAGCAGTTCCAACTATATTCAAATGAGGCGCTTTAGCAGATACAAATAAAACCACTGCCATTATTGCCATTCTAATCAAATATTGACTAGATGAATATATTTGAGCTTTTGTCGATGGCATAGATACAGCTTTATTTATTGTTAGTGCTAATAATTTAAGATTAAGTATCGCTATTAATGTTCCAAATACCAAACCTAATACCATCTGTTTGTTAAGGTTAAAAGTTATTGATAATCCTAATAGTATTAACAAATCATATACTACAATTCCTTTTGTTAATTTTTTAATTTCATCTTGTAGTTTATTGTCCATAACTTCACTTCCTTTTTGTGTATACAATTAAAGTCTTATATACTCCCATAAATGCTCCCCCTACACCTAATAACATAAATATTAATGTCAATATTGGGGATGTATTTAATTTAGAATCTAAAAACTTTCCTATAAATGTGCATCCTAGTATGCATATTAATACCATAATCCCAAGTTGGGTTATTAACGAAAGCATATTAGCAATTTCCATGTATGTTTTTTTATTATTCATCGACTAGTATATCCTCTCTAAAAGAGTATAATTTTATATAACAAAAACCAATTTTATCAAAATTTAT
>OLQC01002076.1_pt1 | contig 14112 bp, 7 predicted proteins | sample 1672471 | NCBI WGS metagenome assembly OLQC01 (sample SAMEA3136689, study PRJEB25190) | human gut metagenome | biome: human gut; feature: human-associated habitat; material: faeces | place: Austria | collected 2013
CAATACCTTGCGACTGCTGAACCTGCCGGCTTCTGTGCAAAAGAGAGTGGCTGCCGGTGTGCTATCGTCCGGTCATGCGCGTGCGCTATTGGGCCTGAGCGATCCGGAGGAAATGGACAAGCTGGCTTCTCGTATTATTGCGGAAGGTCTTTCTGTACGCAGCACCGAAGAAATCGTCGCCATGAAGATTGCGTCGGGGGAGCAGCCGAAGAAGCCTAAGACGTCTAAGACCAATCCTTGGGTTGGTTCCGCCATCCAGCAGAGTTTGGAAAATCATTTCGATACCAAGGTGTCGATTAAGGGCAGCACCAAGCATGGTCGCATCGAAATCGTCTTTTCGTCACCAGAGGATATGGATCGCATCCTGCAGCTGCTGGTGCCGAGCCAAGGCGATGCCGATTCCAAATGGGTGTAACACGATAAGAACATTCGTGTTGTCGCCGGCATTATTGCTGTGCAGTGCGTTGTATGCGCAAGACGTTATAGCCTCTGCGTGATTCCTGGCAGGGGCGTATGCCCGCGCTGTAGCCCCTGTCGCAATAGAAAACCCCTCAGGCTGGAGGGACAATCACACATCGTGATTCTCCGTCGCCTGAGGGGTCTTTCTATGCCTTTGACCGATACGTACTATCCAAGGGCGGCATGCTGTAACACTGACCTAGCGTTGCTCCTATGTCACAGGCAGCAGCCAGAACAGCAAGCCACCATCAGTCCGCCACCATCAGTCCGTAAGATAGGCCTGCGCATCCAGCGCTGCACGGCAGCCCATGCCCGCTGCGCTGATTGCCTGACGATAAGTACGATCCACGCAATCGCCTGCAGCAAAGATGCCTGGCGCACTGGTCACCGTGCTGGCACCCTGCACCACGACATACCCATCATTGTCACGGTCCACAACACCAGCTGCAAAATCAGTGGCTGGCGTATGGCCGATAGCCACGAATACGGCGTTGGTGTCCAGCGTGCTTTCTTCTCCGGTCACCACATTACGTACGGCGATGCTGCTGACACTGGCCGGTGCTACAGCCGGTCGTTTGAGCGTCAAGCCAGGAATGGCAATAGGTGCACCGGTGTTCTGTGTGGGGGAGGAGGTGCCGGTAATGGAGGTCACCACTGTGTTGGTCATCAGAGTGATGGTCGGATTGGCTTTGGCTCGGTCCACCATGATCTGCGAGGCGCGGAAGCTATCGCGTCGGTGAATCAAGGTGACCGAAGAACCGAACCGGGTCAGGAATAATGCCTCTTCAAAAGCCGAATCGCCACCGCCTACGACCACGATAGGCTTGTTCCTGAAGAAGAAGCCATCGCAGGTGGCGCAGTACGAGACGCCATGTCCGGACAGCTCCTGTTCGCCGGGCACCCCAAGCTTACGGAATGACGACCCTGTGGCGATGATAAGCGACGATGCCTCCAATTGGGAGTCATCGGAGAGTGTTACACGATAGGTCGGCTTGACCGAATCACTCTCACACGCCTCGATGGAAGAGACATCGTCTGCGATATAGGTTGTACCGAAGCGCTTGGCCTGTTCCTTCATGCGATCCATAAGATCCGGGCCAAGAATACCTTCCGGGAATCCGGGGAAGTTCTCCACCTCAGTGGTGTTGACCAACTGTCCACCTGGCGACAACGCACCAGTGACCATAACAGGATTGAGACCTGCGCGGCCAAGATAGATGGCGGCCGTGTAGCCAGCGGGACCAGAACCGATAATGATGACGTTATGTTTCACGTGAAACATTGTCACACCCCCATACGATATTCCGTGTCATTCAGCCAGATGCGAAGAAGGGGCGGTACCGTCGAATGTATGCGAACGGTACCGCCCCTTCTTGGGTCAGTTATCTGCATAGATGCCGATTAGAAGACCTCCACCTTTTCGATGTACAGCTGGTTCTGCGGCAGGCTATCCGATGGCACCCACAGCAGCAGATCCTGCGTCTTGACGGCTTTGGTGAACTTCACCTCAGTAGTGCCACCTTCAGCAAAGGTGAATTCGGCCACCTGCTTGCCTTGAGTGGGGTCCCCAGTGGTATTTGCGCGAATATAGCCCTTACCACCGGATGTGCGGATGGTGATAACCATGCGGTACGCATCCTGCGGCTGGTCAAGGTGCATGTAGTATGCGTACCCGGATTGGCCGCCAGGATTCGACAGGAAGTTGGCGCTGGAAATCGTAAACGCCGTGTTGTTCTCATGGCTCGGTTGCGGAACAGCGCTGGAATCCTTATCGCCGGACTTCTTGGCCTTGGTCTTCTTGGACGACGAATCAGCAGTCTCGGACTTCTTGGACTTGTCTGATGCCGAGTCCTTGGATTCGCTCTGAGTGGCATCACTCGATTTTGAAGAATCGTCAGTGGTGCCACCGTTCGTCGCGTTCTCGCTGCCACCAAATGGCACAGCGTCAGCATTGATATCAGGCCAGTCACCTTCACTGGAGTTGCTGGAAGCATCGGCAGGATTGTCTCCGGAGGATCGGAACGCATGCACTGCCCAAACAGCCGCTGCCACTACCAATATCAGAGCCACAATGATGGCAACGACCTTGGTCGACAGTTTGCCGAACAGATGTTCATCGGGCAGCTTGCTGTCAACCTCGTCATCCGGCACATCCTTCGGTGTGAAGCTCGGAGGAATGGCGCTTACTTCGGCAATGCGGGCCTGCTCCTCTTCCAAGGCACGCAGCGATTCCTCACCAGGAGCCACAGCACGGCCGCTGGCGTCGAACACGGGAATACGACTGGTTGTCTCTCCCACGGTGGCATCGGGAATACCGCCGGTAACAATAGGCACTGTCAACCGAGTATTATCACCCGGACCGCCGATGGGGGCCGGATTCATTTCGCTGTACCAGTCACCGGTGCCTTCACCGGAAAGATTTTCGTGCTCCCAGGCGTCAGAAAGGTTGAAGTCAAACAGACGGCGGGCATCAGACTGAGACTGGTTACCGTCAGCAGTACTGGACCCATCAGGCAGAGGAACCGGTGACATCGCGTGCGGAGCGGGGACGGCGGCCGTCTGAACCGGCAGGGAAGGGGTAATAGACAATTCCGGAAGACTGCTGCTGTTAATCAACGTGCTGGGAATAGGCACGATATCAGTCTCGTTGGCAGGCTTCAGTATCGCCTTGGTAATCGAGCAATCGCTTTCCACGCTCGGCAAAGCAATATCAGCATCGCTCAGTTCAGAGAGCGGCTTCCAATTACCCAACAAGGCGTCGAGTTCTACAAGGGCAGCCATTGGCAACGTATGATCGTCGGGCTCGCTCAAGGCCAATCCACGCTTGCAAATCACGCGGAATTCGCCAGGGGTGTCTTGCGGCAAGGCACGCAGATTGAATGTGGGTGTCGCTTGGCTTGGCGTGCGTGTCAGCAGGGTATAGAGTAATGCCGCAAGCTGGCGAATCGCATACCGTTCAGGACCGTCCGTACGCAGATCGGTAGCGGACGTATCGGCCAGCATCGTGGCACATGGTGCATCGGCAATTTGCACACCGGAGGTAGTTACTCGAACGGTGTCGGTTGTGATGACGATGCCGCTGGGAGTATCCGCAATGACCTCGCGCAGCACGTCGGCGCATTCTCCGATAATCGACCGGATGGCGCTGTAGCTGAGCGGCTTGGCGGTATCTACCATGTAGTCAGTCAGGCATTGGCCGCTATCCACCGGCATGACAATGAGAAGTACGTCGGATTCCATACGGTATTTCAGTATGGGAATCACACGATCAGGGCGAGTGGCGGCGATGCGACCAGCGAGCTTATCGATTGCGGCGAAAGCGCTGCGATCGGTAATGATGAACAGCTGGCAATCCTTTGCCAGCACACGGTCGTTGGCTTTCCATGCCTGAATGCCAGGCTCCTCACGCAACGATGATACCAAGGTGTATCGGTTGAGAATCGTGTCTCCGAGTTGCGGTTTCATAGTGCGTTCGGCTCCGTGTGATTGGTGTTCGAGATTGGTCTTAGATATTCTACGTGCGGGGCTATCCTTGACGGGCTCCGTCTCAGGATTGATTTACGTAGCGTCGACTTTTTTCCGGCTGGGCTGTCACAGCAACGTCCTCACTGGCCGGAGTCTTGTGTAGACGGGCCAGTATCGAGTGATAGGCGCTGATGAGTTCCGGGGTGTGTACCACCCACAACACAGCCACATATACTACGGCCAGCACAATGGTGAGCACCACGCAGATGGCCAGCGCAGACCACCAGCTCATGTGCCCGCCTACTGGTCGAATATCCGCGCCGAGCAGTGCGACTACCGGTCGTTTGATCAGCCAGACCACAACTCCGGAAGCCAGTGCCGCCACAATGGCCTTGGCATATGTCCTCGTGATCTCCCGACCGCCAAGATTGCCTTCGAACTTGCGGCGCAACATCATCAACGTCAGCGGCAACGCCAGTAATCCACCGAGGGTCACCGAGCAGGCGATGCCGAGTACCCAATGCTCAGGAGGAAGTACCATCATGCCGATGATCATGAATATTGAGGTGAATCCATACTGCATCACCGCGGACAGGAAGGGGTGAAGGCCGTCCTCAAAGGCGTAGAACGTGCGCTGGATCAGCAGGAACGCCGACCCCAATGGAATGCCCATAGACAAGGCGATAAGCGCATAGGAGATCAACATAGTCTCGTCCATCGAGACGGACGGAAGCAATGCACGGATGATCGGTTCGGGGAACACGACCATGGCGGCGGCGAAGAACATGATGAGCAGGCCCACATTATTCAGTGCGCTGACCAGGTCGTGCCGTGCCTCATCCAGATTCGCAGCTGCGATGGAACGGGAGATTTTGGGGAACATAGCCGTGGATACCGATACGGCGATGAGTGAATAGGGCAGGATGAACAGTGTGTACGCATTCTGATAGGTCGCGTTGCCTGCCACGCTGAACAGGCTGGCACCCGTCAGTTCGTGGGCGCGCTGCGGTGCGGATGTGGCGATACGGGTAAGGATAATGCCGCAGATCTCACTGGTGATCACCACGCCCAAAGAGCCTAACGCCACGGGACCCATAGACCTGAGTCCAAAGCCGCCAAGCCCGAAGCTGGGTTTGTACTTGAACCCGATACGGGCCAGCGGCAGGAACAGTATCAGCGCTTGGAAGGCCACGCCCAAAGTCCAGGTGCCTGCGGTAAGCGCGATTTTGTCGGCGGTCCAGAATTCGAGGGGCTGTTCATTGGCCTTGCTGAACAGCAGAATAAAGCCAGTAAAACCGGCGCAACTAATAATGTTGGCACCGGTTGAGCTCCACGCATACGTGAGGAAATGGTCTTTGGCGGCCAGAATCTGACCCAACACCGTATACAGGCCGTAGAAGAACACCTGAGGCATGCACCACAGGGTGAACGAGGTGGTCAGGGCTATCATCTGGTGATCGTCGCTACCCACGTACAGGCGGGCAAGCAGAGGGCTGGCCGCCGCCATCACCACGGTCATGGCCAATAGGATGCCGATGGCCAACGTAATCAGGCGATTCAGTCGTTCTTGGGCGTCTTTTTCTTTCAACGTGCGCACGATCTGGGGCACCAGCACGGCGTTGAAGATGCCGCCGGACACCAGCGTGAACACGGATTGGGGAATCATGGAACCGGCCTGATAGGCGTTGGCCGCCAATCCGGTGGTGCCGATGGCCGCAGCGAGAAGAATCGTGCGGAGCTGACCGGTCACACGGGAAGCAGCGGTTCCCGTGGCCATGATCAGGGAATTACGACCTACGCTTGAACTCATTCGTCGGGGTCCTTCTTCCGATGGAACTGCCGCCACAGGCCGATAATGCCCAGTAGCACGGCGAAGCCGATGATAATGAAGCCGCTGGCATCACTGATGCGCATCACACTGGTGATCGCGGTGTCCTGCGTGTTGCCGAAGCTGTTGCCTTCCCGGTCGGTCAACGACACATGGGCCGTCGATGAGCCGGAAGTGGAAACGCGGATGGTGAAGGTCACCTGAGCGTCGCTATGCGAGGGAATATCGATGTCAGCGGTTCGCGAGGTGACGATCTGCATGGAGTCAGTCAGTGAGTTGACCTGCACGCTGACGGCGTAGGGAAGGTCATTGCTGACGGTGATTGGCATTTTCGCGGATTCGCTGAACACGGATATTGATTCCGATGGGTTGATGCGTACGCCGTTCAGAAGATCGCTGGCCAGTGTTTTCGTGGCTTTGACCATGGCTTTTCGCGTGGCTGTCGGCTGGGGGGAGCCAGACATGGACCGCAGCGCCATATCGTCATGCAGCGCCAGTAAAGAGCCAATCCATTGCGTCGGATCGTTGCTATGCGAGGCGGTGTCATTGGCGTCCTGCCGGGCCAGGGCCTGCGGGTCCAACGACGAGACCTCGTCGGAATCAATCTCGTTCCTCAATATGGAGGTGGCCATGCGCATGATGTCATGCCGGCTGTCGGCCAACTGTCTCAATGCCGACCGGGTATTGGCGGTGTTGGCATCATCGGCCTTGTCGGGATTGACCGAATCGCTGACATTGTACGGATCGGCCTTGGCCATGGTCTTCAGGTCCGTCAGATTCAACCAAGACGCCTGCTCGAAGGCGCTCATCACCTGATCGATCCAGCTGGCCTCCGTGGTGCGGGAGAACGTCATAAGCAGGTATCGGGATGTATAGGGCTGTTCCATCTGGTAGAACGCGCTCTGAGCGATCAGTCGGGCCAACCGACCGGCATCGCTGGACTCGGCCTGCGCGTCCGTGCTGGTGGCTTGGCCCTTGGCCAGCGTGCCCAAGGTCGATTGCTCCTTCAGCACGGTGACATCGCCGGCAGGCGTATGCACCACGTAGGTGCCTGTGTGTACGGCTTCAGTCTGGTCGGCATCGAAAGAGGCATCGGCAATCACCGTGTCATAGCCCTGCTCGCGTGCTGCGGTCAGCGCATCCAACGTCCAACAGTTGTTGCCCTGCCATGCGTACGCGGAGGGTGTTTCGGAGTCGCCTCCGTCGGCATACCATGCGGCCGCCTGCTTGGCGTTCCACTGCTCAGTGGTGATGCCGGCCTTTTCGTAGGCCGCGGTATCGTCCAGTGCGGTATAGGCGGTGATGTCGAAGTCGGCGGGCTGCATGATGCCGGCAATGGACGGTTGCACTGCGGACTGACGCCAATACAGAGGATCCGCGATCACTTGCAGCGAGCGGTGCTTGGCGAATGTCTGCCCAAGGGATCGCGCGGTATCGGCATCCTGTTCGGATAAGGATATGGCTTGCGTATCAGTGGCTTTGGCCGCGTTGCTGGCGTCGGCGTTATCGGACTTGTCGGCCTTGTCCGTGCTGTTGGACTTGGACGATGTTGATGTCGAGGAAGTGGTGGTTTCGGCAATGCGATTGCTGATGGCCTTATTATCGACCTGCCAGCTGCTGGCGGTGTAGGGCATGGCCACGGTCAGGTTCATGGCCGGTGTTGTCGCGGTGTTGAGCCCATCCGAAGATCGGGTCAGAAAACTCGGCAAATCGGCGAGTATCTGATTGCCAACGATATACGACAGCATCAGCGGTTTCGGTCCCCAACTCCCTATGGAGGCAAGGGTCTGCTGATTGGCGTTCACCTCGATGGTGACGGTGGCAGTGCCGCCGGCGGGAATCGATGGCACGTCAACGGAACCCAACTCGTTGGGGGTTGGGATGGGGGCGTTGTTCTCGGCCCAATTCTGAATATCGGTGCGCGAGACAAAGGTGAACAACGCATTGGTGGTCAGGTGCAGTGTGCCGCTTGACGTGGCCGTGCTGTCCGTATTGCTGATGACCGCGGTGACACGATAGCCCGATTTGGAGGTGACGATGGGGGTGCTTTGCGTGATGGCAATGCTCTGCTTGGGCTGATTCTCGGTCTGATTGCCCGTTGCGTCCGTCGTATCGGATGAATCAGTCGTGTCCGTCGTATCGTTCGCGTAGACGGTCAATGGAGCGGCCAGCATCGCCACAACGGCGACGCCAGCCGCCAGTGCGTGTGCCAGACGTGTGCAATGTCGTAAGACTCCGGGTAGGTTCACTCGTTTGCCTGCCTGTTCTTCTTCCTGGCGTAGAGCCACGCGATTTTGCGTTCGTTGGGATAGCTCAACACGTCATCCAAATCTTCAAAACGCACCCAGATGGCGTCTTCCGCCTCATGATCCGGGTCTCCTTCCACCGTCAGTTCACCGCCGGTCTGTTTGAGCGCGAAGTGATGGACCAGCTTGTGCACGCGCTGCGTGGTACCGGTGAACCAGTAGTCGATGGTGGCGATGGAATCGATCACCTCGCCCAGGATGCCGGTCTCTTCATGCACTTCGCGCACAGCGGTCTGCTGCGGGGTCTCGCCTTTTTCGATATGCCCCTTCGGCAAGCACCATTCGAGATGGCCGGAGCGGGAATGACGGGCGATAATGGCCACGCGGTTCTGGTCATCGAAAATCAGACCGCCTGCCGAATATTCGCGTACGACCGGCAGTTCCTGGGCATCCAGTGAAGCGAATGTGGTCGGACCGTCCGACGTACGGCGTTGCGGCATCATGGCCGGAGTCGGGCCGGATGGCGTCACCGGTTCTACCGGCACTGCCGGTTCCGGCGAGGCAACATCTCCGGACGGGTGCCGGCCGAAGACCGTGGCCGGCGTGGGATGCGCTGACGTTGCGGGCCTCACTGGTGCTGCAGGCGGCGCTGAGACCGGCATGGTGACCGGCGTTGCGGCCGGTGCGGTACGTGCCGCAGGCGGCATCAGCACGTCGCGCGGAGTCGGTATCGCTGTGGTGTGCGCGGCGGCCTTGGCGACCGCAACGGCAGCATCTACGGCCGCGTGAGCGGTCGCCGCGGGATCGTTCGTGACGATGGTTACGGACGTTTGTGCCGTGGCGATAATCGGCTCGACCTCGGCAATCGTCTCGGCACCGGCCTCGCCGGCGATACCATCAGCCTGCCCCTCGATAGTGCCGCTGGTAGTGGCGATGGTGACGGTGGCATGCATGCCGAAGACGGTGGCCGGTGTGGGCATCATCGGCTTCGGTGCGGGCATGTCGCTGGCGGCGTCCGATATTTCGGATTCGGATGGTTCGGGTGTGGCGGGCGTTGCGGGTGTGCCAGGCACACCGGAATGTTGCGCAGTCGGTACTGCGTCTACTTCGTCTTGATGAACGGCCTGATTGGTGGAGTGGCTCGCGGTGCCGCCGACATCGGAAGAATCGCCCGAATCGGCGGAATGATGCGGAGTTTCGGACGTATACAGCAGGTGGTCTTGGGTATGGCTATCCGCCGAATCTGGTGTTTGCCCCAGCATGCGGGCAAGGTCGGCGGGCGTAATCATATTCTCCACCTTACTCAACCCCGTGTGCAGGTGGGGTAACGGTATGCTGGTAGGGCAGAAAAACGTCGCACGCGGGAAGGTGCCCATTGGATTTCGAAGTATGGCCTGAAGCCATCGAACTTGGTCGACTGTTCGCCGAACAGGGTTACGAGCTGGCATTGGTCGGCGGCCCGGTCAGGGATTTGCTGCTCCATAGAAAGAGCCACGATTTGGACTTCTGCTCATCCGCACGGCCTGAGCAGTTCGAGCCGATACTGCGCCGGTGGGGGCATGACGGCTTCTGGGACATGGGGCGCAAGTTCGGCACGCTGGGTGCCATGCGCCGCCGCCCGGACGGCACCGAGGTCAAGGTGGAGGTCACCACCTATCGCTCTGACACGTACGATCCGGACTCGCGTAAGCCCGAGGTCAATTATGGCGACACGCTTGAGGGCGACCTGTCCCGCCGCGACTTCACCGTCAACGCGATGGCTCTGCGCGTGCCCGACCTGCAATTCGTGGACCCGTTCGGTGGTGCCAGTGATCTGTCCAAGGGCGTGTTGCGCACGCCGGTGGATCCGCGACAGTCCTTTGACGACGATCCGTTGCGTATGATGCGCGCCGTGCGATTCGTGGCCCAGCTGGGCTTCCGTATCGCGCCGGACGCGGCCGAGGCGATTACCTCGATGCGCGACCGCATCGACATCGTATCCGCCGAGCGTGTGCGCGACGAACTGACCAAACTGCTGCTCTCCGACCGTCCGCGCGCCGGCCTTGAGGCGTTGGTCGAATCCGGTCTTGCGGACATCGTCTTCCCGGAAATTCCGGCCCTGCAATTGCAGATCGACGAACACCACCGCCACAAGGACGTCTTCGAGCACACGATGATTGTGCTCGAACGTGCTATCGCCCTGGAAACCGGCCCGGACGGCCCGGTGCCCGCCCCCGACCTGACGCTGCGCTTGGCCGCCGTGATGCACGATATCGGCAAGCCGAAGACCCGCCGGTTCGAGTCGGGCGGCAAGGTGAGCTTCCACCACCATGACGCGGTGGGTGCCAAAATGACCCGCAAGCGTTTGAAGGCGCTGCGTTTTGACCACCATCTGGTCGAGGACGTCTCGGAACTGGTGAATATGCACCTGCGCTTCCACGGCTATGTGGACGAGCCGTGGACCGATTCGGCCGTACGCCGGTATGTCAAGGATGCCGGGCACCTCTATGAGCGGCTGAACAGGCTCACGCGTGCGGATGCCACCACACAAAACAAACGCAAGGCGATGATCTTCTCCCAGGCCATGGATGAGATGGAGGAGCGCGTCCGCGAACTCAAGAAGAAAGAGGACTTCGACGCGATCCGCCCGGATCTGGACGGCAACGAAATTATGGAGTTGCTGGGCCTGGAGCCCGGCCCGATGATCGGCCGCGCCTACAAGCACATGCTGGAATACCGCTTGGATAACGGTCCGGTGGACCACGATGTGGCCGTCGAAGAACTCAAGCGCTGGTACGCCGAGATTCAGTAGTCCGATACTAGTCCGATACCAAAAACCGTACGCTGAATACGTGTCAGCGTACGGTTTTTCGCGAAGATGAAGCTGTATGCGCCTTACTGCGCCGTGTATGCGTCGTGTTTGGTGTCGGCGGGCAGCTTGGTCATGCTATCGGCGGCCTTGCAACCCTCGATATTGGTGATGGTCTTACCGGATTGCGGGGAGGAGTTGGTGTCCTGCAGATCGTTGAACGTGGCGCCGATGACCACATCGATGAGCTGATCCTCGCGAGCCGTCATGATCATGGTGGCGTCGGTGAAATTGCCGATCAGCGTATACGCCTGATTAATGGCGTTCTTGCCGAAGTAGATGGTGGTGCGTTCAACGTCGGTGCTGGAATAGTTATCGATTTTCTGCACGCTGAATCCACGATTGGCCAAAGCTTCACCCACGGCCTTGGCGAATTGGCCGTGAGAGGTGCCGTTCATCACGCGAATGCCGACCGAAGCGTTGGACACGTATTGCGCTTTGCCGCTGCTGTCCTTGACCGCGCACGGCGCCGCGTTGCCGTAATTCGGCTGGCGGGCCGGAGTCTCCACTTCGCCGAGGCCGAAAACGTGGAAATTGAACAGTAGGGCTATGACCAGCACTACTGCCAATACCGCGCCGCTGATGGAAAAGACGATGGTCTGGCGGCGGCGCACGTACGCCTTGCGGGCTTCACGTTCATCAACCTGATACGTCATCGGTGGACTTCTTTCATGGGTCGGGTGGCTGGTTGCTACCTTAGCGTCACTGTCTGACGCCGATATTGGGGTGTGCGGGAGATTTGGCTCGAATAATGCGATCGACCACAGCTGTATCGCGCCACCCATCGATAATGCGTTGTGCCGCTGCCTCGTCGGCGGCGAAAGCGACCACTGAGGGGCCGGATCCGGAGACGAATGCATGGCTGGCACCCGCCTGCGTGGCGGCGTCGATGGCCTGCCCGCTGTGGGGATGCAGGCTGATTGCCGCAGCCTGCAGATGATTGCGGTCGCCTTCTGCGGCTCCCACGATGTCAAAGGTGTGGTAGACCTCAGGAGTGCTGAGTTGCGACTGGTATGCGCCGACCAATACTTCGCCGCTGAATCCCTGTTCTATCAGCGCCAGCTCATCGCGGCTGCCGGGGGTGATATCCGTGATGCGTTCACCGAAACCGGTGCCGTATGCAAGGCCACCGGTCAGGCAGAACGGCATGTCCGCGCCCAACGTGGCGGCAATGGTGCGCAGGCGCTCTATGGGCCAGTTCAGCTCCCAGAGACGATTGACCGCCAGCATGGTCGCCGCGGCGTCGGCTGAACCGCCGCCTAGTCCGGCACCCACGGGAATGCGCTTGGTGATGGTCAACGCCACATCCGGCTCGCGCTCGGCCGCCTGGGCCATGGCGAAGAGGGCCAGTACCGCATGGTTGCGGCGCATGTCGCTGCGTGAGGAGGCCAAGTCGCCCAAATAAGCGCCTTCGAGCTCCAGAGAGAATCCTGCTCCGGGTTGCTTGGCGGTTGCGGTGACGGTGTCGTATACGCCGATTGCGCAGTAGATGGTGTCCAGTTCGTGGCGTCCGCCCCATTCGTCGTGAGCAGGTCCCACTTCCAAGGTGAGATTGGTTTTCGCCGGGCAATCCACCGTAATGGTGATGGGGGAGAGCTCATCGGACTGATGTCGGGCAGCGGCTGAGCGTGGATGTGAGATTACCGGACTCATTGTGCCTCATCTCCATCTCCACACGATTCGATGGCCTTGGCCAGAGCGGTGAATTCGGCGATGGTGAGCGTCTCTCCTCGACGGGTCGGATCGATGCCGGCGATGGAGAATGCCTCGGAGGGCGCAATGGTCTTCAATGCCGCGTGCAGGGTCTTGCGACGCTGACCGAACGCCGCATCAATCAGACGAAATACGAGTTCCCGTTGTGCGCCGCCGTCGGCCGTGCTGTTCGAGGCTCCCGGGGCGGCCGGGTCATCGGCCTGATACCGGGTGAATCTGACGAGCGCGGAATCCACATTGGGAGCCGGCCAGAACACATTGCGGCCGATGGTGCCCACCCGTTCGGCGGTGCCATACCAGGCGAGCTTCACGCTCGGCGTGCCGTAGATCTTGGAACCGGGCTTGGCGGCGAGTCTGTCGGCCACCTCTTTTTGCACCATCACCAAGAACGAGCCGAGGTTGTCGAAACGCTCCAACAGCGTGAGCAGAATCGGCGTGGCCACGTTGTACGGCAGATTGGCGACCAGCGTAAACGATGCGTCATCGCTGAAATCAGGCACGTTCTCCGGGGTGACGGTTAAGGCATCCCGATTGACGACGGTGAGTCGTGACGTGGCTTCGGGCATGAATTCGGCGACTGTGCCCGGCAGTCGTTCGGCCAACGGCGGATCGATTTCAACTGCGGTCATGGTGGCGCCGGTTTCCAAAATCGCCAGCGTCAACGATCCCAGGCCGGGGCCGACTTCCATGACATGATCGGCAGCGGTCACTCCCGCCTCTCGTACGATACGACGGACCGTGCCGGGGTCGATGACGAAGTTCTGCCCGAATTTCTTGGTGGGGCTGATGCCGGCATCGGCCGCGATACGACGGATATCGGCGGCACCTAACAGGTGACCGGTGGCGGGAATGGTGTCGTTCATAAGCGTGTGTTCCTTGTGGGCTTCGTAACCGATCAGTACCAACCGATTTGTTCGGAATGTTGCCATGCCTTGGACGGGCTGCCGTAGGCTTGTGCGATGTACCACAGACCCCAATCGATCTGTACGGCGGCATCGTCACGGTAATTGGCACCGAACGCAGCCATTTTGTCTGCTGGTAGCGACTGAGGAATGCCGTAGGCACCGGAGCTCGCGTTTTCGGCATACCACAGCCAACTGGACTCGCGGGTCCATAGTTTGACCAGACAATCCCAGTCGTTGCCTGTCCACCCGCGCTGCGCGGCGGCACCGGCGGCATAGGCCTGAGCCTGGGCTACGGTGGCGTGCCACAGGCGGCCGGAGGGCGTGGTGGTTGTGCCTGAATCGGAGCCAGAAGAGCCGGAATTGTTGTTCGTACCGCCGCCGGTGTTACCAGTGTTGCCGGAGTTGCCGGTGTTACCGGTGTTACCGGAGTTGTTGCCGCCGGTGTTGCCGGCATTGTTGTTGGTATCGGTGTTCGTGTTGTTGCCAGAGCTGCTGTTGTTCTTGTCGCCTGTGTTGTTGGCATTGTTACCGGACGACTCGTGCTGATTGTTGGAACCGGAATCGGCCTTGCCGTTATCGGCGGAGTCGGATTTTTTGTCGGAACCTTTATCGGTATCAGACTTGGCGGCGCCTACGGCGATGATCTGG
>OLQC01002078.1_pt1 | contig 14100 bp, 10 predicted proteins | sample 1672471 | NCBI WGS metagenome assembly OLQC01 (sample SAMEA3136689, study PRJEB25190) | human gut metagenome | biome: human gut; feature: human-associated habitat; material: faeces | place: Austria | collected 2013
GTACACCGGCATCGGCTACGATCTCTGCTTCCAGTTCATGGAATTTTGCATTCAGAACCTTGTGCTGAATGCCGCGCTTAGTCAGCATTCTGCTCAGTTCCTCACTGGCTTCGATTGTGATCGTACCTACCAGTACAGGCTGTCCTGTGGCATGCGCTTCCTCTACCGCATTCACGATAGCGTTCAGCTTCTCTCTCTTCGTCTTGTATACAGCATCCTGCAGATCCTTACGGATAACGGGACGGTTCGTAGGGATCACAACAACATCCATGCCGTAGATCTCACGGAACTCGGTTTCCTCAGTGAGAGCTGTACCGGTCATACCACACTTTTTATCGAATAAATTAAAGAAATTCTGGAAGGTAATGGATGCAAGCGTCTTACTTTCTCTCTTCACCTTTACATGCTCTTTTGCTTCGATTGCCTGGTGCAGACCGTCGGAATAACGGCGTCCCGGCATGATACGTCCGGTAAATTCATCGACGATCAGTACCTGGTCATCCTTTACCACATAATCCTTATCACGGAACATCAGATTATGGGCACGCAATGCCAGAATGATATTGTGCTGGATCTCCAGGTTCTCGGGATCAGCGAAGTTATCAATGTGGAAGAATCTCTCAACCTTCTCCATACCTGCTGCGGTCAGGTTGATGATCTTATCCTTTTCGTTAACGACGAAGTCTCCGGTCTCTTCCTGTACCACACCCATAATGGCATCCATCTTGGTCAGTTCCTGTACATCATCACCGCGCTTCATCTGACGTGCCAGCAGATCACACATCTCGTACAGAGCTGTGGACTTGCCGCTCTGTCCGGAAATGATCAGAGGTGTACGTGCCTCGTCGATCAGGACGGAGTCGATCTCATCGATGATACAGTAGTGCAGATCTCTCTGTACCAGCTGTTCTTTATAGATGACCATGTTGTCACGAAGATAATCAAATCCAAGTTCGTTGTTTGTTACGTATGTGATGTCACATCCGTATGCCGCACGACGCTCTTCCGGCTTCATGTCGTTAAGTACCACGCCTACAGTCAGGCCAAGGAACTCGTGAACCTTACCCATCCACTCAGCATCTCGTTTTGCCAGGTAGTCGTTGACGGTTACGATGTGGACACCTTTTCCCTCAAGGGCATTCAGATATGCAGGAAGTGTGGAAACAAGAGTTTTACCTTCACCTGTTTTCATCTCGGCGATACGGCCCTGGTGAAGGATGATACCACCGATGATCTGTACACGGTAATGCTCCATTCCAAGTACACGCTTGGCTGCCTCACGTACGGTGGCAAATGCCTCCGGAAGAAGATCATCCAGTGTTGCACCTTCTGCAAGACGTTTCTTATATTCTCTTGTCTTGTCTCGTAACTGCTCATCCGTAAGCTGCTGCATCTGAGACTGATAGCTCTCGGTTTTTTCAACCAGCGGCATGATACGTTTTACCTCACGCTGGCTGCGGGTTCCAAATACTTTTGAAAAAACATTCATGTTTCTGCTCCAATCATTTTATTCGAATAAGACTGCTGTCTCTGATCTGTCCAATTTTGGATCATTCCAGTTCTCTGTTGATATCCGTTATACTGGATCACATATGGTATATATTCTACCACTTTCCTGTTATAAAAACAATGAACAATTATTTAACAAATCATGTCAGGAACAACAGAAAATATCCCGCATAGGATCCTGTTTTCGAGGATCCCGCGGGATATTACAGATCTTATTTCCTTACTTTTGCATTTTTCACACTGCTCCAGGCACCGTAATATGTCTTTCCGCTCACTTTTTTGTATGCACGGATACGAACATAATAAGTGCTTCCCTTTTTCAAACCGGAAAGTGTTCGGGTCAGTGCACTGGCGGACACTGTCCTGGACCCTCTCATGGACCTTGATGCCGCATACTGGATCTGATAGCCGGAAGCACCAGCTGCTTTTTTCCAGCGGACAGTCAGCTTCCCGGAAGCCTTGCTGGACGGTTTGTACTGCACCGGAGCTGTCAGGCGGACGATCCTGCTACCGTTTTTGTTATAAGCACTTAAAGCAGAGCCCTTGTATGCGCGGACTGTATAAGTATACATGGTTCCTGATTTTACTGATCCGTCTGTGTAGACCAGCGTATTGCTTCCGCTTACGGTAGCGATATTGACCCACTTGCTGCTGTTTCCGGTCCTTCGATAGATCTTGTAGCCGGAAGCATTTGCAGCTCTTTTCCATTTGAATACGATGCCGGCAGGGCTGTTGGAAGTGCCGGATAACCCGGGAGTGGTGAGCTTTACAGTTGTAAGGGCCGCGGACCGGAACTGGTATACGGCTGACTTTACTTCATCAGTCTTTTTCCATTCAGATTTCTGATAAACATACTTCTGGAAAAAGATATACATGTTATAAGTTGCGGCTTTGTTTATTCCTTTGGCAGATCCGATCCGCCATGTAGTATTCTTCCTGTTATCGGTTGGATTTGGTGAAGTACTCCAGTAAACTGGCACCCACTTCACATCTCCAGGCCCGGGATTTGAATTTGTAGTTCCCGCACCGGTCACGGTAAAATTATAATATTTATTCGGAGTAAATTTCAGCGGAGAATCCAACCCTCTTACAAAACTATCTTTGACATCTGGTATAGAAGGTATATAGGTCGGTGTCGGCGTCACATCATATTTCGGGCGGGTTCCCCTGTAATTCAACTTTAATTTTTTCAGGTTGCTGGTTCTTCCGTCTGAACCCAATACCTTAAGATACAGATCAAATTCTTTCTCTGTATCCAGATTCTTAAGATATATCACAAAGCTTCTGTTTGCAGTAACCGCCACACGAGAGTTTCCCGTATCGACCCTCGGAACATCAGAAGTTCCGTCCTTTTTTCTCGCTACAGCTTTATAGTAGCAGGCTCCGTTTGCATCAACTTTAAGTGTCACATTTACAGAATTGCGGCTTACCCATTTTTCTCCGGTCCATTTTACGTTTATTTTTGGCACCGGTGTTGGTGTCACTGTCAGTTCAGGATCCGCTGTCGGTGTCACTGTCGGTTCCGGATCCGTTATCGGTGTCACTGTCGGTTCCGGACCCGCTGTCGGTGTCACTGTCAGCTCCGGATCTGACGATGACATAGCTTCTGCGTTTTCTTCTTCCATACTGTCTCCTGCTTCTTCAGGTATCAGTTCTGTCAATAATACTTCCGGATCATCCTCACTGGAGATTTCTTCTGAAACTCCTTCCTCAGCTCCGCCGAAAGCATCCTCGCTGTTCTCCGCATTTTCTGCGTTTTCCACATCTTCCATGGTTGCATCGGAAGAGTTATCCACCATTTTCTCAGAAATATCCTCACTGTCTTCTGCAGGCTGCTCAGTCTCTCCCATAGACTCTGTAGTTTCCTCTGCGGAAAACACTTCCTGGCTGTCCGCAGCATTTTCTGTGATTTCTGCATCACCGCTGCCAAACTCTGCAGCCATACCGGTTGCCGGAAGCACCGTCACACAAAGTGCAGCACTTAAAAAAAGTGCCAGAACTTTTTTCTTCATTTACCTTCCTCCTTTTCTCCGTGAGTTACATATTTGTTATGTCAAGGAGATATTCGCACTCCACACAGTATTATTTTTCAGGAAGTGGGGCTGACTGAAACTTGTACTGTACAGACTGTATCTTATCCGTAGACTGCCATTTGGAATCCTTGCAGGTATATTTGCGGAAGAAAACATACAGATTAAAAGTTCCCTCCTGGTCGATTCCTTCCTTGGAACCGATCTTCCAGGTGCTTCGGATCCGGTTGGAATTCGGATTCGCAGATGTACTCCAATAAACAGGCACCCACTTAATGTCTCCGTTTTCCGGATCCTCATTATCGGTACCAGCACCGATAACCTTAAAATCATAAAATGTATCCGGGTAGAATTCCAGAGGAGAATCCAGCCCCTCTACCGTACTGTCCTCTGCCTTTGGTTTGGATGCTTTATGTTTTTTTTCAGAATCTGTTTTTTTCGCCGGGCGGCTGTCCTGATCCAGCTCCATCCGCTTCAGATCACTTAATTTCCCATTCTCATCCTCAATCTGGATATACAGATCAACTGCCTGGTCTGTATCCAGGTCTGCAAGTGTGATCCCGAACTCTTCATCCTCACTGATCAAAACCTCATCATTCACGGTATTTCCGGTCTCGATCTGAGGCACCTGGGGATTTCCGTCTTCCCCCCGCTCTGCCCATTTATAATAGCAGACGCCGTTAACGGCTGACGTAAGCGTTATCTCTGCCTGGGAATAGCTGTCCCATTTAAATCCTGTCCATTGTATTTCTGACTTTTGGGAATCCTTTGTATTGTTTTCTCCGGAACTCAGTTCCAGGTCCTCCACAGTCTGTTCTTTTATGGTGTCACCACTGTTAAATTCCGCTGCCATACAGGTAGCCGGTATCATGGTCATACCAAGAGCTACACTTAAGATCACCACAGGAAGCTTCTTTTTCCATTCTCCTTTCGCATATGTCTTCATTATATAATTCTCCCCTATTGCTTGCAACAGAAAAGAAGCCTGATTTTGCTGTGACATAAAAGGCTCCGGAAACCTGCCGATTTCTCACACAGATTCCCGGAGCCTTCCATTCAATATTCAGTTGTGATAATAAAATCCCCTATCAGAACTCTGGTTCGATCAGTCCGTAAGTATTTCCTTTACGTTTATAAACTACGTTAACCTGCTCTGTCTCAGCATTAAAGAATACAAAGAAATTATGTCCGAGAAGCTCCATCTGTACGCATGCATCTTCCGGATACATTGGTTTGATCCCGAATTTCTTGGTACGGATGATCTTAACTTCCTCATCCTCTTCATAATCCTTATCAAGGTATGCCTTCTGGAAGTTTGTGGATTCCTGCTGCTTGTCAACGATCTTGTTCTTGTATTTACGAAGCTGACGCTCAATTACCTCTTCAACCAGATCGATGGATACATACATATCATTGCTTACCTGCTCGGAACGGATAATGTTACCTTTCACAGGGATCGTTACCTCGATCTTCTGGCGATCCTTCTCAACGCTTAAGGTTACTGAAATCTCAGTTTCAGGAGTGAAATACCTTTCAAGTTTACCAAGCTTGTCCTCAACAGCTGTTTTAAGTCCTTCGGTTACTGCTATATTCTTTCCACTAATAATAAATTTCATGACTTCCATCCCCTTTGCTGTTTTATGTTGCTATTATAACATATTAAATTGAATTTTAACATCACTTTTCAAAAATTTCATAAATTTTTTCCAAATTTATTCGATATATTCCTTCAAAATGTTTTTTTTGTCGTGAATGCGCAACTATTAGAGTATTTCATCTAATTAATTCATTACAAATGTATATCTGCACACCAGTGCCAGAAGATTGATGGGACAAAAGCATCTGCTTCACTATTTGTATATACTATTTCATTTTAGCCAGAGCTTCAAAGGGTATACTTCCGCCAAAAATATCCAAAGCACTGCCAACAGTCACATCCAGTCTGCCCTGACCTGCTTTTCGAAGCTCTTCAATATCTGCCATAGAACCCACACCGCCTGCATAGGTCACCGGATGGGCTATATATTGTTCCAGAAGCTTTGCAAGCTCTGTTTCCACACCTCGGGCCTTTCCTTCCACATCCACTGCATGGACCAGAAATTCGTCGCAGAAGCTTCCAAGCCTTTCCATCAGCTCCGGTGTCACGATCTCTTCTGTAAATTTCTGCCATCGGTCTGTGACAATATAATATTTGCCATCTTTTTTGCGGCAGCTCAGGTCAAGTACAAGATGTTCTTTCCCTGCAGCATCACGGATCTTCTCCAGATTTTCCCAGGAGATCACTCCGTTTTTAAACACATAGGAGGTTACGATCACGTGGCTGGCGCCAGCCTCCAGATATTCTGCCGCATTCTCCGGGCAGATGCCGCCTCCGATCTGAAGCCCTCCGGGATATTTTCCCAGAGCCTGAAGTGCCTGGGCTTTCGTTGCTTCATAGTTCGGGGAATCCTTTCCGTTCAGAAGGATCACATGACCGCCCTTTAATCCTGCCTTCTTATAAAGCTCTGCATAGAATGCCGCATCCTGCTCTGACACAAAATTTTCTGCCGCCTGATCCCCCTGATCCTTCAGGCTTCCTCCTACGATCTGTTTTACCTTTCCGTTATGTATATCAATGCATGGTCTGAATTTCATAATCCTGTCCTCCATTTTCTTTCCATGCACTGATAATAGCATCTGAAACAGTTTTATGCAATGCTGTGGTAAAATATCTGTTATCTTCCTTCTACCGCATTTCCCACTGCGTTTCCGATATCATCCACTGCATTACCTACGCCGTCGCCAAGGTCCTTTACACTGTCACCCAGCTCACCGGATACAGTTCCGTCATTTTCGTTTCTGTCAGCATCCGCAGCTCCGGGTGCTGCTGTCCCGTTATTTCCATTTCCTGCAGGCGTCACGGTAATATTTCCATCGGACATCTCATTGTTATCCGTGCCGGAATCCTTAATGCTCTCTCCATTGTCCTTCACACCGTCATTGTCTGCTTTTTCTTCCATAGTTTCATCTTCTGTGGCAGTATTTTCGTTTGTATCTTTTTCCTTATCCTTCGTGTTTTTATCTTTTTCACCCACTGTTTCATCCGCATTATTTACCTCTGTGCCGCAGGCTGTAAATGTACACAGAGACAGGGTAAGCAAAGTACCAAAAAGAATCGCCTTCCATTTTTTCATATGATCTTCTCCTTTTTCTAAAAAATTCTGTATTCCTAATATGGCACTTTTTCCGCTATCCTATTCTGGAAAAAATTTCAAAAACCGCAATTTCATCCAAAAAAGACGGGGTCCGATCTTACACGAACCCCGTCTGTATTACCTGTAATTTTATTCTGTTGCGGCTCAATCTGTCAGGATCAGCCGATCACGTCACTCATATCATAACGTCCTGCCGGTTTGCCTGCAAGGAATTTGGCTGCTTCTACAGCACCTTTTCCAAAAATAGCCTTGGAATATGCAGTATGCTTGAACTCGATCACTTCGTCCTGACCTGCAAAAATTATCTCATGCTCACCTACGATAGTTCCGCCGCGAACTGCGGAGATACCGATCTCCTTATCATCGCGTTTTTCACGTTTCTGGCTGCGGTCATATACATAATGATACTGATTATCCATAGCTTCATTAATGCTGTCTGCCAGCGCAAGTGCAGTACCACTTGGTGCGTCTAATTTCAGGCGGTGATGCTTCTCTACGATCTCCATATCAAAGCCTGCAGCTGCAAGAACCTTAGCTGCGTCCTGAACCAGCTTCAGAAGTGTGTTGATGCCAAGAGACATGTTTGCGGATTTCAGCACTGCTACCTTTCGGGATGTTTCTTCCACTTTTGCAAGCTGCTCCTGGCTTAAACCGGTACTGCACAGAACAACCGGGATCTGGCGTGCCGCGCTGTACTCAAGAAGCTTGTCTGTTGCCTTTGCGGAAGAAAAATCAATGATCGCATCTGCCTCTACCTGACATGCGTCAATATCGGTAAATACCGGATAGCTGTTTTTTCCCTGATCTGCAATATCAATACCTGCTACGATCTCAGCATCCGGATCTTTCTCCACAATGCCGCTGATGACCTGGCCCATATGTCCGTTGCAGCCGTGCATGATGATTTTTACCATAGTATATTCTCCTTTACCTTTCGCTTACAGTCAGATCACTTAGCAAGCTTAAGGCCGAATTTCTCGATCTCTTTTGCAAGAGCTGCCTTTGTGTCCTCTTCCATCTCGCAGAGCGGCATACGAAGCGGCCCTACGTTCATTCCCATAAGATTCATAGCTGTCTTAACAGGAATCGGGTTTACTTCGCTGAACAGCGCATTGATCAGCGGAAGAGCTTTCAGCTGATCCTCTGTTGCTCCCTTGGTGTCGCCGTCGAAATATTTCATGACCATGTCATGTGTAAACTTCGGTGCAACGTTGGAAAGTACGGAAATAACTCCAAGTCCGCCAAGAGAAAGAATCGGAAGTACCTGATCATCATTTCCGGAGTAAAGCTCAAGCTGTCCGTCTGCCAGAGACATCATCTTGGCGATCTGGGAAAGATCTCCTGTTGCTTCCTTGATTCCGACAATGTTCTTTACATTCTTTGCAAGGTAAGCTGCTGTAGCCGGCTGGATGTTGCAGCCTGTACGGCTCGGTACGTTGTACATGATGAGCGGAGTTTCCGGAACTGCATTGGCAATTGCTGTGTAGTGAGCGATAAGACCCTTCTGTGTAGCCTTGTTATAGTAAGGTGTTACAATAAGAAGAGCGTCTGCGCCATAGGAAGCTGCTTCCTTGGACATCATGATCGCTGTCTCTGTACAATTGGAACCTGTTCCTGCGATAACAGGCACACGTTTGTTAACTTTATCAATTGTGAACTTAATTGTCTGAAGATGCTCTCCGTGTGTCAGAGTAGAAGATTCTCCTGTTGTTCCACAGATAACGATGGCGTCTGTGCTGTTCGCGATCTGATCCTCAAGGATCTCCTCAAGTTTCTCAAAATTCACTTTACCGTCTTCATGCATAGGTGTTACGATTGCAACGCCTGTTCCTTTAAAAATTGCCATTTGTCTTCCTCCTTCTTTCTTCTGTGAAATATTGCTTATTCCCGTTCCTGGTCAGTCAGCTCTGTTGTTATCGTGGTAATACTATCCACATAGGGCTTCAAAGCATCCGGAAGCCAGCGTCCGGTCATAATTATATGCATACTTTCATCCTTCTGCTTAAGCATATCGATGATCGTCTCAACTGGAGCGATTCCTTTATCCATAAGCCCGAGGATCTCATCCAGCAGCAGAAAATCACACTCTCTGGTAGCAATTACCTTCCGTGCGAAATTAAGGCCATTGAGAATATTAGTTCTCTCTTCTGCCTTTTCCTGCTCACTTAGGTCATTATAGCAGGTGTCCATTTTTTCGAAACGGAAAATCTTGAAATCAAAATTATCCAGTTCCTCAAGGAAATCCAGTTCTCTGCGTTCCCTGCCCTTGAGGAACTGTATGATGATCACACTTTTTCCCTGTGTAGCAAAGCGCAGCCCCCGGCCTACAGCCAGAGTTGTCTTTCCTTTCCCGTTCCCGCAATAAACCTCTGTTATTTCTCTTTCCATGATTTTTCCTCTTACTGTTAGTGAAACCGGTAATTCCCCATTTTTCTGATTTTTTTAATATTACCGCAGATTGGCTGGAAATGCAAGTGTTACCTTAATGTTCTCACCACTATTCCAAAATATATCCAATGTTACTCAACATATTCCAATTTACTCACCGAAACTTCATAGGCAATCCTTTTTTCTGTTTCGTTTTCACTAATCCGTTTCATGTACTCCCTGCTCTGGATCCTGCCCCAGATCAGTACATGCCCGCCTACTTCAAAAGCAGAAGCATATCTGGCATTTCTTCCCCAGCATATACATGGTATGTAATCGGATTTTCCGTAAGGTCGATTGACTGCCATCAGAAGATCTGCGATCTCTCTTCCCAACGGTGTTTTTCTGTATACAGGCGGTTTACAGATATATCCGTCCAGAAAGATCTGATTGACCGGCACAGTTTCTTCGTCCTCCCCCACAAACTTCACTTCCCGGGCAAAGACTGAAAGCACAAGCCGGTTTCTCTTTTCTTCATGACGGTTATAGGATCGGAACTGTCCGTGGATCTCGATATATTCTCCCACATAATCCTGTGTGATATCGATCAGCCGCTCAGACACCATCACCGGGATCCTGTCCTCCGAATCGCTGAGACGTTTTACCAGGATATCCATCATGTAAAATCCTTCTCCAAAGACCTGATGGCTGAAAGTAAACCCCGTAGCGATCCGTCCCATAACGGATACCTGATTGTTTTCAATAATTTTATCTGCCATAATAAGTAGCTCTCCTTCCTCTTCGTGTATTTCGTCTATATCAATCTATGTGTATTTACGGTATAATATGCCTGAAAAATGAAAAACCAAAAATATTTTTTTATGTCTTGTAATCTCACAAAAATGTGATAGACTATAAATTTGGACATCATTTTTAACAAAAAAGATTACTTATATATGGAAAGAAAGGATTTGGATTATATGAAGACCAAGCGTGAAGATGTTCGTAACGTGGCCATTATCGCCCATGTCGATCACGGTAAAACAACACTTGTTGACGAGCTTTTGAAACAGAGCGGTGTTTTCCGTGAGAACCAGGAAGTCCAGGAACGTGTCATGGACTCCAACGATATTGAGCGTGAGCGCGGCATTACGATTCTCTCCAAAAACACCGCAGTTCATTATAAGGATGTAAAAATCAATATCATCGATACTCCAGGTCATGCGGACTTCGGCGGCGAGGTAGAGCGTGTGCTGAAGATGGTAGACGGCGTTATTCTTCTTGTGGACGCCTTCGAGGGTGCCATGCCTCAGACTAAATTTGTACTTCGTAAAGCTCTCGAACTGAACCTGCATGTTATTGTCTGCATCAATAAGATCGACCGTCCGGAAGCACGTCCGGAGGAGGTTGTCGACGAGGTTCTGGAGCTTCTCATGGATCTGGACGCATCTGACGAACAGCTGGACTGCCCGTTCCTGTATGCCTCCGCAAAAGCCGGCTATGCAGTTCGTAACCTTGAGGACAAACCTGAGAATATGGCTCCGCTTTTTGAGACCATCCTTGATGCGATTCCTGCTCCGGAGGGAGATCCGGACGGAGATACGCAGGTTCTTATCAGCACCATCGACTACAATGAGTATGTAGGCCGTATCGGTGTCGGTAAGGTTGAGCGCGGAACCATTTCCGTGAACCAGGAGCTGATGCTTCTGAACCATCATGACCCTGACAAACACGAGCGCGTAAAGATCAGCAAACTCTACGAATTTGACGGACTGAACAAAGTTGAAGTTAAAAGCGCTACCATCGGAGCTATTGTTGCAATCTCCGGTATCGCGGATATCCACATTGGAGATACCCTCTGTGCAGGAGACAACCCGGAGTCCATTCCGTTCCAGAAGATTTCCGAGCCAACAATCTCCATGAACTTCCTTGTAAACGACAGTCCTCTTGCAGGACAGGAAGGTAAATACATCACTTCCCGTCACCTTCGTGACCGTCTCTACCGTGAGCTGAACACAGACGTCAGCCTTCGTGTAGAAGACACCGATACAACCGAGTGCTTCAAGGTTTCCGGCCGTGGTGAGCTTCACCTCTCCGTTCTTATTGAGAACATGCGCCGTGAGGGATACGAGTTTGCAGTCAGCAAACCGGAGGTTCTCTATCACACAGACGAGCGTGGACGTAAACTGGAGCCGATCGAAATCGCATACGTTGACGTTCCGGAAGAATTTTCCGGTACTATCATCCAGAAACTCAGCGAGCGTAAAGGTGAGCTTCAGGGTATGAGCACAGCAAGCGACGGAACTGTACGTCTCGAGTTCTCCATCCCCTCCCGTGGACTGATCGGATTCCGTAACGAATTCCTTACCTCCACCAAGGGTACCGGTATCCTGAATACCATGTTTGACGGATATGCACCATACAAGGGAGACTTCCCGTACCGTAAACAGGGTTCCCTCATCGCATTCGAGGCAGGCGAAACTGTTACCTACGGTCTTTTCTCTGCTCAGGAGCGTGGTACTCTCTTTGTCGGACCTGGCGAGAAGGTTTACAGCGGTATGGTCATCGGACAGAACGGAAAGGCCGAGGATATCGAACTGAATGTCTGCAAGACCAAGCACCTTACCAATACTCGTTCCTCTTCCGCTGACGATGCACTGAAGCTTGTTCCGCCAAAGATCTTAAGTCTTGAGCAGGCCATTGAATTCATCGACCAGGATGAGCTTCTTGAGGTAACACCGACAAGCCTTCGTATCCGTAAACGTATTCTGGACTCCAGAGACAGAAAACGTGCCGCATTCCGCAAGAGCTGATCGAACCTGGCCATCATTTACTGTTGAGCAGAAACCTTTTACAGTAATTCGGCGCAAAGCCGCATAGTGAATGCGGATGCTTTTATCCGCCTGACCTATATTTATATAAACTGCCATATGGGAAGCATTTCCTGTATGGCAGTTTTTTTCTGCATTTCTGAAAAAAATCCCGATAATTTCCGCCTAATCATTCTGAAAATTTAAATAATTTCAAGTTTTTTGGTTTCTTATGTTATCACGCTTTACTTTGCCACAATATTTTTGTGATTTTTTTATCAAAATTATTCCGTATTTTTGTTAATCATTTATCGAATTCTCTATTGACGTCTGAAATCAGTTAAATTATAATGTGCGCATGATCATTTGACAAAAGTTTAACGTTAATGTTTTAACCACATGTTGCGTTTTATCTTTTGCCCGCCCTTCATATGTGTGCATGTTTTTTGTCAGTGCTGACAATTTTTTAACATGCTCTTTGTGCACAGTGCTGAATTTCAAAAATTTTTTTTAAGATTTTTCCAATAATTCAGCGTTCTGCAAAGTAAAATTTACAGTATTTTCCCCTAATTTTTTGTTCGTCATTTTGCACATAGCGACAAAATTCAGAATTTGCGTTTTTTTCAGAATTTTGATACTATATTAGTATCGAAACTGAAAATTCAATCAGATTGAATCAACAACGAAACGCAGCGCGGGGACTTACAAAAACTCTGCAGCATCTGCCGGCGAAAAAAGGATAAGCCCGCAGGACCACAGACCATTATCATATGAAAACAGGAGGATTCCACATGGCAAAGAAAGAAACTATCCCTACCATCATCGACACTCCAGAAGCCCTGACCGCGAAAATGGCTGCAATGAAAGAGGCTCAGAAGATCTTTGCTACCTACACACAGGAGCAGGTCGACAAGATCTTTAAGGCAGCTGCTACTGCTGCTGACAAGATGCGTATCCCACTTGCCAAAATGGCTGTTGAGGAAACAGGCATGGGTATCATGGAAGACAAGGTTATCAAGAACCATTACGCAGCAGAGTATGTTTACAATGCATATAAGAACACTCAGACATGTGGTGTTGTAGAAGAAGACAAGGCATACGGACTCAAGAAGATCCTGGAACCTGTAGGACTGATCGCTGCAGTTATCCCTACAACCAACCCGACCTCCACAGCAATCTATAAATCTCTTATTTCCCTGAAAACCCGTAATGCGATCATCATCAGCCCGCATCCGCGTGCTAAGAAATCCACTATTGAAGCTGCAAAAGTTGTTCTGGAAGCAGCTGTTGCCGCAGGTGCGCCGGAAGGAATCATCGGATGGATCGATATCCCAAGCCTTGACCTTACCAACATGGTAATGCAGAACGCAGATATCATCCTTGCCACCGGTGGTCCCGGAATGGTCAAAGCAGCTTACTCCTCCGGTAAACCGGCTGTTGGTGTAGGACCCGGAAATACACCTGCCATTATTGATGACAGCGCAGATATCCGTCTTGCAGTTAACTCCATCATCCACTCCAAGACCTTTGACAATGGTATGATCTGTGCTTCCGAGCAGTCCGTAACTGTTCTGGAGAGCATTTATAAAGAAGTGAAGGAAGAGTTCCTTTACAGAGGATGCTACTTCCTTAAAAAAGACGAGATCGAGAAAGTCAGAAAGACCATCCTTATCAACGGTGCACTGAATGCCAAGATCGTAGGACAGAAGGCTGCTACTATCGCTGAAATGGCAGGCGTTACTGTACCGGCTGAGACCAAGATCCTGATCGGTGAGGTTGAGTCCGTTGATATCAGCGAAGAATTCGCACACGAGAAGCTTTCCCCTGTACTTGCCATGTACAAGGCCAAGAATTTTGACGATGCTGTTGCAAAGGCTGCGCAGCTCGTTGCAGATGGCGGCTATGGTCATACCTCTTCCCTCTACATCAACGTAAATGAAACAGAGAAGATGGATAAATTCGAAGCAACTATGAAAACCTGCCGTATCCTTATCAATACACCTTCTTCCCAGGGTGGTATCGGTGACCTTTATAACTTCAAGCTTGCTCCATCCCTTACTCTTGGCTGCGGTTCCTGGGGCGGTAACTCCGTATCCGAGAACGTTGGTGTCAAACACCTTCTCAATACCAAGACTGTTGCTGAAAGGAGAGAGAATATGCTCTGGATGAGAACACCGGAAAAGGTTTACT